>Ga0098052_1002560_pt1 | contig 10974 bp, 11 predicted proteins | sample 15_taG_FD_81591 | JGI IMG/M metagenome (GOLD analysis project Ga0098052, IMG submission 81591) | Marine viral communities from the Subarctic Pacific Ocean - 15_ETSP_OMZ_AT15312 metaG | ecosystem: Environmental > Aquatic > Marine > Oceanic | place: Pacific Ocean | collected 2015-01-18 | reverse complement strand
CTACAAAGACGGTCTTATCTGCTTGATGGGTGATATTTTTTCAGAAATTTCCCATGCTTTATTTGACAATATAGACATGGGGTACCGATCAAACTCATACGAAGTGTGTAAAGATATGGTTAGTAAAGATTGGGTACAGCAATGTTCTAGCGTTATAGACTATTACAAAAATGAATTTGAAGACTTTTTTCTATACTGTGACTACGGAGGTCTTCCAATCCATGAAACGTTGCAAAAAGCTCTTGAATATCTGGACGGCGATATACTGTTACCGTCAAATAATATTCATTATTTTAAAGAGGGGGACCTCCCTATACATAAGATGCTCTTAAAGTCTCGTGTAGAAAATACAAAAAAACCCACCGATCAAATGGACGGACTTTTTGATTACCGAATATTTTTTAATACCAGTCCCAAGGTTCACTTATTAGAGTCGCTTCCAAATGGAGGTAAGACTCTTGTGCTTCTAGATCTTATAGAAGATTATGATATTAACGAACCTCCCATCCTCCCTCCTTACAAATATGACGGATCAACAGTTGTGGATCCTGACACCTTTTTAACCAGCTTGTGCAGAGAGGGCTTTAAAGAGAAGGGAATCAGTAAAGAACTGGCAGACAATAAAGATCTCCTTCAGGTTTATACCGATAGAATCAATAACGAGTTGTCGGTATTTAAGAAGGCAGGGATCTCTAGTTATTTTCTTATAGTTAAAGACATGATGGACTTTGTTAGTTCAAAGAGTATACCTGTTGATATACGTGGATCTTCGTCCGGATGTTTGATTTCATACCTAATAGGTCTATCGTCTATTGACCCAATGAGACCGGACCCCGTATTGGAGTATAAGAAAAGCAGAGAACTTTCATTTGAAAGATTTTACAATGAAGGACGAAACACAGATGGCCACGTATCTCTTGCTGATATAGATATAGATCTCCCTCCAACATTTAGGGATTCGGTTATACAGTACCTGTCCGATGTTTATGGAGAAGAATGTGTAGGGCATATTATAACACACTCAAGATTTAAGGGTAAGGGAGCAATAAAAGAGATATTCAAACTCGTTAAACCTACCTCTAATTACTTTGAGATTGCTAATGAAATAACTAAAACATTTGTCGACGAATCCAAAATCTCTGACGAATTATCAGAAATTCAAAAAGAAGATCCTGCATATGGTATAATACGTTGGAACATAGATAACATCGAAGAGGCAGCCAGGTACTACGAAGAGTATAAGGATATATTTGATATAGCCATGAAGATTGAAAGGATCCCAAAGAACGAAGGAGTTCATGCTGCTGGAATCATTGTTGCAGATCAGCCTTTGTACAACCTTTTTCCCATGAGATACTCTACTAAGATGGGCAAGATGGTTATAGATATAGAGGGGTCTGACATAGAGTATTTGGGCGGTGTAAAGTTCGATGTGCTAGGAGTAGCAGCACTGGAAAAGGTTTACAAAATACAGGAAATGATTAATAAAAAACTAGAAAAGGTGGAATTTGGTATATGAAATTTTTAGATAAGACTATAATTTTAAAAGACTCGGATAATAACAATGTTTGTATTTTTGTAGACAAGATTGTGTCTATAAAAGAAATTGGTTCAAAATCTTCAGTAACCCAAGTGAACATGATTAACGGAGTAACCCATAGATTTAATAACGAAACAATATGTTCCTTCTTAAGGATGATTAAGATGGGGTGTGAAGGCTGCGACAATGTATAATAAGAGACACTTTATTGTTTACGACATAGAGACTACTGGCCTTGATCCGGAAAAAGGATCTGAAATAGTTCAGATTGCTGCGGTAAAATTAGATTATAGCACCTACAAAATAGATGAAGAGAACCCCTTTGAAATTGTACTAAAACCACAGAACCCTCTGACGGCAGACCCCAAAGCTCTGGAGGTTATAGGGGAAGACCTTTGGCAAAAGGCTCTCAATGATGGAGTCCATCCCAAAACCGCCCTTCGAAAATTCAGTCAGTTTGTAGACTCACACAACACATCACAAAAATTTTGGACATCGCCCATACTTGTTGGGTTTAACAATAGCGGATTCGACAATCCGTTCATAGAGTTTTGGATGAAACACTATAAGATTATAGGTCAAAAAAGAAACGACAAGCCTTGGTCTCATATCTCTTTAGATGTTCTCCCCCTAATGTTTTCTTTATTCGGAAGAGATAATATGAAAAATAATAGACTTGATACATTCGCCGGTCTTCTAGGAATGTCAAGGTCATCGGAAACCCACAATGCATTAGAGGATGTTTTAATTACAGCCGGTATATTTCAACGATATATGAAGTTTGCTAATTTTCAAATGAGGCCCAGGATTAAAATTGAAAACGAGTTGACGGCAAATGTTTAATGGACAAATAATGCAAGACTTTTTTGTAAACTCTTTGCTTGATATGGATGAAGGGTTCTTTCTCGACATAGGAGCTGGTACCGGCGGTATCAAAAATAAATCCATAGGGTTTTTTAGCAATACATATTTCTTTGAGAATTACAGAAGCTGGTCTGGTATTTGTATAGATTATGACAAAGATTATATTGATAGGGCCAAGTCTGAAAGGTCTTGTATATCAGTGTGCTGTGATTTGATGAAAAAAAACATAAACGATGTGTTGTCAGAAAACGATTGTCCGGAAGTAATAGACTATATATCTTTCGATGTTGATGATGCTACAGAAAAAGTTATGGATGAAATAGATTTTGACAAATACAAGTTTAAAGCAATGACCTTTGAACACAATCTTTTTCAATCCATGGATACGTCTGACCAAACCCACACACAAGCACACAAAGAAGAAGTGGTAAGGTTTTATAATAAATCCAGAGACCTCTTTACATCTCTCGGTTACGAAATTTTATGCGGCAACGTTTCGCTTCCAGGTTTTGGTTTTGTAGAAGACTGGTATGTTATGCCAAGCCTATTAGAAGGCCTCGATTATCAGTACCTAAAAAGCGAAAAAGAAAGCATACAAAACTTAGTATATAAAATTCAGGAACACAATGCCCCCAAAGCTTGATATCAACAATGTATCCTTTGAAGATAGCAAGACGTGGAATCTTATACAGAAAGGCCACACGTCCGGTGTTTTTCAACTAGAAAGCGATCTTGGAAAACAGTGGGTATCCAAAATTAAGCCACGCAATATAAACGAACTCAGCGCTGTTCTTGCTCTACTAAGGCCAGCATGCTTAGATTCAGGAATGACACAGCAATACTACTTGATTAAGTCTGGTCAAGAACCCCCTCTTAAATTTCAAGATCCTAAAATTGATAGCATATTAGAATATACCAAAGGTGTTCTTATTTTCCAAGAGCAGTTGATGAAGTTTGGAAGCGAGATTGCGTGGACAGACCTGCCTCATATTGAAAAACTTGTTACTGTTGACAAACTAAGAAAGGGTATCGGTAAAAAAGATTCTAAACTAATTGCTAATCTTAGGAATAGCTTCATAGAGGGATGTATAAGAAACGGTTGGAGTTCTGAAATAGCTCATCAGCTCTTTGAATTAATTGAGAACGCTGGTAGATATGCGTTCAACGACGCTCATGCTAAAAAATATGCCCTGTGGTCATACAGAACAGCGTATCTGAAAGCAAACTTTCCTCATCAGTTCTATTGTGTTTATATGACATATAGCAAAATGAAACAGAAGCCAAGAGAAGAACTTTACAATCTAATCAATGAAGCCAGGATGCTAAACGTTACTATTTTTCCACCAATGGTTACTTATAAAAATTCCGAATTCCAAATATCTAATATTAAGGGAACTGACGGAATAGTCTACGGGTTATCGCATATCAAACAGGTTTCTCTTGGTGACATAAAAATTATAAACCAGCATGATATAGAAACTTTTCAGAAACTGATTAACCTGTTGATCAATCCTGATTTGGAAAAAAGAATTCGAATACAAACCCTGGTTGGATTAATACAATCAGGATCATGTGACGTGTATGGTATTTCAAGAGTTTCCATGTTAGGTTTAATTGATATCATAAAAAACCTCAGTGTTAAAGAAAAAAAATATCTATCTCTACATATAGACAGTTGTGTTGATTATAAAGAAGTTAAAAATATCCTATGGACTATATCAAACGATGTCTCCATTAAAAAGAGAAAAGAGTTAGTTCAGTCTGAAGTTAGCATGTGGGACACTGAATCAAAAGACAACCTAGAACAAAACCTCGTTCTAGAAAACCAACTGCTTGGCATAGAAATATCAACTCAAGAGGATATAGTTCCCGGAAAAAGAAGAATGAGTTGCAAGTCTTGTTTTTCTAATTACCAAAACAGTAAAAATAAAAAAGGGTTTCTTGTTAGTAGAATCAAAGAGATACGAGAAATAATTACTAAGCGGGGTAGAAACAAAGGAAGCAAAATGGCCCAACTTACATTGTCTGATAATACTGGATCTATCAAGGTGGCGTGTTTTGCAGAGGTTTACGGGGGATTAAAAGACTTATTAGAGGAGAATCGAATATATGAATTTCAATTAAATGGCACCGGATCAGGCTGGTGCATAAAATCGGCAAGTATTAGTAAAAAAGAATGAGCATTGGCTATAATATATAGCATAAGAAAATAAGGAATTATTATGAGCAATTTTAACAAAGTTATCGTTACAGGAAATTTATGTGCTGATCCAGAGCTAAAGACTATTGGAGAAGATAGGCACGTTGTAAAGGTTCGATTAGCATCGAATAGAAAATACTCAAGCAAAGGTGGAGAAACCAAGACTGATACGGTTTATCTTGACTGTGAGATGTGGGGCAATCGAGCAAAGGTTATTAATGAATACCTAAGCAAGGGTGACCCAATTCTGTTCGAAGGACATCTAAGGCAGGATACGTGGGAAACAGAGGGCGGAGATAAGAGAACTAAGATCTATCTTTCCATTGAGAACTTTACTTTTATGGGTAAAGCCTCTGGTGAAACCAAGAAGGAGACAAAGGCTGCGTCCACTCCAGAACTAGAAGATGTTCCATTTTAGTGTATAGTCCTTTAGAGGAGATTAGTTTATGTCAAACAAACCACTAACACCAGAAGAAGCAGTAAAATGGGCTTTAGATACAGCCAGAGGTTATGGTATGGGAACTCAACCTAATGTCTTATCGTCTATTTGGGACGAATGGAACAGAGTTAAAGATGGCAGCGCAAGGCGGCCTAAGCCCACTGTTCCTCAAAATAAGCCTGAAGAGGATGACTCCTCAAATAAGTCAACCTCATCTGTCAAGAAGTTCAAAGGTTTTACTACGGGCAATTAAGGTTTAAGGACAAAATTTAAATAAAGATTAAAGCAGGGGCAACCCTGCTTTGTCTATAATAGGATATATGGAAACTAAACGAAAAACAAGAATACTTTTAGTCGCAGAGTTTAGCCTTCTTAACACGGGTTTTTCTGTGATGAATTACGAAATGCTTAAAAGGCTTCATGAATCAGATGAGTTTGAGGTAGCAGAGTTTGCTAGTTATATCGGAGATGACGACCCTAGGGTTAACGATGTTCCATGGAAAGTGTACCCTGTTATTCCTTCTAAATCAAACAAGCAAGAAATGGCAATGTATAACGAAAAATATAGGACGGCACAGTTTGGAGAATTAAGATTCGAGAGTGCTGTTTTAGATTTTAAACCGGATATTGTTTTTTCATACAGGGACTATTGGCACGATGAGTTTATTACAAGATCCCCGTACAGGAACATGTTTCATTACATGTGGTCAGTATGCGTAGATTCTGAACCTCCCCATCCGGAATGGTTAAGCACATTTGAGACCGTAGACCTATTGACTTCGTATACAGACTGGGGATTAAATGTTCTGAAAATTTATGGAAGTAATAATCTCAATATAGCTGATCACAACACTATGCCCGGAATAGACCTAGAAATGTTTTCTCCTAAAGATAAATCAGGCATAAGGGCGAACTTTGGTCTTAAGGACGATCTTAATATTATCCTGTCAGTAATGAGAAATCAGCCAAGGAAACTTTTTCCAGATCTAATACGTGGTTTTATGGAAACCATGGATGATCTTTACAAGGACGGAAAACAGGAGCTGGCAGATAATACATATCTATACCTTCACACTGGCAATCCGGATGTTGGTTTTGATATAGTCGAAGAAATAAAAAAATACAACGCCTCTCACAAAATACTTTTAACATATCTGTGCGATTCGTGCAAGTTTGTTTTTCCATCTTTTGTAAGGGGAGAAATGTGCCACTGTCCACAGTGTGGAAATCTTTCTTGCCATAACCCTAACACTAATTCTGGCGCAACCAGAGAACAGTTGGCTGATATATATGCTTGTAGTGATTTATATGTACAGGTAAGTACCGCTGGCGCTTTGGAAATACCCATAATAGAAGCTAAGGCATCTGGGTTGCCAACGATAGCCGTGGACTACGCCGCTCCGTTTGAACTAAACAGGATGGGTGGAGCGTTTGGTAAAATTAAAGTACTGGGTTTTAAACAAGAAGGAGTAAGAGAAACAGGGCAATTTAGAGCTGTGCCAGATATTGAACATTTCAGTAAATTGTTAAGAAAATATCTACTTCTAAGCGAAGATGAAAAACAAGAATGGTCAACCAAGACTCGTGAAGCGGCAGTAAAACACCACGGGGCTGATTTAACCGCAGATAAATGGGTAGACTTATTTAAAAAGGTTTCTATTCTCCCCGAAGAAAGATGGTACAAAACCCCTGATCCTATCATCATGAATCCATCTAAAATTCCTCATAGTGAGAATGACTCTACTTTTGTTCGATTTTGCTGTGAAAACTTTTTGCCAAATAAACACCAAGCAAAAACATTTTATCAAGAAAAAAAGATACTAAAGGGGTTGTCGCTAACCTATACTATTGTTGAGGGTGGCGGTGTAGCGCCAACCAGTAGAGAGTCAGTCATGAATGGATTTTCCGAAATAGTCAATAAGCACAATCACTTTGAAGAGCATAGATACAACCTTCTTGTGCTACAAGAAGACGTTGTTAATCCAGAAATACCATTTAAGGTTTTATAATTATGAAGATAGTATACCTTTCAGTGTACCGCGATGGAACAGGTTATGGACATGCGGCAGAAAACCTAATAGAATGCATGGACTATGTAGGCTTAGATGTGGTTCCTCTGTGGACCACCCTTTCTTCTATGCCAGATGGCACAACTGAAACAATTGAAAATCTGGAGTCTAAAGATCTAGACAATGTTGATGTCGTTATTCAACAAATTTTACCTGAAGGCTTTTGCCGAATAGAAGGTGTAAAGAATGTGGGACTTTTCTTTTGTGAAACAACCCATTTCAAAGGGTCTAATTGGCAATACTCTTGCAATCTCATGGACGAGATATGGGTTTCAACCGAAGAGCAAAAGAAGGCCTGTCGGGATTCCGGCGTTACTGTCCCCGTAACTATTATAGACATACCATATAATTTTGACAAATACGAGATGGACGTGAAAGAACATAAGGATATAGAGTTTTCAGGATTCGACAATACTTTTAAATTTTATACCATATCGGATATATCGTATAGAAAAAATGTCCTTGGTCTTATCACTGCATACTATTCTGAGTTTTCAAAAAACGACAATGTCTCTTTAATCTTAAGGTGTTATATCAATGGTAAAGACCCACAAGAAACAGAAGAGTATTTAACAGGATCTATAAACCAACTCAAACATGAGATTAAAAAAGACCCCAACTCATACCCTCCTATAATATTTATTTGGGACAGGATGTCGGATGAAGACATAACAAGATTACACCAAACGTGTGACTGTTTTGCTATTGCTTCTCGCGGTGAAGGGGAATGCATACCGGCATTCGAGGCTGGAGCAATGAACAACTGGGTTGTGGCTCCTGGATGGAATGGCCCCAAAAAGATATTTGAAAATACTGATCAGTTTATCGTACATGATATCATTGAAAAACCTGTCATAGGAATGGGAGACTCCCTGCCCCACTTATACAATTTTGATGAAACGTGGTATGAGTGTTCCCTTTCTGACGTTTCAAGAAAAATGAGAGAAGCGTACGAATCGCAGTCTGTGCCAAATTCCAAACAAGTGCTAGAGTCTCGTTTTTCATACAAAGCAGTTGGAGATAAACTAAAATCCACTTTAAAAGAGTTAATGAATGAACAAGTTTAAAACTATAACAGACAGAATCAACAGAAAGCCCAAGAGTACATATAATATTCTAAGCTTCCCTACCCATGAAGGATATCAAACCCTGTTGTCAAAAACAGGACACAACTTTATTTTACTAGACAGAGGTGGAGAGAGTAAAAGTTGGGACTCTAGGTATAGAAAGGTTCCTGAAAATTGTAGCATTGTTAATAATTGTTATGACGATTTTGAGCTAGATTTTATTCTCTCAAACGAAAGGTTTGGTCAACTGCAATTTGCACTTGAATTGTCAATGCATTACCGTCTTCCTATTATTCATCTAGAGCATGTTGAGCCACAAAAAGATAGATGGGACGATTCGCAATTTGAATCAATGAAATCTATACATGGGCATTTTAATGTATTTATTACCGAACATAATAAAAAATCATGGGAATCACAGGGCGGGATTGTTGTTCCTCATGGTATAGACTCTGAAACATTTAACGGATGGTCTTATCCTAAAAATAAAAAGAAATACGTTCTTTATGTTGTGAATCAATTAAAGGGAAGAGATTATTTTTGCGGTTATTCCGAATGGGTTCAAATAAAAGAACGTGTTCAAAGTGTTCGTCCAGACGTTGAGTTTGTCTTGGTTGGAGATAATCCAGGAATAAGCACGGCCATTTCTGATGAGCAAGAATTGAATTCGGTATTTGCTAACAGTCTTTGTTATCTCAACACAACAAGATTGTCGCCAGTACCAATGTCTTTGTTAGAGGCTATGTCTTGTGGCTGCCCTGTTATAACAACTGCCAACCAAGAGGTTCCTCGTATCATAAACGGAAAAAACGGAATAGCTTCTAATGATGTGGACATCTTGGTAGAGTCAATAGTAAAAGCTTATGACAATCAGGAGTGGGCCGAGTCCCTTGGGGCCAACGCTAGAAAAACAATCAAAGATGATTTTTCCTTAAAATCATTTGTGAATAACTGGAATAATATATTTGATCAGGCCTACAATATGAACGTGGGAGAATACTTATGAAAAAAATAAACATCCATTGCGGAGAAGATATTAGAAACGATTGTATAAATATAGACATGAGGTCTGAAGCTGGTCTTTCATGTAATATTCAAGACTCTTACGACCTCCACTTTGAAGAAGGATCTTGTGACGAAATAATTATCAATCCAGGTGGTCTAGAATCCATATCCAAACAGGACGTGGCTCTTACGGTAGACAGTTGGAAGAAATGTTTAAAAAAGGGTGGTTCAATTTGGATTAATTTCTCTGATGTTAGACCCCTTTTTAATAAGGTTTCGTACGACAGGATGCCCCTTGACGAACTTGAGTCAATTATATACAAAACTAAATCTTTATGGGATATGAAATCTGTTAAAAGCCTAATTCAACTACTTGGACTCTCAGTATCTTCTATCCATTACACAGATTTTATTGGCGTTATACATGCAACAAAAGATTGAACAAGAATTACTAATGGATTTCAACCTATTGCCTGTCGTTGTTTTCAACGATAAGTCTAAGTGGAATTATAAAACATCTCAATTAACAGAGATAGTTATTGATTCGAATAAACTTGTAGTTGTGTTAGCTGGTCTAGACAAAGAGAGTTGTAAAAAAATAATCGACGATGTTCAGTCCAATTTAATTAAAGAGGGACTTAGTAAAGAGAAGCTTGAAGATATTACTTTCGTTTCTATACTAGAGAATTGGTTTAAAAAACTAGAAGCCTCTTCTGACAATGAAAAGAAATGGTTTTCTATGACACATTTGTACTACGATATCATTAGAAAGCGACAGGACCTTGTTGATAAAAGATTTACACATATTTTATGGTGCCATGACCCGTCTAAAAATAATATAAAACCCTTGTGTGATGGGTGTAAAAGTTCTTATGAGGACAAGGAGAAAAAACTATTGTTTAAAACTAGTGACGACAATGATGCGGTCAATTTTTGCGCTTATCTTCCTGGACAAATGTTTCTTACTCCTGAAATGATAGAGAGCGATTCAGATGAAGATTACAGTAAGGTGATTTCTTATGAAGTGTAGCGTTGTAATAACTAACTATAACCAGGGGGAGTTCTTAGAGAGATCTATACTAAGTGCTGTAAATCAAGACTTACCTCGAGATATGTATGAAATTATAATAGTGGACGATGGAAGCACTGATGATTCTATATCTACTATAAATGGAATATTAGAAAATAACGATATGCCTAACACTAACATTTCTCTAATATCTAAAAGCAACGGAGGAACGGCTTCTGCTAGAAACGCTGGTTCTTATGCCAGTCATGGAGAGTTTATATCTTTTCTAGACGCGGACGATGAGTACTCTCCATACAAGCTCTCCAGGTCTCTTAAGGAAATAGAGCTTTTTCCTAACGTCGGAGTAGTTTATTCTGACTATATAGAGGAGGGGATGGACGGTGAGAGAAGAGCAACTTTTAAGTTCCCCTTTGATATGGAGATATTAATGAATCATTGTATTGTTTCCACCAACTCTATGGTTTCAAAAGACTCCTTCTTGAGAGTGGGAGGCTTTGATGAATCAATAAAGGGTTGTGAAGATTACGATATGTGGCTAAGGATAGCAGCGTCTGGTTACATGATCAGACATATTCCAGAAATTTTATTTACATACTATTGTCACGAAAAACAAAAGACATCTACATATGATATGAACAAATGGTCGGAAGAAGAAGCCTTCATAAAGAACAGAATTCTTAAAGGAGAATACTTTGTACAAACAAAAGAAAATTCGATAACTAAAGGTTTTCTTCAAGATATATATAAACCAAGAAAAAGT
>Ga0098052_1002557_pt1 | contig 10983 bp, 6 predicted proteins | sample 15_taG_FD_81591 | JGI IMG/M metagenome (GOLD analysis project Ga0098052, IMG submission 81591) | Marine viral communities from the Subarctic Pacific Ocean - 15_ETSP_OMZ_AT15312 metaG | ecosystem: Environmental > Aquatic > Marine > Oceanic | place: Pacific Ocean | collected 2015-01-18 | reverse complement strand
GTCAGCAGCATCTCCAGCAACAGCAGTTACATTTGCGGCTATTCCAGCCACAGTCGTTACATTGGAAGCTATACCACTAACTGTCGTTATATCACTAGCAATTCCAGCTACAGTTGAAACATCAGTTATTGATTGATCAAATTCTAAAGCATTACCAGCCGAATTAACTGATAAAATTTTATTTGCGACTAAGTTAGGAAAAGTTATATCATAAGTATTTGCTGTTGAAGCAGCAGCTCTTGGAGAAAATTTTAAATCTCTTTCATTTTGTTGCATCATAGCAACAATTTTATCTAATTCAGTATTAAGTGTTTCTATTGGGAAAGTACCTGAATTAGGAAAATCAGTAGAACGAGATATAGGTAAATCTCTATAAATTGTATATTTATGCCCAGCAGTTGCTCCACCACCTAAAGTAATTGAACCACCACCAGATTCTCCAGCTCCAGCTACAGAATATTGTGTAGCACTTGATGGAGAAGCATTATAAGTTAGAGTAGTATCAGTAGTACTTACTGTTCTAATTACTTTAATATCAGTAGCATTGAAGAACTCAAATGGTACTGTAAAAGCTGTTTGACCACCACTAGCAGTATATTGTACTCTAGGACTGGTATCTGATATTGTAATACTCATCTTAATGCATCTCTTTCTACTTCATCAAATAATGAATCAAGAAACCATACATTCTGAAATGGAAGAAGTCTACGCACATTCCTTGCTGTGTGATGGTTATATTTACCACTACCCCATGTCCACATAATATCTCCTATATTAGAAATTTGAGAAGTAGTTGGTCCAAGTACATCAGGGATAGGATTATTAAAAAAATCTCTATAAGTACCATAAGGTTTTTTAGCTCCTAAAATTGGTCTTAATCCTATTTCATTATTACCTAATCTTTCTATAGCATTATTTATATCTGAAAAAATACCACCTAAACCACTTCTATCAAAAGCATCTACAAGTTTTTGACCAGTTGGTTTTTTACTATAATCTCTATTAAATGCTTTTTGTCTATAAGCATCTACCATAGCTCCAGCAGCCATTAACATTAATACTCCATTTAAGAATTGAGCATCTCTTTCTTGTAATCCTCTCAATAACATTCGTTGAGTTGAAGCCATACCGAATTTTTTAAATTGAGATAATATTCCACCTATTTCTGTATTTGCCCATAATGGAACATCTCCTTTGCTTGGAGTAACAATATCTATATTAATTTGTTTTCCTATTGCTTGATGATATGCTTCAGCAGCTTTTTTATTTTTCCATGTTTCTGAATTAGCTATTCTTAATAATTTATAACTATCTCCATTTTTATATTTATTTGCTCCTTTACCGAATCCATGTTGGATATATTCTTTCCATATATCTTTTGCCATTTCATCTGTAATACCAAGATTTTTTAATCTTGCTCTATTTACTTTAGTAATTTTACCTTTAGTAACTAAACCTTCTATTGATTCTAATAAACGAGTACCATTAAATAATGTAGCAATACTTTTTACTCCTGTATTCCAAGGATTACTTAAATTTAAAAATGTAAAATATAAATTTCCAAGACTACTCATTCCTTTTTCAAATTTGCCATATACTCCAAAAGCATCATCTAAACCATACATAGCCATAGCACGACTGCTTTGAAACATATCCAAACATTCCCCACCTAATTGTCCTGTTTTTGTAGAAGATTTTGCAATTTCTTTCCACATACCTGTTTGATATACTTCCCAACTAAGTCTAAATGTTCTAGTAATACCATTAATACTAACTAATCTAGCAGTATCTACTACTTGTGCTAAACCAGTAAGCATAGTCATAGCATTATAAAGTTTAAACATTCTAATGCCTCTACTCATAGCTCTATTAGGATCAGGGTGTAATCCTTGCGTTCCTCTAAGCAAAGCAATAGCAGCATCAGCATCTACTAATGCTTCTTCTTTTAATCTAATTAAATCATTCATTTTCTTTAAAGATTTTTTTGTACCCAATAATCTTAATTCTTCTATTTGTTTGTCATATTCTTCAGCTATTTGAGAAATACCTCTTTGAAAAACATTTGGATTTTTACTCCATTGTGTACCAAATCCCATTGGATCGCCAAATACTTTTGTAATTTCAATATCAGGTATAGTTTGATTAAAATAAAATTTAGTTAATATTTGCATATCTGTTTCTACAAAACCAGCATCAGCTAATCGTATATAATCTTCATTACTTAATCCTAAATCTCTTGATCTAAACCTTGATGATACTCTATTAATACTATCAATATATTTTTCAACATCTGCCATTGTAGATGTTTTATTAGCTAATTTAACTTCATCTGCTAAATTTGGAAATACAATTACTGGTTGATAGTTTTTAAATTCTTCAATAATTTCATCTATATCATCTGAAGTAAATTTAAATTGACCATTTGGTTTTCTTTGTTTCTTTAAAATCTCTCTCATTAAAGGTTCAAAAAAAGCAAATCGGTTTTCAATTTGATCTCTTTTTAAAACTAGATTTACATAACCATCTTTTTTTAATGCAGTATTTTCATTTATATATTTTAATTTTGCTTCTAGTCTTTTCTTAGTAGAAATAAATTGAGTTTTTTTACTATTACTTCTAGTTTTGGAAATAAATTCATTTAGTTTTGCTATTTGTTTTTCAATAAACATTTGAGATATTTTTAAATTATCATATTCTGTTCCAATAGTTTTATAAAATTTCTTATAACTATTAGCTGCTAATTTAGCTTCTTCTACAACACCATCATCTCCCATCATAGCTCTCCATACTTGTTGTCTAAATTGTTTAGGTGTCATTACTTTTGTACCTTCATTAGTTGTTCTAGCAAATTTAGCATCAAGAGTTCTTTCAATAAAGTTTTGTCCATTTTTACCCATTTTAGTTAAATACTGTGTATAAAAAGATTCTGATTCTTTAATAAGTGATACTACTAAATTTGGATAACGCATTTTAATTAATCTTTCTATACTTGGACTTGTTGCTTTATCATAAAAATTTTTTACTTGATATAATGCTCCTTCTAATGTTCTTTCTATAAATTCTTGTGCTGGTAAATTTTTATCTTTTAATGTTCTAAATATTACATTCCAAGGACCTTGTTCTCCAAATATACCTAAGCCACTAGGTTGTATTTTATTTTCATCTATATAATTTTTTTCAGTTTTTAATTTATTTCTTTCTTTTACAATTTTAAGTTCATCTTTTAGTTCTCTTAATTGTATTCTTTCTTCTTTAGTTTTTTTCTTTTTAGAAGATAATTCTTTAATTTGTTTTTCAAGACTAATCCACTTTTCACTTTTAGGAGCAGCAGCTCCTACAGTTCCACCCTGAAATATACTGTCATCTGCGTCATCTAACATTTGAGCTGATTTATCAAATTTCTTTCCAGCTTGATGTGCTGGTAAAGCTGGAAATAATGTAGGTATAATAAAACCACCAGCAGTAATTAATACTGAATCAAGCATAGGTCTTGAATCATCTAAGTATCTTTTTCCTATTTCTTCTGTGCCTATTAAACCTCCTACAGCAAATCCTCTTTTAGCACGATTTAATCGTAAGACTGTACTACCAGCTTTTGTAAACATAAATAAACTTGAAGGATCAGTAACACCACCTAATATTCTACCAACAATATATGCTGGAGAACCATTAATTTGTTTTTGTTTTTCTACAAATCTATTTATTAAATCTGTGGTATGTTCTGCATTTCGAGAATGCATAAAATTACCAATATAACTTTCTAAACCATGTTGTCTTAACTGTGGATCATTAAATATATTATAATTATCATCTAATTGATAAGTTGGATTTTCATTAAATATATATTTAGTTGCATATAATGCAGATAAAGCAATTATATTTTCATCTAAAAAACCTCTCCATACATTCTTAGATGTATTAAATAATGCATCAGTTGATGACATATTATCTCTAGGTTGTATTTCATTAGGTAATACATAAGATAATCCTGTAGAAGTATTTATATCAGGCATTATTCTCCAGCTTCAGGTTTCCAAACAGTATCGTTAAAATCCATATGAGTAAAATTAGTATGCTGTCCATTATTCCATGCTTGTATTTTTTCAGCTCTACTTTCATTTCTAACAAATATTCCTCCCATATTTCTTTTAACTTTATTTGCCATTCCATCATTCCATAATTCATTTAATATGGTTGGTTGTATAGTATTATATCTTTCATCTGTTCCATAAATAATTTCGCTTTCTCCAGTATATGAATCAAAACTACCTAAATATTTTTCATCTCCAGTTTCTATATACTTACCTAATGCTTTATAAAATCTTGGTCCAATCATTCCTTGATAAGCCATATCTACAACAGCTATTGTTAAATAAGAATTTCTATTTCCTGTTAAATCTACACCATATTTTGCAGCTTCTCCTTTAACTGTTTGATACATTTCTTCCATTACTTTTGAAGCAATAAAAGCAGAATCAATATATTTAATACTTGTTTTACCATCTATTAAATCGTCTATATTATAATTAAGACGAGCTAACTCTTGTTTAACTGTATCATTTGTTTTTAAAGATAATCCATGTCCAATAGTCCAATCTCCATTACCTTTTGCAGTTTCATATGCTTTAGCATGAAACCCACCTTCATTATCGGATATATACCGAAATAATATATTTTCTTGTTTCATAATTTGATCTCCATCTTTAATTAAACCACCATACAATCTAGTTTCATATTCATCTCCAGTTAATCTATAAACTTGATTTAAAGCAGATTCTCTTGCTAAGATTTTTTGAGATTGTTCTTCCCAATCATCATAATTAAAATCCCAATAAGGAATTATTTTACTTGCATTTTCAAATGCTTGTTTTCCATTATTTATAATCCAATTATCCCATAATTTAAAAGTATGAAATCGCAAATATTCTAATTCTCTTTTATACTTACCTAATCCTTTGTTATCATATTGTTCATTTCTTTCATCAAAATTTACTTTCCATTCTTCTTGATAAGCCATTTCTTTAATTTTTTGTGGAGTTACTGCATAAGCTCTAGGAAAATCTTTTTTATAAGGAGAATAAGATTTATTAGGATCAAAAGGATTAGGTAAATCCATAAAATATCCATCTCTTTCTACATCTATAGAAATATTATATGTTGGTAAATTTCCAGCAGAACGCTTGTTATAATGAAATTGTATATGTTTATCTCTTATCATTTCATAAAGATTATTAGAATCTAAAAAATCATTCTTTAATCCAAGCTCATCTCTTTCTTTTTGACTTAATCCCATTATTCTATTTTGAATAGATAATACCATATCAGCAAGTATTTCATCTTCTGACATACCTAGCTTTTTGTATTCTTTCATTATAGGTTTTAAAACTACATTAGTCATCTGTGTCCCACCCTTGATTTGATAAATCTCTTACTCCCCATTTTAGTATGTCTTTAATATCTTTTTCAATTTCGTGTTTAGGTCTTTGAGCTAAATCTCTTGCAGTTAAATTTTTTGATATATAATAATCAGTTATAATATCTGGTAATATTTTTTCTAATTCTCTACCAGCTAATTCTAAATTTAAATCAACTGCTTCAGTATCAGTTTTAACTAATGGCAACCATGATAATGGATTTATCATAGAAAATTCAAATAAAGGTTTTACTTTAGCTTCTCCTAAACCTATTGCCATACTTCCATAGTCTGCTGCAAATAAACTAAATTGTGTTTTATCTATTTGTTCTTTTAATGCTTTTGCAAAATAATCATCATCTAATCTAGTAAACATAGTATTTATTTCTTTATTAAGAATATCAATATCATCTATTTTTGCATCTCTAGCTTTCCACCATCTTTCAACAAATTCAGATTCAGTTATTTTTTGAGATTCAGGTGTAGTTTGAGTATTATCTATAATGGTTTTTCTTTTTTGATAATCTTGATAAAATGAATCTAACATTATAGCATCTTTAGAATCTATACCTTCTATTTCCATCATTTGAGGTATATCAGATGAACGCAAATAATGCATAGCATGTGCCATTTCAATTAACTGGTTTCTATCTGTTTCTAATTCGTAATTCATATGTTTCCAATCTCCTAACCATCTACTTAAAGGTTCAGGAACAATATTCCATCTTGTAGCATATTGTTTTAATTGTTCTAAATCTGGAGAAGGTTTATTTGCAAACATATCCCATTGAAATGTAAATTCATTAGGCATTTTTCCTGTCAAATGATATACATGAGTATCTACCATACTTTTTTGTATTTCTTTTTCTGTTTCGGCTGTAATTTCAAAACCTTTTGCTTTCAATTCAGCCATAGCTCTTGATGTTACATCTGCCCAAGCATTAGTTAAATCTGGTAAATCAACATACTTTTCTTTATATATAAATCTTTTACCTTCATTATTAGGATTCCACATTAATAATTCGGCATATTTATTTATAGTATCATTGTATTCATATTTGTCTGTTAAAGTAATTCTATCTTCAGCAGATAAATTTAAATCATTAAAGTTTTTTATTAATTCATCTTTTGAGTTAGGTAATAAATAAGGAAAATCTAATCTTTGCAGAAATTGATTTACAGCATTTTGATGATTAGCTTTATTTTGATTATCTATTTTTTATTGTAGTTTTTTGTTTTCTTCTATTAAATTATTTCCATATACTGTAGCATTATCAATAATATTAGCTCTTTCTTCTTTAGTAGAAAACATTGAAAATTCTTGATCATTTTTTGCTGCTAATAATGTACTAAATCCATCAAGCATATCTTGGTCAGGATTTGATTGGTAATTTTTTAAATAAAGAGATACATTTTTTTGAGCTTGTTCTAAATAACTTAATGCTCCAGCTTCACTACCTATAGGTTCAGCTACAACTCCATCTCCATTTAAATCTATTCCTTTTGGATTTTCTTTTGAATATGTTAAAGATTCTTGATCTTTTATTATAGCTCCAGCATATATACTTTTAATTTTTGTATTTACTCTTGCTTGTTCAAAACCTAATATTTTCTTTTTTGCCCATATTTCAGGAGCATCTAATCCAGCACTAAATTGTGGATCAAGACTTGCATAAATACTTGCATACGATACAGTTTTATCTGTTAATTGTGGTAAATAAAAATTTGTCATTTCATTATCCCATTCAGATATATCTTTTGCTGATAATTTATCTAAAGCATCATTTATCCATCTGTCTGTATCTATATTATTATATTTAATTAAATCTTGTTGTTTTTTATTGTAATGACGCAAATGAATATCTTGACCTTCACTTGCTGCCATCATTCCAGCATATTGTTTTGCCCAACCTTTAAATCTTGTAGGTACTTTTTTAATTAATGTATCTATATAAGGATTAACGCTATTATAATATCCATCAGGATCAACTCTATTTTTATTAGCAAATCCTTTAATAGCATCAAAAGTATCTATACTAAATTTAGCTTTATATAATTCTTCTTCTTGTGTAACTTTTTGTTGTGTAATTACATCAATCGTTTTACCAAATTGTTCAGCAGCAGCAGCTACCCAATCTCCTTTATAAGCATCTACAACACCCATTCTGTTTGCTACAGAAGAAGGTGTTACTACAGTAGTTTTTTTTCCTTGTGTTAAAGCCATTATCCAATATCGTAATATTTATATTTTGCATAACCACTTGTTAGTTGTGCAGCCACACTTGTATATCCACCAAATGTTAAGTCTTTTGATTTTAGTCTATTTTCTAATCTTGTATCATAAAATTTATGTTGAACACTTTTTGCCATTAATCGAATGTTAGCAATATCTTTATTCATATTCTTTTCGACTTGTTTATTAATATTAAGAAAACTTCTACTATCATCTAAATATCCAGCAGTAGATTGAAATGCTAAATTATTTGCTAATTCTTTCCAACCATCAGCAGTTCTTGCATTTTCATTTTCTAATGCTTGTACTTCAGCTAATTTTGCTTCAGTATCTAGTCTATAATTTTCTCTTGCTAATGCTCTTTTTTGTGCTTGTATAGAAGATAAAGTACCTACTGCTCCAACAGCAGCACTTAACATAAACATACTTGATGCACTTGATCCAGCTAATATACTCATGCGAATTGTAACTCCATAGCTAATCCTAATACCTTTAATGGTAAAGGATCGTTTTGTGAAATAGTTATAGTAGGATTTTTGCTATAACCCAAGAAATTAAATTCTTTTTTATCTGTAACTGGTGTTGTATCACTATTAACTGTAAAATCTACTTGTTGTATAACTAATTCTTTTGCAGTTAAATCCTGAGCTTTCATTGTAATATCTAAACCAGAAGATATATCTACAATAGCTTTATTAACTCGTCTTGGCTGACCAGTAAGTGGTCCAGTTTCTATTTCTTTATCTATTGCCATAGTTTCTAATACTGGAGTAAAATTAAATCCTACTCTTACACCAGTAGGAAAAGGAGCAGATGTTAATGTTATTCTACTGCTAGAATCTACAATAAATTCGCCTAAAGAACCATTACCATATGTAGCGTATACTCTATCTGTATTTTCATAAATACCATTTACTGTATGTACAAATCCATTAACAACAGTAATAACTGCATTATCTGCTGGTGTTGCAGCTAAGTTTTGATTTAACTGTATATTATATCCTGATGAAGTAGCTGTTACTGCCTCAATAGTATATTCAGTAGCATTTCCAGCAATAGTAAATGTTTCTTGAACCTGAGGAGCAGAACTAAAACCATCTACTGCTAATGTATTTCCTGTTTGTGAACCACCATTAACTAATGGCGAACCTTTTTGGTATACAGTAGTAGTAGTTGAACAATCTAATGTTACTGAATCAGTATCAGAAAATTTTTCTAAAAAATATTTTGTACCAGATGGCACTACTCTTTTACCTACACAAAAAAAATCTTCATTAATAGCTACTATACTATCAAATGTATCGCCTGTTTGTGTGTCCCACATAGTCCAACCAGCAATTTTTTCATCTCTAATACTATGAAAGACTGCAATCTTTCCACCATGAGTAGTTCCACTATTTAAAAAGAAAGCAAACTGTTCTGGTTTTTCTGCGTTACCAGTAAGCATAGCGTGTTGCTTTGGTGTGTCTACTAAATGAGAAGCTAATACCGAAACACTTGTTGAACGATATGCTTGTTCTACATCTGAAAAAACATATTCTCTAATTGCTTTACCATTCTTTTGTGAAAATAATGTTGCTCCATCAAAAGGAATAGGATTTGATCTATTACAACCATAAGGTGTTTGTCTTAAAAAAGATATATTACTTGGAGTAATTGCTGCTGATTGAGATGATACTGGAATAAAGTATTCTGCTCCATCAGTAAATATTTGTAAATTACGAGAAGAAACAAAATGTCTTATTTCATTAACTCTATCGCCTGTAATAGCTACATTAATAGCTTCATTTGCATTTCCAGTTCCTAAAGCAAAATTAAAATATCCACCTATTTGACTGGCAACGACTGAAGATGGTTTATCTCTTACACCACCAAACCATAATCTATTATCATGGAATGATACTGCCTGAGGATAACCTCTTACTCCTGATATAAGTTGTTCAGTCCAATCAGCTTCTGCTGAAGTTCCAGCTAAAGTTTCAATAACTTTAACAGTTACTTGTGTTGCACTATCTTTACTTGTTATATAAACTTGTTTACCACCTATTTCTAAATAGGTTTCATCATGGGCATCTTCAAATACACTTGCACTAGCAGTTACAGTTACACTTGATCCAGTTGTTGCAGAGGGTGTTAAAGTAATAGTTGAATCAGCATATTTGTAAAATGGCTGTGTAGTTTTATTTACACTATGAGCTGTAACTGAATCATTTTCTTCAAAAGTGAAAGCAGATACACTAAATGAAGAAGCACTAGCTCTTACTATTTTACGAATAGGATAATCTCTATGACATACAAATACAGTATCTCCAAACTGTGCTATGTTTAATTCAAATATAGTTGCAGTTGTCCAGTTGCAATTTGAAGTTATATTTGTTTGTATAGCTACACCACTAGAATTAAAAACATCTAATCTACCATTACTAAAAGCAAAAATAGCAGTTTCATCATTAGAAAATATAAAAGGAGCTAATCTACTTTGTTGAGTTAATGTTGCAGTATATTGTGTAGCTGGTCTACGCATAACACCACCTTCATCTAATAGATACCAATTACGACATTGTTTTGCTCCTTCAAAATATGCTTTAGCATCTGTACGAGCATTTAATAATGAATTAAGCTCTCCAGCCGAAAAGTTGGTATATACTTGTCTAACCTTTCTTGGCATTATGATGTAACAAGTCCACTCCTACTGCTTCTTCTTTCAGTAATAAATCTGCTAGTAGACAGTACTTTTGTTGTTGTTTCTTGTGAATCAGTATTTTTAGCAATCAATAATTGTCTTTCGCCTAGCTCATCAAATTCTCTAACCATACCAGAATCTCTTGCTATTGAACCAGCAAAGATACTAGCGAGTTTGTATTCGAGAGCTAAACGAAAGTGGGGAGGAAATTGATCTTCGTCTTGTCTAAAAACATAATCCATAATAATTGTAGAATTAGAACCATATCCATCTAAATAAATTTTATCTTCATAACGACTAAAAGGAATTGCGTGGTCATTACTTGTAACAGCAATAATTTGTAAACATAAAGGACTAGCTGGTATTTGATATGCGTATTCATATCTACCAGTAGGAGCTGCACTTAATAAAGATAATTGTTTTTGCCCTGTAGCAAAACGCCATTTATGTCTAGTAAGAGTTGCTTCTACTATTTCTTCGTAAATATTATTTACTACTAGAGCTTCTGTACTACCATCAGTAAATGATGAAATAGGATTTGCTCCTATCATTATTAAAGCTCTTGAAGCTATATCTATCTTTGTAACTGCCATACATTATCCTTTTATTTTATTCCCCCAACCATCAGAAGCAAATTGTAAAGATAAATTTTTT
>Ga0098052_1002554_pt1 | contig 10992 bp, 30 predicted proteins | sample 15_taG_FD_81591 | JGI IMG/M metagenome (GOLD analysis project Ga0098052, IMG submission 81591) | Marine viral communities from the Subarctic Pacific Ocean - 15_ETSP_OMZ_AT15312 metaG | ecosystem: Environmental > Aquatic > Marine > Oceanic | place: Pacific Ocean | collected 2015-01-18 | reverse complement strand
TTTTTATAAAACCACTGCACTCTATAGGGGTAAACCGCCCATTGGATATAATCAGTTACTATACCAAAACCTCCAACTTGCGCTCCGTTTTGTTTAAGTTTTTTTCCCTGTGCAGAGAGTTTAACTAAACTTCCTTTTTCATATTTCATTTTGTTCTCCGTTTGATAATAGTAATCTATCCGATTGAACTCATCTTGTCAAGAAAAAAGTTTATATTTTTGTGAAAGACAAGTAATGAAGTAGTATTTCCTCGTTTTTGGAGGTTATAACAGTAACATAATCATAGAGGCCATTTTGTGACCACAGTTGAATTATGATACAGATCTCTCCGTTAGACTTTCTTCTTACAAGATCTCCCACCTTCATCAATCACCTCCAAATCTTCTGTAATCAAGAGCCTTGTTTTCCCTTGAATGAACACTGTGGTACGATGGTGTAGAAAGCCATCTGTACTGATAACAATTCCGATGTGTCCGGTCAAGTTTTGCATATAGGTATTGTAACCCAATCTATCCTTCACCCTTATTAAGTCGCCTACTTTCATTTTTGTTCTCCGTTTCATATTATACTCTTATCCGATTGATTTTGTTTTGTCAAGTTTTATTATACAACTTTTTGAAGTTATGAACTCAAGACCAGACTTTATATCGTATAAGTTGTAGAGCAAGCCATGTATATCATGCTCCTTTGAGATAATACATAGTACTCTATTGGAGCCATAGGCAGGGTAGTACCATACTAGGTCACCTACTTTCATGTATCACCTCCAAGTTTGTTTTATGGTATTCTCTTGTGCGGTTGTTATCTAAAATCCGTATTCGATAAACATCGTTACAGTAACAGGCTTGATTCAAAAAAATAGCATATTTACCTACAAGTTTCGCTTCTGAGGAGCTTTTTATTCTCACTAGGTCACCGACTTGCATGTTATCGCCTCCAATTTTTCCTTAGCAATACGAGGATTCCAACTGCTATTTGAGCCGAATATATGAATATCTGCGCTCCATGTTCCGTTGTTTATGACAACACCCAGTTTGCCCAAGTATCTTTTATCTGGTGTTGATGGTTTTTTAACTCTTACTAAATCGCCGACTTTCATGTATCACCTCTAAATACCCACAATGGGCCGCTTCTATGCCTTCTGAAAAAAGGATCTGGTAGTACCAATTAACTATTCCCACGATAAGCCCAATCCTCTGTGTGGCTCTGCACTTCACAACATCACCTATCTTCATTGATAATACTCCTTACCCAATCGTTTCCATGTTGTTTCGCATACTCCGCAACATAGTCGCTCTTAAATGTGAGCATACGCTCGTTCTTGATCGTGACGTTACGCAATTGGTAGCCCGCTATAAGGAATTCATCGCCCACCCCCACACTAGGGTCGGAGGAGTGTAGTACCTTGCAACATGCAAACGGCATTGACCTCTGTTTTCTAACCATTTTTCCTTCCTTGTCTTTACCCTTCCCCCAATACTTCCGAAAAGAAACTTTTTCGATAGTAGAGATTACTGGTTTTCCGTTGTTCGCAAAGAACACGTTCATCTTTGGTTTTATATATGCCATGTTATTCTCTCTCTTGTTCGTTTACTTCTGTCCCTTCAGGAGATTGGTGAGAAAAGTCGAACATGTTTATTTCGTCAATCTCTGTAGCTTCTCCCCAATACTCCCAATCAGATTCTTGATAATCTCTCTCTTCGTGGAATTTCCAATGCGCTTCATCTGCGCTCTCTGCCTCCACCTCTCTTGTTATGCTTCTTGATTCTTTGTAAGTTATTAAAAACTTTTTCATCTTTTCTCCATGTTTTGTGTTTGTATTATACTCTTATCCGATTGGTTTTATTTTGTCAAGTTTTTTTATTAACTTTTTTTAAGTCTTGCTCTCTGGCACAAAAAATCTGGCCATCACTTAAGCTATAGATCTCAAAATGAGATTGGAGAGGGTACTTCTTAATTGATAAGACTATACCAATCTCTCCGAACAGCCTCCACATTACGAGATCACCGACCTTCATGTTCTCTCCTTCCCTTAATAAGTGTATATTTATTGAAGAAAGCCTTGCAGAACATGACATCGGGGATTGTAACGGTCCCATTGTTGCCCTCTTCACACCAAGACCAATAGATCGTATATAAAAGCCCATAAGGATTCTCTTTAATTTTATATAAGATGCCAACTTCACTTTTTTTAAGCAGAAGGTCGCCAACTTTAAAATCGTATTTAGTCATCATATCTCCTAGCATTCATAACATATTTTATATAGCCCTCATGCACATGAATTGTTACTATTCTCCATCCCAAGAACTTCTCCGGGAGGTCCTGTTTATCAGGTATGCTGCCATCAAGGTTGCGCTCTATGTATGCTGACAGGTGACTGCTTGAGTCATCATGCTCCACTTTGACAAAGAACGGAGTATCCGTATACTTATGCATTTCGTGCATCAAGGCATCGACTGCTTCCTTCTTATCTACTTTTTCACTATCTTTCCAAAAAATGTTTGCCATTTTTATCTCCTTTTGTTAAAATTGTAATCTCATCTACATACACTATATCTTCTCTTTGGCTTTCAAAAAAATACACCATTGCAACCGAAGCTTCTTCTGGTAAGGGCTCATCTTTTATCGGCACATAGGCTAAGACAATAGCAGTTACCGTTCCAACCTTACCCTCTCCATCCATTACTAAATCACCTTCTTTCATCTTTTGACCTTTGCATCTTTGATTGTTTTTTTGCGGCAAATCTTCAAGAATTGCTCTGGTACATAGAGAATCTTGGCTGACCCCATAGGAAGAACCGAGACGACCCTACAGGACCCTTGAGACTTCTTGTAGGAGTATGTATGGTCCGGGCTTTGCTGATCATATGCTATAACCATCATTGATTTTTGCGGCAAGCCCTTGAAAGACACATAATCTAAACGCCTCAAAAACTCTCCGACAGCCTTAAAGTTTTTTACCTCAAAAACATGATAGGTTTTGGCATTGGCTCTTAGTTGAACTATATCTCCAACATTGAATTTTGTATCGTTACTTAAAGCGTCCCACCAGTGCCGCCATGAGCCTTTGGTGTCGCCATGAGCGATATGAAATTTCCAAAAGGATAAGAACCTATCTTCCCTTACTGCTGCTTTGGTATCCCTCCAAGCCCTCACCCAAGAGAAGGTGCAGCACTCCACCATTCTTTTAAGCTTCTTTACCGAAGCGGGATCTTCGGATAGTTTTTTATATTTCTTCAGGTTGTTTTGATAATTCTTGCCATAAGCGGAAAGATTCCATCTAGCCATTGTTCTCTCAAAATGATAACAGTTCCGAAAATCACTCCTATTTTGAACAGGTGGCTCACTTAAATAAAGCTGATCAAAGTGTTGGTATTGCCATTCCAACCTTGTCACTATGTTTTGATGGAAGCTATCTTCTTTTAGGAGAAGTTCTTCAGCATTATCATATAATTCTTTTCTTATTTTCAAAAACTCTTCAAAAGTAATTGATTTCATGTTAGCTAACATGGTGTCTCCTTTGTTATTAGTTGGGCATAATGAAGTTCTGTATCTCTAAACCAGAACTTTTCTCCTCTTATTATAAAGAGGAATTGGAATGCCCAATAATCTTCTCCTCTCTTTTTTGCCACTAGAATGGCCAATTCGCTCTCTGCATCTGGAAAAACATTATTCCACCTGTATATATCACCGAGCCTCATCTACAACCTCCAGCCAATTGGGATGCATTGGAACAGTTCGACCAGAATTGATCCACTTTATAATCCAATGGTTTTTGCTAACCTTCTCTATCAATATGCCATAGCCTAGTTTCCGGTGAAATTCCGGATGTTTATGTTTATAAAGATTTCTTATTTTCATCATTTTTTCCTCTTACTATACTCTTATCCGATTGCCTTTGCCTTGTCAAATTATTATTCAATTAAACTTCCATGATCCAAAAAAGACCAGATTGTATCTCCTCTTCATAAAAGGAAAACTTTTTTCCAGTCGAAAATAGAATGACTATGTGAGGATCTTTGTGTTTCCAAGATTTAGAAGTGGGATCTGCCGGATGACAACTGCACACAAGCCCTTTATATTCTTTGAGGCCCGATCGGATGATGCGGTCTGGATGTGCCTTCATTATAATTGGAGTCCCAGCGGGCAAATCTTTTAAAGTTTTCGCCAGCCTCATCTTTTCTCCACAATTAAAATTTCTTCATCTTTCAGATCTTCTTCATAATACCGAAGATCTTGACCATCTGTGAAGATCACTGAGACAGATTTCTCATCTCCGGAGTTCTCCTCTTTGTATACGAACCCTTTATATCTTGCGTAGGCACCATCCACTTCGACAGGGGTGCCAAGCGGTAAATCATCTAACGTTTTTGCTATTCTCATTTTATCTCCACAATTCGTATTTCCATATCCATACCGCCTCTTCGGATAAAATCCATATCCAACTCTTCAAGACCAAATAAACTGGTGTCCGAGAGAAGTATTGTTATACCTGCAAGTTCATATTCTGTTGCTGTACTGTTTTCCACCACTATTCCTTTTCTTGTTTTTGGTTCACCGAAGCGATGTTCATAGATATGAACTTGCGTACCAACCGGCAAATCATCTAACGTTTTTGCTATTCTCATTTTATCTCCATTCTGTACTAGTAATCTATCCGATTAAGTTTATCTTGTCAAGTTTTATTTTACTTTTAATTCATACAGGTTCTCAAAATAGATTTCATTATCGCTTCCGTATACATGTACATTATTGTTAATAAGGATACCCTCGCCAAAATAAGAAATGTAGATTCTATCTCCAGACACACTCTTTCTAGAAACAACCCCAATCAAGCTTTTCTCTGGTGTACTGATACTGACGCACTTCACCAGCGATCCAACCTCTAGTTGGTCCATGTGCGTTATCTGCTTTTGGCCTCGATGTATTCTTCTGGTTCTTTTGGTTGTCATAATTGCTCCACTCTGTATTAGTATTCTAACTGGTTCTCTTTATCTTGTCAAGAAGAAAAACAAAAAAAGTAATCTACCAATAAGTAGGATATAAAATTTTATGTAAGTTGGCTAAAATGGTTCAGTTATGTAAAAAAAAATTGGCACACTTCTTGCAAGAGTTTAGAGCAGGGCCTTCTTTGGCCTTTCAGTTATGTAAAAAAAAATTGGCACACTTCTTGCAAGATCAGGTTTGTGAAGTTTCATAAAAAATTTGACAACTTTCATAAAATTGGCTATTCTACTAACGAGTAGATTAACCTTTAGAGAAGTAGGGTTCTCGACCATCAGTACCGAGATGGGTCATTTCATAATCGAATGCCAGAAAACGATTTCCGGTTTCAAAACAATAGACTTGATAATAATAGTGACCACTAGGCAAGCCGATGAATTCCGGCTGCGCTTCCGAGAGTATGACGCACAGCGTGTCATGGTGCACCAGCAATGTCCTTATGTATACTAGGCTACCAACTGCTATAATCATCGAGACCCCTCAACTGCTTAACTGTTCTCTCTGGGAGTCTGTCTGTGACTTTGACTCGCAAGTCCTCGTAGAACTCCATTTCACTAAAGACCACTCTATAAAGAAAAGTGGACTCAAAAGACATCGCCGTTTCTACAAAGCCTACATACTCTACCCATAGCGCACGTATCTTGGCGGTCAAGTACATGTAGCACCCAATGAGTTTATCAATATCTGTTGGTAGTTTTATCTCATAATACATCTTAAATCCTCAAAATAAAGAAAGGGGGAGGGGGGTAGGGTAGTAGGGGGGTAGGAGGTCATAATATTTGCACCATTCCTGATCCAACTAATCTGTCAAATGCATGCAAGCCTATTATTGTGATAGACCCATCAGAATAAATTATCTCGTAATTTACTCTCCAGTTGATTATTGATGATTCGGTATCCAATGCTCCACTTTGAATAACCCTTGTTATAACTCCGATTCTCCCCATATCTTTTATAAGAGTTCCTATGGGGAGGTATTTAACTTCCTCCACAACTCCATAATCCCCCTTATTCTTTTCCTGTTAAAATTAGATAGTCTCTCAATGAAAACTACATTCTCCTCAAGGTGAGGAAAAGGCGAAAGCCCATACATCCCTATCTTGACTGCATTAAGCACTCCGACAACTCTTCCGGAATTGTCAAATACGATTGACCCAGATGAACCAGGAACAGCAAAGGACTGCATAATTGCAAAGCCTATTCCACTGTGTGATATCATACCGGTAAATAAAGTCTTTGGCAAGTCAGAAGGATAGCCAGTGTAGTTTACACTCAATCCTAAAATATCTTGCTTCCTGTTAGTCTTATAATCAACTGCTTTTATATTTACTAGTTTTCTATTTGGCACCAAGAAAGCAATATCATAATATCTATCTACATGGACTGTTTCAAGATATACTATCTCATCTCCATCATAAATAAAAAAAGCAGAACCGCCTTGAATAACGTGTCCTGCTGTAATGATAAACCTTTCTTTTCCTATCTTAAAATAGTTGCCCGATCCGTGTCCAGTGATTAAACCATCCTCCATGGCTGTTATTTTCACCGAAGATTTGTTGCCGCGATCATAATTTACATATCTCACGGCTTTCGTCTGCTCCATTCCGATAACTGTTCGGTTGCGATCAGCTTCGTAGGTTAGCAAGCATGATAATAAAAATATCATAAAAAACCCTCCCCCTTAAGTAATTAGAGGGTGGTTTCCTCAATCTCTATGTTCGGCTGTAATCATCTTCTAATCTTACCACATCATCAATCTCTGGCGTTGAAACCTCAGCTAGAGTAACTGACATGTTATCTGGTGCTGAGAATCTATGGATTGTTCCCGGCCTAATCCTATAGCGATCTCCTTCGCATAAGAGAGTAGAAAAAGATTCGTGTTCTTTTGAATCAGGTTTGCCAATTTCTAAGATTAAAGTGCCTTCCAACACATAAATTGTTTCATCTTTTTGTACATGATATTGTCTAGAAAGCCTTTGTCCTTTTTCAATGTACAATATTTTTCCTAAATATTTTTCTGTTATCGCAAATCTAATCTCGTGTCCCCACGGTTTTATTGTTTTAAGCTTATTCATTTGTTTTCCTTTTCTATATATTCTGATAGGCATTCGTACATTTTGTCAAAGTATTCTTCGCTATCAATTACAATGCCCTCAATTAACATAAACTTATAGCCAAGATGCCATGCGTTTAATTCTTCTTGTACAACGTTTTGGGTTTTACTGTTGTCTAAAATGTGCCCGACTTCATGTGCTAAAGCAATTAATCTCTCAATGCTTGGCAAACTACTATCAATATTAATTTCTCCAATAATATCATCATAGTATGCATAGGGAACAAAGCAGCAATCATCACATTCTAAATACACAAAACAATATAACTCTCGCTCTATTGTTTCAACTAGTCCGTACAGTATCCTCTCCACCATCTCTTCGTCTGAAGTACATGATAGTATCGTCGCACCCTCCGATAAGTTTTCCTCCATCTTTCTCTCCTTCTTTAAGTTGTAAAACAATTGGAACAGTTCTCCATTTATACCGTTCCATAATCTCTTTCAAATTATTATCTACATTATAACACAAAATATAGATGAACTTCTCGTTTCTTTCTTTCATGAATTTAAGTAGCTTTGTGCAAAAGCCACAACCCTCTCGTGCGTAAATTAAATATGTATACATGGTTATCCCTTCAAGAGTTGTTTTTTGTTTTGAAGACTACGCCTTATTTTTTGTTCTATTAAGTGCGGATCTCCAACAACTGTAAATTCTTCTTGATGACCAGAGTTTTCCAATCTAAGCTTGGTGAATCCAGTTGAGCGGTTAAGATCAAAAGAGATCATACCTTCCATTAGATACTTCTTCATCTTATCATCTTCATAGAAATATGAGATCTGGTTTGGGTTCACAAATATTTCTTTCAGAAAAAAGTCATTGTTATTTTTGGTGATACTTGTCAATCTAATTAACATGTTTTTTCTCCGATGATTGGTTGAACATCTTTGTTATTGACAGACCAATAGCCATTATCTAGATAGACTTTAATCATAAGGGCCTTTTCATGTTTGACAAAGATTCCAATCTTTGGTGATTTAGTATACATGTATTTTTCAATGATCGCTAATTCACGGGGATCTCCTTTGACAAGACATGTGTCTGCTGGTATACGGATCAAATCTCCTTTCCTTAGCATCATAATTCTCCCAGTTCTTTTTCTAATTCTAATCTCTTCTTCTCTTTTTGTTCTTCTTGGGCTTTCAACTGCTCTGCTTCGATATCATCAATCTGTTGTTGTTTGGCGCTAAAAAACCCGCCCATGATCATAAGATTATCATTTAGTCGTGAGTCTGTCTTAACCAAAAGGTCACGACATTTTTCAATTGTAGAGCCAAACGTTTCACGATCAACAGAAAAATCCATAAGATCATCTACTAAATCAGATAGCAATTGGGCTATCATTTGTGCATCTCCGGCACATTCATCTAACATTCTTGCTGTTTCGCTAGGAACTTTGTTTAATTCCACAGCATAAGAAATTCGTACTTTCATATTACCTCCATTGTATATTATAATATAACCTGTTATACACAAGTTGTCAAGTACTAAATTGACATTATTAATTTATAAAGGGTTGTTGTCACTAAACCAACTAGTGTCATGATAACTGCCCATTGAATTTTCGATTGAGACTGTTGCCACAGTTCTAATGCTCTTAACCTTGCATACAAACCTTGATCTGGATTATACACCGCTTCTTTGATCTTCTTAACATCCTCAACCATCTCTTCTTGTCTTTCGGCCATTCTTTCGATCTGACCTTTGAGTTCAATAATGGCTTGGGTAAGGTGTGTGATATCTTGATTGGTCATTGTTGTCTCTCCACTACTAAATAGTGCTATTGTGATACAATAGCATGGCTTGTAGTAATGATAGTTGAAGCAACAGATACAGCATTTTCCAAAGCACAGCGAGTCACTTTGACCGGATCAATAACCCCAGCGTCTAAGAGATTAACAATCTCTCCATTCATAAAGTTCATGCCGCATGACTTATCTTCTAGGTTCATAATTTTATCGACAACAATATCCGGAGACATACCGGCATTAATAGCCATCTGCCTAATAGGTTCCTGTATTGCTTCCAATATAATGCTAACTCCGGCTGCTTGATCTTCGTTGTCTGTCTCGATCTCAATGTCTTCAACAGCACGTATCAGAGCAACCCCTCCGCCGGGAACGATTCCTTCTTCTTGAGCAGAGCGCACAGCCTCTAAGGCATCATCAATGCGATGCTTCTTCTCAATCATTTCAACTTCTGTAGCAGCACCAACCCTAATAATAGCAACCCCGGAAGCAAGTCTAGTAATTCTTTCTTGCAAGCGTTCACAGGTTTTAAGATTGTCTTCTTCTTGAATAAGCGCTTTGATCGCTTCAATCCTTGTTTCAATTTCTTCTTCATTTCCTTTTCCTCCAACGATAGTTGTTCCAAGTTTAGATACGGTAATTGATTTGGCTTGACCAAAGTGTGTTAAGTTTGCATCTTTAACTTGTAGCCCGTTCTCTCTTGTAACGAATGTCGCTCCAACAGAAGCGCAGAGATCTTTAAGAATATTTCTTCTCTCTTCTCCGTATCTTGGAGCCTTCACTGCTGCGATCTTCATGGTGCCCCGAACAGCGTTCGCAATGACAGCAGCCAACGCTTGACCTTCCATCTCACCTGCGACAATTATAAGAGGTCTGTTCTCTCTCGCAGCATACTCTAAGGTAGGCAAAATTTGCTCTATTACTTCAATTTTCTCATCTGTAATCATTAAGAGGGGTGAGTCATAGTGTACGGTTCCATTCCTCTCATTATTGATGAATGTGGGCGAAATGTAGCCACTATCGAAGCGGAAACCTTCAATCAAATCTAATGATGTTTCGACTGATCTGGCTTCTTCAACAAGAACTGATCCATCTTTACCTGCGGAGTCAACCGCTTTAGATATAAGAGTTCCAATCGCCTTGTCGTTGTTTGCAGAGATTGTTGCAATGTGAAGAATGTCTTCCTCTGATTGGATAGGTCTCGCTGCTTGTTGTAGTGTCCATGAGATACGCCCACATGCCTTGTCCATGCCTCTCTTCAGTTCAATTGGTGACATACCAGCAGCAAGATACTTCTGCGCTCTGTTGAGGATGCCACGAGCCAATACGGTGGCTGTTGTGGTTCCATCTCCGGCAGTTGTTGCGGATTGTTCTGCTGCTTGTTTGAGGATTTGGACTCCAACGTTCTCAAAGGGATCTTCGAGTTCCACAAATTTAGCAACCGTTACTCCGTCTTTGGTTATAACGGGAACATTTTGGGTTTTGTCGTAGAGAATAACATTTCGGCCTTTTGGTCCAAGAGTTGCGCCCACATTATCTGCTAGCGTGTTCATCCCTTTGAGAATCTTCTCATTGAGAGCGTTCCCTTTCTTGTAGTATTTTGTCATCAATCCTCCATTATTTATTGATATGTTCTAATATAACCTGTTCTATTAATTTGTCAAGGTCTTTTATTGATTTTGTTTTGGATTCTTTTATTTTTCCTTTTGACTTTATGTCTGCGGTTTTTGTTTTTAAAGCTTTATCGCGGCCTCGACCTGTTGTTGTAACAGATAATTCGGCTGCTAAATCAACAAACCTATCATCGGCTGTGGACAGAGAGGTCAGTGCGGCATTTCCGATATCCTTATCACCGGTTGAGGCATACCGTTGAGCCTTTTGGTTAGCATTGTACATCTCCTTAAACATTTCTTGGAAATAGTTATATGCGTTTTTTAAATTTTTATTAGCCATGCCTGTTACGCTATTCAAAGCGTCTTTGAGAGATCCACCACGAGCCGCCGCCACATAAATCGGAATGTGATTCGCCTCGGTAAGCTTTCTAGAAATTTCGATATGTGTCTCGCTTCCGCCCATTTCGTAGACTTCGCTATCTCCATATGCGCGATACTCAAAATCTCCCGGAACT
>Ga0098052_1002552_pt1 | contig 11000 bp, 26 predicted proteins | sample 15_taG_FD_81591 | JGI IMG/M metagenome (GOLD analysis project Ga0098052, IMG submission 81591) | Marine viral communities from the Subarctic Pacific Ocean - 15_ETSP_OMZ_AT15312 metaG | ecosystem: Environmental > Aquatic > Marine > Oceanic | place: Pacific Ocean | collected 2015-01-18 | reverse complement strand
TCCAAGCTCCAAGCACCGTTGACAATGGAACAGGGACAATATAGGATGATATTATGTTAAAGAAAGAAGCAAAAGAAATAACAGGCGGGCTGACGTATACGACCAAGATGCCCGGACCAAGTTACAACACACCCGCCAGCAGGTGCCTGACTGGCGCGAAGCTGCGCAAGGTCCCCGGCTCTGTGTGCTCCAGCTGCTATGCCCTGAAGGGCAACTATAAAAGATTTCCCAAAGTAGAAGAGGCCCTAGAGCGTAGATTCCAGAGCCTGGGCCACGGTTCATGGGTCACAGCCATGGCAACACTGATCAAGGACCATAAATTTTTTAGATGGCACGATGCCGGAGATATCCAGAGCATGCAACATCTAGAGAATATATTCGAGGTTTGCAGGTTAACACCGGATACAATGCACTGGATGCCAACGCGCGAAGCGCGCTTCCTGTCCCTGATGGATCCAGACATAGTTCCGTCAAATTTAATTATTAGAATGAGCTCGCATATGATTGATCAAGATCCCGTGAAATTCTGGCCGTGGACGTCGACCGTGACTTCAGGCCACAACGCCAGCTGTCCGGCACCCAAACAAGGCAACCAGTGCGGAAGCTGCCGAGCCTGTTGGTCTCGAGATGTGAAGACCGTGAGTTATGGCAAACATTAAACCTGAAAATCTACACGCAGAAAATACGAACCGGTTCGGGGACCAAGGTTCAAGCTCCAAGCGCCAAGCGCCACGCGCCCCGGCCCAAGGATCAAGCTCCAAGCCTCAAGCTTCAAGCCTTCACGAGCTCGCGAAAAAATTTCCGGATAAAACCTATAGAGAATTAGAAAGTATCAAGCTTAAGTTGCAAGCTCAAAAGTTTTCTGAATAGCAATCCAATCAGTAGGGGGCCATGGACCATGGCCTTTGTCTAAAAGTTCCTGGATCTCGGATCCTGGAACAAGTTTTAAGGCACTCGGACCGAGGGCCTTAATAAGGATAAATGTATTCTTCGGATGGGACTTATGGAAGGCAATTTGGTGAGGAGAAAATTTAACTTTGTTCCCCTTTGTGACTTTTAGTTCAACAGTAAAAAAGTGCCCAGAAGTATTGTACCCCAATACATCAGGCATACCAAGTAAGCTAAGGTTTTCAATACGACTAAGGATGATGGAACATGTATTTTTTCGAAGATCTTGGTATAATTTTCTTTCTGGGGCCATAGCATTTTCAAGGTTACTCCGGTATTTCAGGAGCACGAATAATTTGTCTCTTGTTGGGTTTAAAAACTACACGAATAGTACTATTTCCAATGAGGTTTGACTCCTCTACATCTATTCGTTTAATCTCTTCTAAATAAGGTCCGACCTTCATATAAATCTTTGCATTGTTAATTGCATTTCCTTTTTTACCATCAATGAAATGCTCTAAATAATTCATTAAATCTTTAATGTACATGTCACATACCACTCTTTCTTAATCTGTCAAGTTGATCTTCAATTTGTTTAGTTAATTTTTTATTATCAATATGAAGCTCTAATTTTTCCTGCTCAATAGCAGTAATTTCTCTTCTAAGATTCCCATTTAATTTTTGATGTGATTCATTAATCAACTCTAATTCTTGAATACGTTCTAGCTTTTTCATCATAAGTTTATCTGCTTCCTTTTGTCGAACATCATCAGCTAAAGCATTCGCCAGAGCTTCCTCTGCCTCTTCTGCTCGTTCCTTCCAATACCTATGGTAATCAATTTCTTTACCTTTCTGATTCATATTGACAATATAGGATAGTTACCTTAAATTGTCAATATGGGTGTTCCAAAAAGATTAACAGAAATGCAAATGAGATTTGCTGAATTTGTAGTATTCGGCGGAGCAGATGGTCCTATGACTCAAACTGAAGCGGCCGTTGCTGCTGGGTATAGTCCAACTAGGGCTAGGCAAGAAGGATCAGAACTAATGAATCCTAGGTTATCACCATTAGTAGCTCAATATATTGGTAAACTAAAAGAAGAAAGACTGAAGAAATTTGAAGTTACTTTCGAAGGTCATCTGGCTGAATTGGCTCGTTTACGTGAAGCAGCTCTGAAGAAGGGTTCATTCTCTTCTGCTGTAAACGCTGAAGCGAATCGAGGCAAAGCAGCAGGGTTATACATAGACAGAAAAATAATAAAACATGGAAAACTAGAAGACATGACAGAGGAACAACTAGAAGCCAAAATGAAACAAATTTTAGACGATTACGCACCATTATTAAATGTTACTCCCAGTTCAGAACTGCCCAGAACAAAAAAATCACCAGAGCCAAAGATAGAAAAAAAGGAAATAAAGACATCTAATGTGGTATTAAAGTTAGGAAATAAAGACACCCCAACAAAAAAATAACCATCCCTATAAAATAAACGTTATCTGGATTAAACATTAATCTTCTCCATCTTAATTATACAACCTCTCGGAAATATATTTCTATCAGAGTATGCCTCATCTTTGTTATCATAACTAGCGAAAGTCCAAACAAATTTCTTGGTTATTTTATAAATATAAGCAAGAGTTACCATTTTTGCACATTCAAACTGGTTAAACTCCTCAGGACTGGCATGACTGGCATCCCCAGTGATGTCGAGCCAGGTTATACGATAAAAATAATATCTCTTTTTTCCAATGTTTATGCGCCTTTTTTGAGATTTCTTCCGTGCCATGTGTTTTCCTTGTTCTCCAATCTGCCATATACAGCAAAAATATATTTTTTTCTATTTTATTTATCAGCAAAAAAAGTCTGGCAAGCTGGCATTTTTATATAAAATATATAGATTATCTATATATATCAATGACTTACGTCTGCCAGTAAAATCCAAAATTCTGCCACTCCTGCCAACCTAGAAAAAAAACCCGCGTAAAACGATCATTTTTCCTATAGAATCTCATGGAATCATCTAGATTTCTGCCACTGGATTCTATGGGATAGCTCTGTTTGCCTAATTGTTGCCATAAAAGCGCCTAAGTTTAGACATCTTCTCGTCACAATTCGCCGCAATTCCCAACTGTTTGTCAATAGCGCCGGTTATGTCTTCATGGTCCACTATGACACCGTTGCGATCACCTGCGACAAGCATATCTATCTTCAATAATGCATCTTCCATTTGAGATGTATATCTACTGATTAATGCTTTATAGATGCGTTCTCTCATATTACCTCCTTAAAATGCCCAACTAACAAATGAATATCTAATTCCTTTGGTGATATCCTTTACCTCATGAGGATATATAAAGTTGGAAGGAAATATTAATATATCTCCTCTGATTAGTTTAACTTCTTTTCCTCTAATCATAAACTCTCCACCTTCATAATTATCATTTAATAATCCTACAATCGAGAGTATTGGTATTCCTTTCATTGTGCCATCAAACATACTTTGAATATGATCGTAATGAGTACGCATCTTAGTTCCTTTAGTATATTTATTAAATCTGACCTGAGTTAATCTTTGAATCCATGATGGTCTGCAATGGTCTTCTGGCCAGGAAACTTTGTTCTGGTAGGCCATAACAGCTTTCATAATAATTGGACCTAAAGTATTAAATTGTTCTTTTGTTGAATAAGTTGTGTCTAATTCCTTTTGAGCACCAGAATATTCTGATTCTTTTTGTCCGTAAGTTGACCATTTATGTTTAGCCCAATCATGTTTTTCGCTTTCTCTGATAAGAGATTTGCAAAGCTGCGTGGGTATTACATTTGCTGTGATTACAAAATCATCTACGCTGTTCATCAATATCCTCGAAAATTAAATGAGTGGATTCACCTTCTACTCCTAGTTCATTAAAACAAAACGCATTAAAAGCGAGACAGTATCTACTTTCTTTTTTAACATTCACAGGTACAGAATGTCTCAAACCACTAGGGAAGAGAATTACATCACCTGATAAAGGTTTAAATTGAAATGCATCACTATTTAGTCTGGTATGTTTATCTATAGGTGCTCTGATTCTATTGGGCTCATTTTTAGTAAAAGTGATTGAAGCATGTTCTTCATTTCTAAAATAAAATACTCCACTAACTAAACTATTAGCGTGTGTATGCTCATGAGTAAAACTTCCATAGGGATTACGTTGTACCCAGGCCTGTGTAATAGAAAGTTTTTGTTTGGTTCCTAAGACAGTATTTGAATATATATCCAAGGACTCCAGAATAAATTCTTTTATTTTTGAAAGTGATGGGTGCTTTAATAAGTAGGAGTCCTTACTTCTGAAAGCTCCGGTTACTTGTTGATCTTGATAATCTAAATTTCTAATATATTTAAATTCTGTTTTAAAATCTTCCTTATAACTACGCACATATATTGTGGTAGGAAATATCATTAATAAATCTCCCTGGGGATTTCTTTCTACCATAGCTTCTTAGCCATATCTCCTTTTCTAGCTTTATCTAGTCTGCCTGCTTCTTTCTCGAACTCTTCCATTAAATCTTTTGTATCTACATTTGCCTGTTCTTTTTCATCATGCTTAATGTTGTAATATTGATCCAGTCTTTTTAAAAATTGGTGTTGATACTTCCGTAGATCTGCATCTTGAAATCTATACTCTTGAAAATATAAATCTGGCGTGCAAATCATAATAATACCTTGGCGTATGTTGCTGCCATAAACATGATTGTGGGCCATAGCGTAGGCTGCAATTTGAAGAAAATAATCTTCAATCCAATCTCTTTGCTTAGGTTTGTTTGCTTGTTTGAAATCGACAATGGTTTCCATGCCGTTATGTTCACAGACTAAGTCTGTTGCTCCAGCATATAAACCTGGGTAGTATAAAGTTACTTCTGAACCATAGTATAGTTCAACAGGAAGTAATCCTACTTCAATAATTTTTTGAGCCATCGGCTTAGCTTCTTGGCCGATCGGGGTAAGATCTTCATGCCCTTGTTGTGTGACATATTTCTCCAAGAACTTATGCATGGCACTGCCCCTGAGACTCGAATGGTTGGCAATTCTCTCCGCTTCATCATATCCTACTTTTTGTTTCCAGCGCTTTATATATTGATCATCTTTAGTTTTTGCAAGTATCGTAGTGACGCTGGGTAGGCGCGCGCCTCTAATTTCATAGTGCCGTGATCCGTGTTCCGTGGTCATCGTACCCCGGTGGTAGGAGTATTTGTTATTTTTTTTCATGCAGCGCCTCTCCAAATTTTCCTTCCCAGGACCATGATCCGTGGTGCGCGGTCCACGACTCAGTGTTCGCGAAAATTTTAAAACCCGCCTCCCGAGCCAATTGGCAGAAGGAAACGTCTTCTCCCACACTATAACCTTTGTCAAATTTAAAATCAAAGAAGTTATAATAATACTCATGATCTTCTCCCGGTTTCATCATCACTGGGTTTTTAATTTTTAAATGAGGGAAATTTTTTATAATTTTTTTAAAGACTTCTTTTTTAATAAGCATGAGGCCCGTGGGCCCTGCTTTCAGTTCAATCAAACCATTTTCTACAACCATAGGCTCAACAAATTCAACGGTATAGATGTTTTTCGACGTGTCCTCCGACTTAACTCTGTATGGGGTACAGATAATATCTTTTTTAGGGACCAGCATGCGGATGACCGCTTCGGGTTTGAACTCTACATCGGAATCAATAAACAATAGATGAGTGTAAGGCGAGACCATAAACAAAGAGGTAAGATAGTTCCGGGCTTGATGGATCAAAGGGGATTTCATTGTTTTAATACCCACAGCGATACCGCTCTTTGCTAGTTGTTGAATAAGATCAATGATAGAGATCATCGTGCCGATCTTCACCGAGTCATAACACGGCATGGCAATATAGACGCTAGGTTTTAGTTGTGTGGACAGTGATTCTTTTTCCATTCGCGATATCCTTCCGCCCAAGACTGATTGGGTAAATGTTCATTAAGTTCATTATTAATAAATTGTATTCGGTGTTTAAGCCCATCAATGGTCGTGTGCATCCAACCACAGTCATGCGGTTGAAGTTGTGATTCGAACCATTCAATGGTTTTCTCGAGAACTTCTATTTCATTATATTTTTTGTTCATACTTTGTAAAACGTATACTTTAACGTTAACTCTTCTCCTTTCTTTATAGGTTTGATTGTTATTAAATTAAATTTGCTAAAATTATAAACAGGTTGATGATCTTCGGTTGTAAAGTTAAGTTTAACCTTCTCACAATTAGGTTCTTCACTATGATTAATGAAGCCTCCTAACGGGGTTCGAATCGTTGTCTTACCAAATTGTAAGTGTGTCATACCGAAGTTGGTTCCTACAGGTATCTTCTCTTTAGCGAATAGACCGATATCATGAATATCTGAAAATCCTAAATGTAATTCTTTGGGTAAGGGTTTATAATTCATTGACGCCACATTATTTATGTTTAACGTTTCTTGCTGGATCTCCCACGTAATTCATTCTAGAATCTATATCAAACAAAACATTTCCAGAAACAGAAACTCTTTCCACTTTTGATCTAAAAGGAAAGACCCAATGTTTTAATGTTGCAGGAAATATATATAGATCACCACTCTTAGGAAGTTGATTAACGGCGCTGATACATTGACGATTACCTTCTCCATAAAACCAAGCGATTCCACCAGGTCCTCTCATTGTACCAGTAAAAGCTTTACATTCATCAATAATGTCTTGAGGGACAGATGGATAAAGAACAAAAGATAAATCTCCGCTATGATCGTGAGGAGGATTAAATTCATTTGCTTTCATATAATTAATCCAAAGAGCTGTTAATTTCAAATTAGGCTTAATACTTCCTGCCCCACGCCATTGATTATAACCAATCGTGTAGGCTTCAAAATATTTTTTTAAAATGGCAGCAATTTTAACTGGATTATCTAAAGCATATTCTTCTTTTAGATGACCAGCTAATTTATGTCTGAAATCTAGTTTTTTGTTTTTACGACAACGTTTTCCTTCATCTAAAAAAATTTGACACTCTTCCTTAGGAACATTGGCATGCATTAAAAAAGGTCCCCAATGAAAATAGTTATACTTTACAACTCCTTTTTCTTTGTCATCTTTAGGCATAATGATTAATCACTTTCTGTAGTTTATTTTTTTTAACTTTAGAGTAGGGTAATAACATCTTTGCCAACTTCAGGCAATCTTGATAACCACAAGACCAACGCCACTGTGGTTTATAGTTATGATTGTGATAACGTTTAGGTCCGGACCATCCCATTCCTAAAGTGTGATGAAGCCATTTAATTACTTTTTCATCTGTCATTGCAATCTCAGCTCGTATGTACCATTGATTATATACTTTTCCGTTCCGATCTGATCTTTTAGTGGGTCGTTGTACGCAAGATATACACCCTTCGCCATCAAATAGGCCAGCAATATAAGCAATAGTTTCTTCCTGTTCACCAGGATCTTGATTTTTCAAATATTTCTTTGGCGTTCGTGTACACATGTGTCTTTATATCCTTCTCTGTTCTCATAATGGTGAGAACATCCATACTACTATAAGTTCGAGCGTAAACGTTTTGTGATCCTGCTAACGTAGCACCTGAAGCTAGTAGAGCAAATTCACTACACCCGTTTAAGACTGTTAGTAACACTGATGCCATTACTAATTTTTTTAATATCTTTTTCGTCATAAGTTAATTCTCCTTGTGATTCACAAGTCCAGCACTGTTTTACTTCCGTTTCCCCACGTTTATCCTGAATATGAATATAACCATTTCCATTACAGTGAGTACAAATTATTTTATACATTATTATACATTCTAGGTCGACCACCTTTTTTACCTATTGCAACATAATAAGGGTCTTTTTTCCGGGGTCTTCCTACCTTTCCTTTTTTCTTTTTTACATTATAAGGGCCTCTTTTTTTACCCATGCGATAGTGAGAATGATAGACTTTTCCACCTCTTGGTAAGCCTATGTTATTTTCAACATAATATCTATTACCAGTTCTAACACAATGCATGTGTTTTTCTCTTTGTGTAATTGGAGATATCATTTTCCAATACACATAATCAGAATTGAAACCAGCAAAAGTGCAAACTTTCTTAAAGTCTGATTTGTTTGTTTTAAACCATTCAATGGCTTTTCTAGATTCAAACCAATCTGAAGTATAAACTGCATCGTGAGCTGCTTTACTTAATACAGACGTCCAGAGATCTTGTTCGGGTGTCTTAGCTTGATTAGATTCAGTCCGCTCGAACTTTTGTTGGAACCTTGCCATTTAATTTTCTCGCTTTCTCGTGTGCTAACGCTTCCACAGTTTTACTAATGCTTAATTTTGCATCTGGTAATAAAACTTTGGACAGCTTTACTAAAGTATTATATGTATCATGTGTTAAGGACACATTTCGATATTTATTAATGTCTGTCATGTTCTTTCCTTTTCATTGTTTGTAAACTAGAATATAGGATATTCCATAAAAAGTGTCAAGATGAAAATTATTACTTTAACCATTATTATTTGCTCGGCTCTCTATGGGAATTGTCAACAACCTTATACCAAAAACATAGAGTTTAATAGCTGGGCTGAGTGTATGTATGCAGGAACCAATGACACTTTAACATTATATAATGTCATGGGTGAGGAGTATATTAACACCAATAAGATATTTATTAAATTTGCTTGTGCTGAAATAGATAGGCCAAAAGAAGAATTAAGGTCTTAATTGACATTATGGCCAAATTGTGTTAATTCAAAATCTTCTCACCTTTAATACCTATCCTTAATTTCCCTTTAGGATAGGTTTATTTACAAATCCATCCTAGTAATAATTTACCTGTTGAATCATACCATCCCTGTAGTTTAGGATTTTTTTCACGTTGGGAATAATATTTCATATTAACATCCACCCAGGCATGAGCCATTTCATCACAATTACCCGTGTGTTTTATCTTTACTTTCTCTATGTTTATCCCGTTCGTGCTCAACAGTAGTATTACTACCAAATATTTCATTCCATCCTTCTTTATATTTATCAGTGGATACTCTCGATCTGCCGTCCCACTTTCTGCCTTTTTCTTTATTTTTTTTCTCTTCCATTATTAATTATTTTAAGTTGATTATTTTCTTTTTTATTAATGTAAGTAATTTTACCTGTAAATTTAGGGGTTTTTAATAATAAGCTCTTAAACATCTTCTTCCAACTCATAGCTTTAACCTTCTCTTCTTTACCTTCTTGATCCGTAATTGTGTATTCGTATCTCATAATTTCTTTATCCTATATAATATGAGATTTAAGTAATTGCAAGGACTAAATTAATATATCTTTTAACTCGAATTCTAATCCCTCTAGTTCAGAAGGTTTTCCATTAGGATATTCAGGAAAAATCATGTATTTCTCTCCTGTTTCTTCGTTCGTGCATCCTGCAACTAGCCAATCCCATTTAAAATTATTATCTTCAACGAATTCTCTCATGACTTTAAAGCTTTGGTCTGGGTGTTGACTCAACAATTCAGTCTGGCATTCGTCCATGGTTTTAAACCAACCCTGCATTTCAAAATTTTGTTGTGTGATAACCGGATCACTTCCAACTAAATAAGCTAATATTAAAATCTTGTACATTAGACCACACGTTTTTTACCTTGACCACGCGAGGGTTTTTTACGTTTGTATTTATTGGGTCTTTTTGCGTGACGTCCAGGACGTTTTCTAGGTTTTTTCTTTATATAAGTACTAACACCAAATAATGGTTTCTTTTTACGAGCCATCGTCTTCTTGAAAAAGTTTAATTGTAGGTTTTGGTCCTACCATGCCAGAAGCAATAGGCATAAAACTTATAACTCCATTAATCTTTTGTTCAGTATCTGCACCACAACTAATACAACGATATATATTTTCATAAAGAGATACAAATACAGTATGCTCTGTACACGTTGGGCACGTACCATTAGTAACTTCAGTCTTGAATGCGAATTTTTTGCCGAATGTATTGTTTTCTGTCATACTTCTTTTTATCTTTAAATCTTTTGGAAGTAAAGCGTCTTAATATTCGAGCGATAGGATTTCTATTTGAGAACGATTTTTTTGATTGAGATCGAGCCATCAATATTAGTCTCTAATTCAGCCTGAGTCTTAATACATTTATAAGAGACAGTATCGGAGTAGGTTCTCTCTGCTTCGCGCTTCCCGCGGAGGCACATTGCCATTGAGTCCTGGATACGATGTTCCTTAATTTCAAAATTTATAAACATTAATAATGCTACTACTGTTTCCATTAATGTGCTCCATTTCCATTTCTATAATGCATTTCTCTATTAGCATCTTTTAGTTTTTCTATATCTTCAAGAACCTTGTCCATTTGTTTTCTTAAAAATTCGATGTTCACTTTGTTCAACGCCATGTTTTCAATATGTTTATTTAATTTATCGGTAGTCTTGTAAAGATCCTCAATCATCATGAACTGCTCAGAATCTGCGGGCAAACTGCCCAGCTGGCCCCGGGGCCATTTTATCCGGAATTCTGTGTTCTCAGTTAAGTCTTTAGACATTAATTCTACCTCTGTTGAAAGCTTGTTTTGGGTTTCAATGATACCAAAGTAAGCCCAGGTCCCAATTGCCACCATGCAGATCAAACTAGCTACGGTTTTCATCGGCATCTGAACGGCTGCTTCTTCTGAGATTCTGAGAGGTTTAGGCATTAGTAATTATAGATTCCCGAAGGAGAATCTCCTTGTTCTAAAACTTTAAATAATTTTTTGTGTTGATCCATGATCTCTTCATCAGAGTCTTTCATTTTATCAACTTGATCTTCTAACTTAAGTACTTGTCTCTCTAATTTATCCACTTTATCTTCGTGTACTGCTTGGATTGTAGAGAGTTCAAATGTACGCGAAAGGCTCCAACCGCCTAGGGCTATGAGCAATCCGACTAATAATGTCATTAACTTGTCAGCCATTAAAATACAATCTCCAGGACTAAGTATAGCGTAATAAATATGAACATTCCAGTCATTTGGATGTCATACGGGAAATTATGCACTAATCCCCCAGTACTTCTCTCTGTAAATCCTTGATATTCCATTCTTGATCTCTGACTGCATC
>Ga0098052_1002550_pt1 | contig 11004 bp, 14 predicted proteins | sample 15_taG_FD_81591 | JGI IMG/M metagenome (GOLD analysis project Ga0098052, IMG submission 81591) | Marine viral communities from the Subarctic Pacific Ocean - 15_ETSP_OMZ_AT15312 metaG | ecosystem: Environmental > Aquatic > Marine > Oceanic | place: Pacific Ocean | collected 2015-01-18 | reverse complement strand
GTCAACCGTATTTTCCGCATTTTAGTCAACCGTATTTTCCGCATTTTAACTATGGATGCTGTGGATTCACAATGGACCGTATTTTCCGCATTTTAACTATGGATGCTGTGGATTCACATCAACCGTATTTTCCGCATTTTAACTATGGATGCTGTGGATTCACAATGGAGAATACTGTGGATTAAAAATAGCAATTAGACTTTACTCGAATAGATCCGCTTTAAAACTTACCCCTATGTATATTATAAAAAGGATTAAATGTTCTTAGGGTAAAAGTAGAATTATTATTATTTGTTCTTAGGGGATTATTATAAGTTCTTATTGTTCTTAGGGGTATTTCTTAATTACCTATGCTTTACTAAACCACATACTTATTAACTTACCATAAACTTATCAAGAAAACATACCCAGGAATTTAGATTTCTTTGGGGAATGGCTTCTTTTCGCCTTGCTTTGAAACATCGATATAGATAATTGCTTTCCCGTCGGTTGGGATATAACTCTGTATAAAAACTTGATGGGGAATTTGCTTTGATAATTGGGGGAGAATGGGCGTGGAAGGAAAATCCCTTTTTATTTGTATTAAAAAGGGATTAGAGATGGCTTGGTTGCCTTTGAATTTTATGGCGATTTGGGCCATTTAAGGCCCGGAAATCAGGAAAGCTAAAATTGTGTATAAATTATATGTCTAAGCTTTGAAAAAGGCCTTAAATGAATCGGCTATTTCTGAAGGATATTATGCTGCCAATGGTAGACCATTCGGAGCATAAAATCTCTGAATCTTTTCTTCTTTAAGGCTCCCAGCATTTCCCCGTGTATAGGGGTTTTTATAATGTTATCTATAGGGTGTTCCTTCTTTAGCAGAAGGTATTTTCTTGCTGTTGGAGATAGCTCAATCATCTCTTCTATAGATAATGTGCTGCGCTCGTCGGGGCCCATATCCTTGACTTTGTCATTTATCTCTATAATGATCTGGGCATAATGAGCTTTACTCTCTTCTCTTGTCAAGATGTAAAACTCCGGAGACATTTTATAAATATCCATGTACTCTGGGATTACTTTAATCTCCATGCCTTTTGGAACTATCATGCTTAAAACATAGTTTCTTAGGGCACTATTCTGAAGCAAGTTATATGCATCTTCATAGGATTCCGCTCTATAATCATAGTTCTGTGTTCTGGAAATTGTTGATGCAAATAAGTTATTATAATTAACTAGGAGAAGCCTATCGATGTTGAGATTTCTCTTCTCAGCGTATTCCTTAATTGTCTCATCTTTAACTGAGAGACTTTGGGACTTAGCTCTTATAGGCAAGATAACTTTATAGCCCAAGGGAAGCTCTCGTGACTTAAATACATCATAAAGATTGTACATTAAGCTATCGTTTCCTTGTCTTAATCCGCGAAGTGCTCGGTTTACCTTGATCTCTTCAACCGGATTGAGACTAAATCTTGGATCTTCATTAAAGCTTTGAACGTTAATCGTTAAGAGTTTATACGGATCGATTTGATACCTATTGGAAAGTCGATCTAGCGTTTCATTCTTAGGATCCGTGATTTCATGAAACTCTTTACTTCTTGGTGCGGAGATTACATCTTTAGCATGAACCTGCTCGTGGGTAAGGACATTTACTATATAATCCCAAATAAGACTTCTAAACATTGGAAAGCTTTCATCAAAGTTTCCTGCGAGATAGTGATCCCTATAAAGCATCCCAAAAGTTCTTCTGAACTTATCTGGATCAACTGAGCGGCTTGATAGAAGTACAATTACCTCTGCACTTGAGGTTGCTCTATCTTTATCCCCTGGGTCTTTTCCTGTGGCCCCACCATACCCCGCATTTGGTGGAGATAGAAATAATCCGTATTTTACATCAAGCTCTTTTCCTGTGATATCTTTTGAGCGCCTATGAGCCTCTCCGAATACTACTTCCATAACCTTTTCAGGATCGCGAGATGTTCCGGCAATGAAATTAAGAATATCAATAGGCATTAGATAGTTAGCCAACATTCTGGCGCCAAAGTCTTCGATGAGATCTTCGGCTATCTCTTCTATTTGAGCCTTATTCAGAGGAAAGGGCTTGCCTGCAGAGAGCTTCGTAAGCAATTCTACTTGACTTGCTTCGATTAAAAAGCCTTTATCGTCCAGCCATGCTTCAAGATGATTTAGAAAAGTTCTCATATTAACTTACCCTATTTAACAATGATTATCATCGTTAACTTAACGAGGATCTATGATACTCATTACTCTAGAAACAAGGGTTGAATACTCATCTTCTAAGAACAAGCTAGTAAGTTCCTCATCTACCTGAGACTCATAAGGTCCAGCTGAAGCGATTAGCCCAGCAAGCTTCTCGGCGTCAGCCTCCTGCCTCATAAGGCCTTCTACTTCACTCTTGTTTTCGTAGTCAAAGTATTCCTCGGACTGAGGATTCTCATCGAATGAGCCGAAGTCTTCTGCCATCTTATTTATAATCTTGTCTATAACATTTGCTTCTTTAACGAGGCCCTTCTTGTCTAGTTCAGTCGCAAGACTAATTAATTCTTTAATCATTTCAAACTCCGTGTATCAAAGCCGGTAGGCTACTCTTTCGAGGAAGTATCCTCATTTTTTTTAATTGAATAGCCAACCAAAAAGGCTATTGCGGAAAGCATATTAAGGGCAGCGAGATCATATTGCTGAAAGACTATACTAAAAGTAAATAGACCGAAGTTTAGTCCGGAAAGTATTAGCCATAGGTTCAAAAAAATCTCTTTCATCATATTTATAACTTAATGAGAGTAAACTTACTCTCTCTTAAAAGCTCAAGGAGCTGTGTCTTTAACTTCAGTTTGATCATCATTTTCATCAATAAAAGTCTCTTCTAATATTGTTGCAAAGTCAGAGCCCATAGCGATCTTTAAGGTGAGGTCGATTAGGTTTGCCTCAGAGGTTAAGCCGGCACGATCAAGCTTATCACATAGTAAGATTAGTTTTTTCTTTAAGTCCATTTTATCCTTTTTCTTTTATAGCTTTATTTATAGCATCCCAGTCTAGTACATAACACGGAGCAACCCAAATATAATCTTCCATAAGAGTTGGAATCCCGGCAAACTGGCCCATGCTGACCCCGTATAATATTCCTATAAAATTACCAGAATTATCAAAAACATTTGAACCAGAAGATCCCAGCCAAGCAGCCGAGTGCATGATTAAAGTATCTTCTGTGAATCCAGCAACAGTTCCGCGAACCGTTAAGAGAGGAAGATTAGACGGATAGCCGGAAAATATTAGGTGTCGATCTATATGATTACGGATATTATAAAAGGGAAGCCTTAATTTTAATGGTTTAGTTTTCATAAACTTTGTTGTCGCAATAACTGCGAAGTCATGAGTGGGGTCTATATATATAGGAACACCTAGCTTTTGTTCTCCCCAACTATCCATAAGGATGTAATATCCGTCTTCCTTTACAATATGCCCCGCTGTAAGGATAATGGTTTTATTCTTATGAAAATATAGCGTTCCGCTTCCATGCCCACCAGAAGGAGAGAAAATCTTTATCGTAGCGTCTCTCGTATCAGCTTCTCTGATATTTAAAGCCGTTTCTTCAACGTTATAGATATAGTCTGGATTTTCTTCAGGAGCAAAAGTTGTTGTTGGCCAATTTAATCCTATAGCAAACAATACAGTTCCTATCAAGACTATTACAGATATTACAAATAATTTTTTCATTTTGTTATCCAAGTATTTATGTGAATTTAAGAAAGAAGCCTACTATTACTATTATAAATTGAACTGAAGCAAAGCCGCCGATCGCTTTGATCTTAAAGGCATTTAAGTCATCAACCTTATCTATGTACTCTTTCATTTGAGTTGGAGAGCTTACCTCATTAACCTTATCTTTCCAATCTTTTATCTCATCTATTTTACTTTCATTAGATTGCAATTTTGTAATTTCGGTTCTCAAAGCATGAATCTCCACCTGAAGCCCGTCTATATTACTAGCCAAGGTTTCTAACTCTTTTAAGACTAATTTGGAATATTCGTTCCAACCATTTGGATTTTCGTCAGACATTTTAAAGCCCCCTAATCATTCAGTAAAATAGCAGAAACTTCGTTTAAACTTTCTAGTGCTTTTTTTACAGACTCCTCTTTAGTAGTATTATAATCTGACAAACATTCTATAGCTCTAGCTACTCGTTCAACAATTGGAACTAAACGTTTTGCATCCTTTCTAATCTTACTATCTCGGACGGAAAGGGCCTCGTGAAGCTCTTTCAATTTATTTAAATTACTTTTTTCCACTGAGACCTCATAAATTTATTCATTAAATTCTTTATATTAATCGCAATCATAATAAATTGCATAACCAATACTAACTTGACTTCCCTCTGCTGGGGGAGTACTGAATACTACAGAATTCGTAGATTCTTCAAATGTCCAACTAAAATCAATAACTCCATCAATATATGCTTCTATTGAAGACACAACCGGAGCATTTGATAGCGGGAAGCTGTTTGGCAACATTGAATTTCTAGCTAAGGCGTCCATCTGCAGGCCCCAGCTTATCGAGCAGATCGACAGGAATGTTCCGTTCAAATCATTTACGACATCATAGTATCCATCGCCAAATTGTGCCGAGCCATTTCCTGAGCATCCACTGGGAAAATCTCCAGCTACAGCATGTGCGGTAACCATAGCCATAGATCCCTTTAACATAAGAAGGTGGCTTGAAACTTGAGCCGGATCAATAGCCGGACTAGACTGGTCCGGCTCGTCGGATAAATATATAACAACGAGCCTCGCACTTGGCCTTAAGAAGGAGCTGCCGGGGCCTGCCCACTCCCCGATCTGAGTTGCCAAGTATGATTGAAGAAGGCCTTTTTCATGGCCCATTCCGTGTATGGATATTAAATCGATTATATCATTAACCTCTGTCACTGGATCGGCAGATAGATTTGTTATAATAGAGTTTGATACTAGATTTTTATTATCGGTTGTTATAAACCCAATCTGATAACTAATCCCAGCATTATAGAACGCATTTATAAACGAATCAAAATTATCTTTAAAATTAGTTTGATTTTGTGACATTGATCCAGAATTATCTATCACAAATAAAATGTCAACATCTGATGCACCTTCTTGCTCAAATGCGTCTGTCGTAAAATCACCGTAACTTCCATACCCCATCTGCTCAGCAGTTGCTTCCGGCTGAAGAAGATCATTTGAGTATACCGTCATAACTCCATTATCAACCTGAACATCGTCAGGTATATAAGAAATTGGAATTGCTATATTATCACCGGGAGCTATAGTCCACGGGAAATCTCCATTAATATTATAGAAACTTTCTGGATAAAAATCATAGGGGACATTAGAGGTGTAAACTATGTTGTTGATAACTAAGTCTAAATTTCCAACATTACTTATCGCAAGAATCTTCTCATCTTCGCATCCAACATTTACTGTTCCAAAGTTATAATTCCAAGGACTAATGTTTATAACGGGAGCGTTGCCAGCTCCTGATAGTAGAATTTGAACCAAAGATTCATCCGCATCATTTGATCGAATATTTACAATATTGATGTTTTCTTCATATGTGGTGGGATTATAAACCACATAAATATTTGCACTTTCATTCGGCTCCAAAAATGCAACGTCTGCATCTAAAAGGAACACTCCATCATTATTGGAAAGAGAAATATCAGAGATAGATAGCATTGCTGTGCCTATATTTGATATAGAAAACTCCTTAATAGAGTTTTCTCCAGCCGCTAAATTTCCGAAGTTATATTCAAGATGACTAACTATTATTTCAGGAACTGGATCGTCTGGAACTATCGTAAGGGCGGTATCGCTGCACCCAAATAAGCACAGGATTATCATCATTATAAAAGCAATTCTTCGCATATCTCCTCTCACATATAATAGTTTAACTCCAGCTCCAATTATACAAAGTCAATTTATTCAATAAATACATATTTATTAAGTGATTTGTTTTTCAAAACTTATAAAGTAAAATTCTGAGCTTTAGTCTACTATTAATTTTACAGAATAAGTAATTTTAAACAAATAATTTTTACTAATTATTATTGGTAATTTGATAGGAGTAAGATATGGCTGAAATATGGGAAACACCAAACGGTCCCTCGGGAACACCGACAGATGCTAAACAAACACGCGTATGTCAAACTTTAACTTTTGGTCCGATTGCTGCAGCCGAGTCTAGCAGACAGCAAGTTTTCTTTCAAGATGCTTCGCTCCCTGACGGAAATTGGGCATTAGATGGTTGGAACTTATACCGCACTGCCGGATCAGGAGGAGATATAGAAAGTATAGTACGCTTCTGGACAAGGATAGTGGGAGGAACTCTTTTTCATACAAATGTAGGAAATCTTGATGATAACAATTCTTCAATTGGAGAATACGGAATAAACAAGAGTTTAGATCTTGATGATTTTTTAACATTAAATATTAGTATCGAAAATGATGGCGGGACAGACCAGTTCTACAAACTAACTGTTTGGCTTAAACCAAGGAGAGAAAACTAATGCCTACTTATCCTGGCGGTGGCTCCGGCGGCGGTGGTGGTGGTGGGGATATGGATGCCGCTACTTATGATCCATTCAGTGTAGCGGACGACGCCTTCAATCCAGCTTTCCATGCCTTAGGAGGAACTATAGTTGGGGCTGGCGACTCTCCGTACGATATTCAAGGCGATGAACAGTGGATTGCTGTTGATACAGGCCTCGGCCCAGTAACACTTAACTTGCCGCTCATCGATGCTCTGACTGGTCAAGTCGAAGAGCGGATCTTTGTCTATTGCTCCGATAACTCTAATGATATCTTCTTCAAACCCAAGACGGGAGAGGTGGTTGATGGTGGCGCTCCTAGTGCTTCATTTTTATGGCAACCTCCTGCTGGAGCCCAGGTAGAGCTTATTGGCGTTCCCATTCCGGGTTCGGAATGGCTGCTGATCAGATCGGCTGCCACTGAGTTATTTGCTGACCTAAGCGATCCTTGGTGGGGTGGGGCAGATAATATTCAAGATGCTCTAGAGAACTTTGCTGCCAGTGATGGTAGTAACTTCTCTGATGTGGCTGCCAACACAGCAGCCCTGGCTATCTTTACTTTGTCCCCACAGCATATTGAGTTTGCCGCAGATGGTGGTAACTCGATTGAAGCGCGTATCTCCTTCCCGGGACCTTCAACTGAAGTAGAGGCAATTTATGTTGGACCTATTGGTGCTGATGGTACTGGCACCATGACCTTTGAAAAAGGAATGCAAGGTGGAACAGATCTGACTGCTTCTACTTTGGATGTGAGTGGCCTAACAACCGATACACTCGAAGACATCAACGATCTTCATGGTACTCAAGCTAACTATCAAGGCGGGCCTACGGATGTTGTACTAGTGACAGCAATCAATTGCGACGTTCCTCACCTAGTTAAAATCACCTTCAAGAGGCAATAATTATGGCTATATTTTCAACAAGAAGTGAGTGGGAAGCATCCCAGGGCGGCGGGCTCACCTTGGCAGACCTGACGCCCGAGGCCAGACGCTGGCAGATCCCGCTGGAAGCGTTTGACGAAGCCGTCAACATGGGCGCGACCTGGGCCGTCTGCTACGACCCGGACTCAGGCGGATTGGTCGACCGAGCAGACCCAGGACGCCTGTTCGCCATCAACCAGTGCGCCCCAGCGAACTGGGATGGCAGGGTCCAGAATCGGTGGGCTGTTGCAGCGGACGGGCTGACCTCAATGGCTACGGTTGGCGACGGTTCGGCCATGCCGGGAGATAGGACCATTCTGCGACTCGACCTACGTAAGCGGAACAACCTTGATATGCCGCTCCTGAACAGCGGATCGGCGCTGCCCATCAACAATTACTATTCCTACGGGCTCAACTACAGCATCTTTCACGTCCTCGTGCGTAATGGTGATGGCCCAGGCTCTCTAAGACACGCAGCCCCGAAGACACCAGCCTTCCAGAACGTCGCCTATGACGGCAGGTGGGGCCAATGGCCTACTACGGTAGCGGCGCATGGCCTCGTCAACGCCTCCATGAGTACCTATGCGATAGCTGGCGGTGTGATGACTGGTCGCCACTGGCGTGCCCAGAATCACAAGTCGCAGTTGCTTGAGCAGGTGACTATGGGTGATCACGGGTATGGGGGCCTGCCCGTCACCGTGGTCGGCGGCGGGGATCCCCACTGGACGATTGCCTATCAGGACTGGGCGGGGTGGGACCAGCTTCCGTTGCACACCTACGACGTTGAGATGCGCGGCTACGACCACGGCGGCGGCACCGGTCTTGGGGTCGCCTTCGGCGGGTTCATCGTGTTCGACAGCGTTCTCAGCGCGGGCGATATGGCCACCCTGGTCGAGCTGTTCGGCTGGGGCATGGCGCCTTAAGTAGCCCGACATTCCTGCTTTCACAAAAACATCTACCAAGGAGTAAAACATGCCAAACAACAGGGACTACAGATCTGAAGTCAGAGCACTGGGCCAAACCGCTTCGGCGCCTTTGCGAGCCCTTCGCAATCAGGCACGAGCCAAACTAAGACAGTCTGGGCTGACAGATCTGGAGCTTGAGTATCAAGGTACAATATCGTCCCTGTCTGTCACGGGGAATCAATTCACAGCAACATGCAGAGATGATGCAACCGAAGCCCTGGTTTTGCAAGCTTATCTTGACGACCTGGGTGTTGTCAGAGGCGGGCGAGAAAAAACAGGAACTAACTAATGCCGGTAGACTCTTGATGAAGCACCTGTGGCCAAGGGTATTCGGAGTCCGGTCTAATGAATTGGTATCAGAAGTTATGATAAGGAGTAATTGTGGCAATCTTTAGCACAAGAAGCGAATGGCAAGCAGCGCAGGGCGCCTCAGAATCCTTCTGGAACGGGAGTCCCAGCGCAGAGTCAATGGTGGGCGCTCATGGAGCCTAGCGGAGACTGTGCAAGTTGTGCTCCAACTGCGACGGGGATTGTCTCTGGAACGGCGCCAACCCCCGGTACGCTAGACGCGCGCCACACCAACAATGATGGTAACCCGTCGGACTCATTTAACCTGCTTTCAAACGTCACTAACCCCCTCAACCCCGCCTTCTTTACCATGGGCGAGTTGGTAGGGCAGGCTGGCGCTGGGAGCGACCTCACAATGTCGTACCTATGGCTTAGAGGGATTAGGTGCGTGATCTAATTAGGAAATAATATAAAATTACTAATATTTAGTTCAATACTTAGAGGAAGAAATACTTATGGCCGTAACAATAAATAGAGTAATTGCCGATGGCAGTCAAACCGCAACGATAGAGCTGGTATCTACCGGAACACTTGGCGGAGAAGGTGGAACAGTTATAGATCTGTCTACACTGTCAGGTGGAGCCGGTAGCGGAACCGAAAGAGCAAGAGTAACTCGGGCTCAAGTAATAGTTTCTGGAGAAGAAATGGGAGTCTCCCTTATTTGGGGCGGCGCAGGCGTTGTCTTCCTTACTATGCCTCCTGGGTCTTATGATATCCGCATTCCTTGTGATCCAGTTAATGGGGTAAACACCCTAATAGGATATTCCTGCGTAGGAAATAGCCCATTTACATTGAGATTATATCTTGAGAAGCTAACCGGCTTCCCCGGAAGCATGGCAAAAATTAATACAATTCTTTAAGCGTTAAAGCTTCCAGTTGATCCACCGGGATTAAGTGACTTAATAGATGTATGGAAGTGATTTCCCTCATCTAATATATTTACTTCTGCATAGCTCTGGGCTTTTTGAAGTATCTCTTTAACCTGATCGTCACGCGGAGCAAGATCAATAGATTCACCGCTGAGATGTCCAATCTTTGGCCATGTTTTCTTAATCACTTGTGCTGCGCGTTGTTTCTTATCGCCTGCCCCTTCAGCTCCAGCAAAAATATCCACAATTTGATCAACATTTGGATAACGGCTATAAAGCCTTTTTAAATATTTCCCAGCACGAGCTGAGCCTGGGCCTCTAGAATTATAGTTATTTAACATAACCCGAGCCTGATCAGAAGGGGATCGGTACATGGAAGTTATAGTTATTCTTTTGTCACTTTCTTTTGCTAAGTCATTTAAGATATATAAAAATTTGATAGTATCTTCTTTAATCCCAGTTAGTCCACCTGGGTTCTTAAAATCTAAGAAAGAAAGATCTTCTCCAAAACTTCTTTGAGATTCTAATTCAACAGCCTCTTGTTTCGGCTTGCCTCCCGGCTTTACATCGGATCTTCCAAAGGTTATAAACGTTGCATAGTTAACGCTACCAGTGGTTGGCAGACCAGCAGTAGCTTGAAATGCTCTTACTGCTGCTTCTGTTTTCTCATCATAAACTCCACGACTATATCCTGTAGAAAGAAATCCTTTGGCTTCCAGCTTGCTCTGAATAACCTCTACATCGCCAGGATACTCATGACCACTAGATACTACATTCGACCCAACTGACAGGTAAGCTTGCAACTCACTGGGCGAGGCATTCTTTTTGTTATAATCGACCAAGTAATCAAAGATATTTTTTAAAGCCTCATCAATAGCAGTCTGATTATTTGAATATGATTCTTGACCAATTTTCTGAATAATTATTTGCTTATATGTTTGAAGGGTAGTATCCCTTGGCCACTTTCTGGGATATATATCAGATAAGACTTTTCTATAGTCTGCTGTTCCAATTAATCTTCTTAGAGCAATAGCGTTATCTATACTCATATCCAAAGTTGGAGCAGACGCTTCCGATATCTTTAGACATGTACCGAGAGATCTTTTGTTATTGTCTCCAGAGAAGTCATATCCCATGTCCTTCAGCCTCTTCTTGACATAGTCTCGCGGCTCCGTAGCTTTGAGGAGACTTTTTCTGGCTTCGTCAGATGGCAAGTCGCTTAAAGAAGTGACTCCAAGATCAGCCATCATTGTTCTTAAGTACTTTTTTCTTTCAGACTGACTTATCTCTTTGTTGATATTATCTTTACTCATTTAAGTCTCCCTTCCATTGCTCGGGCCCATCG
>Ga0098052_1002548_pt1 | contig 11013 bp, 12 predicted proteins | sample 15_taG_FD_81591 | JGI IMG/M metagenome (GOLD analysis project Ga0098052, IMG submission 81591) | Marine viral communities from the Subarctic Pacific Ocean - 15_ETSP_OMZ_AT15312 metaG | ecosystem: Environmental > Aquatic > Marine > Oceanic | place: Pacific Ocean | collected 2015-01-18 | reverse complement strand
GTATTATTTCGAGAAGTTTGGGCAATATCATCTAACCCATCATTTAATAAATTCATTAAATACTTATGGCTTTTTCTACCATAAGCATGTTCAACAAGTCCTACTAATTGCTTAACCTTCATTATGCCCCCTTACCTTGTAGTTTAGAATATGTATCTTGAGTCTGGGCATTTTCAAGTAATTCAGGTTTATAAGTACCTTGCATTAATAACTGAATACCCAGTTGAAATTCTTTTTCTAGACTAAGAAGCATAGATTGTAAGTCGGTAATTAATAATTGTTGCCCTTGTGCCATTTCTAAATCTTCATCTGCAATATAAGTCTCTAATGAACTTCCCTGAGTCACTGTGCCAAATTGTGCTAATGCTAATTTTTGTGCATAAACTTTTTTTAATACATATAACATCAACAATGGCTCAATTTCTTGTAATATTGTACCAGCCATATAGGTTACATTCTGAGGAGTCTGACCATTCGCAGTCCAAGCTGATGGAGGAACTTTAATCCAATGAACTTTAGAACCGCCTTTAGTAGATGTTGGTATAATAGTTACCTTACCATCAAGTTTATAATAAACAGGGTCAGTCTGACTTGCCTCTTCTTGCCATCCACTTCCAACTGCTGCTCGACCAGCCAAAGCTGCTGGAATCTCTCTACATTCTACTTTAGCTGAAGCATCAAGTGTTCCATCTAGGTTTGTATCTAAACCTCCTTCCCATGCTGGGTCAGAATTTGCATCACCATCTGTTTCTCTTACTACTTGTAAAATCTTATTGGACCCAACCTCAACACCCTCATAAGCATTATTGTCGTCTACAAAATCTTGATTTGTTTCCATAGCCCAGAGCATTTCTTTAGGCATGGCATTTACAACTACCTGCGCACCCTCAATCATATAGTTACTAATATGAGTTGTTAGTATATCAGTACCAGAGGCAGAAACTGGTTCGCCAATTACCTGACCTACAAAGTCTGCATAACTAGCCATTACTTGCCAAATTCCTTCATTGTAGTTTCATGACTCTGGGTTGTCCATTCCATTTGTGTTTGCCTCGCCATAGGGTTCGTGCCAATATAAAAGCCCTTTTTTAAATTACTTAATAAAGGCTGTTTACAGTCCTTGCAAATATACTCATCCTTCGGGAAAATCTCTACAGATTTTTTACAGTGCTTGCAGGTATATATCCTACTTCTCCATATAGCCATAGTCATGTATCCCATCATATATTATGAATTTGCTTGTACAACTGGAGTCTTTATCAAGTTTCTTTTCCTTTTTCTTTTCCACAGGTTTTAACTTGGTCTTTATCCAGTTGATTTTAGGTTTTAATGTTATCATATTATTCCAATAATATTAGGGTCCCCGAAGGGACCCTAATATAGTTAGTTAGTGATTAACCTATTGGTGTACCATTGTTTACAAACTGGTAGAGGAAGTGAGACTCGGGCATACATACCTCAAGTCCAGCCTCAGTAAGAATTAAATCCTTCCGAGAATCTTCATCTGGAGTTTGCACATTAGTATCAATGTAAGTGTCTCGATTAACACCATTACCGACCAGTGGACGATATTTAATGTTATCCAAGTCAACACCAACCATCATTGATTTTCCAATACCTTTCAGTAATGGATTCTTAACAATAGCTAATGAACCATGAACAGTATCCACTTTCATAACCTTGTGACCTAATCCACCTTCTGCATCTGAGAAGTCAAGATTGTATCTCATAGTAGAATTAGAAGAACCTTGCATAAAGCCATTCTTCATTTGGTTGAAATAAGTTATCACAGGCATAGAAGCCATACAGAATTTCTGGTCAGCTCCACCTCTTTCAGGGGCGAAAATGATTTCAAAATCCTTTAGGAATCTGTCATAGGTTGCTTCATTGTTAGCATCAACATCACTTGGAGATACATCAACAATTCTAGCATAAGATGTATTAGCAGTATAACTTAATGCAGTTGCATCAGTTGACTGCCAAGTACCAGCGTTCTTTATGATATGACCAATGATACCATCAGTGTATTGAACATTGTCAACAGTTCCCTTGTTATTGAAAAGAAAAGCTCTTTCAATATCAACTTTATGTTCACGCAGTTTCATAGCCCAGATTCTATCCCACTCAGAAGCATATCCACGAAGCACAGTTGCCATAGCGGTATTACTCATGTAAGCAGATGTTTTAAAAATCTGAGTCAATCCATAGGTGTCATCCATCTCATATCCAAACGAATCTGGAGAATCAGTACCTTCACCAAATGCAGTACCAATAACTTGAAAGTTTACATCTGCATTAGCAGCTAAAGCACTTGCAAATAAAGTACATGTCTCTACTGTTTTCAACTGAATTGTGTCACTTTCAACTTTAGTGATAAGAGCTGTCCCTTGTTGTGGTGTTTCAGAAGTCCAGACAATAGCTTGAACTAGCATACCTGCTACTAGCTCTGAGCCTTGACCTGATGCTACAGGAACCGAAGCTGATGATTCTCCTGCGCCATCACCATCTGCGTCATAAGCCCAAGCATCGCCTGCGGTTGCCCCAGGTGTAATTACACCTGCTGTTACTGAAGCGGTTTCAAAAGTCCTGTCTGCCCATTTGGTCGGAGCTCTGTCCTCCAAAACTCTGAAAACAGGGTCGTCAGTTGGCATTTTACCAACAGCATTCAGATACGCAAAAAAAGGCGTTTCCTGAGGTGCTAACTTATATACCCTATCACCAAAATTATGTCGTCTTCGCTGACCATGTTTGGGAGCGACAGTTGAATCTGTGTACGCAATTAAATTAGCGTCATATGATTTTAAACTTGCCATTATAGTTCTCCTTTAATGTCATTTTAATTAGTGATTAAATAATTCGGGTCCTGTTAGTAGCTGACATTATTCTGTTCCAAGTTTCATCAGTCTCATCAACTGCTGGTGGTTGCTCACCTTGAAGAACTCCCGCAGAGGTTGGCTCTTTAAGGTTTCGTCTAACCTTGTCAAATTCTCTTGGACCAGAAGCATTTTGCAAAGTATTAACTCTGCCATCTGCTGCTTGCCACATACTGACCAGTTTATCAGTACCCAACTCACTCAATGGTCTATTCGCAAAATCATAAAACCTTTCTTTTTCTTCTGCGCTTAACCCTTGTTGAGTAAGTTCATTATCAAACTCTTGCAATCTTTTATCTACATGCATCTTGTCCTCAATATTCTTCTGACTGGAAGCCACAGCTTTCGCTATATTAAGTTCTTCCATTTTTTGTCTGAATTGATATGATTCTGAGTTCGGGTCGTTATAAGCTTCCCAGGGATCAAAACTCTCAGGGGGTGCAATAGCTTCCTCTTGTTGAACTTCTGGTTGTGGTTGTGAACTTAATTTCTCAAGTTCTCCTTTCAACTTTTGGTTCTCTGCATACATCTTATCTTTTTCAGATTGATAGTATTTAGCAGATTGCTCCCAATCCTGTTCGGGTAATCCCTTTTCTTGCTCTGCACTCTCTGGGCTAACAGCTTTCACTGTCTCCTGAGTCTCAGCCTGTGCGTTATCTTGCTGTTCTTCATTTGCCAACATCTCCAATTCTGTTAAATTAGCGTTGTTGTCACCTAAGTTAGTAATATCAGCCATTATGATGTCTCCTTTTGAGCTTTACCTTTAGCTTGTTGTTTGGCAATCTGTCCTTCGGACTTAACTACCTCGTTCATTTTACTTATTGCAACTTTCGTATCAGCTTTAGTTTGAGATTTTAAACTTTCAAGCTCTGCTTTGTATTTTTCAACTTCAGTTCGTTGCCTTGCTGAAACTGCCTCTCTCCTAGCTGTTTGTAAGTCGCCACTTAAATCTTTAATTTGTGATTCTTGCTGTTGTAGTTGTTGTTGCATCTGTGCAATTTCATCCATTCTCTGCAAGACACCTTCTTTATCAAATACTTCAGTTTTCTTCAATGCTTCAGTCCTATCAATCAATCCCATCTGAAAGGCTTCCATATAAATTTGCCACTCTGCCCACTTATTACTAGGCATAGTTGAATTACCTACAATGCGAATATCATAGTCTCCAACATGTAATTGATTTTCCCTTGCTGTAATAGCTCCAGTTTTATCATCATATAATTTTTTGTTAACAGTATAATCAGTTAAATTATTATTAGCATTTACTATAGAGAATGTTTTTTGAAAATCATAATGTTTTTTTGACAGGTTATAAACTACCTTGCCAAGTCTTCTTAGGGACCCTTCAATATCTCTTAATTTACTCTTACTTCTTCTTTGTCCAAAATCTTCTAACTGCATTGTAGCCGATGCTGTTCTAGGAGCTTGTTCAGTATTACCTTGCTGCATTTCATATATGCCCATATTTAAATCAATATACCTTTCAGCCTGTTGAGGCAAATGTAATATTGACTGACTAATAGGCTGAGGTGAGGGGAAGTGCGGTTCTCCAAAAGAGGCATCATATTCGATAGTCGCATTAGGATTTGCCCAATCTTTTTCAAGTTGTTCAATATCCTGAACCGAGCCTTGTGGTATTAGGAGTTTCAAACCAGCCGATGACTGAGCATGGGCAGTAAGGAGTGAGTGCATCTTATTTAAGAACCTTTGCATTTCCTTCCCCTTCCTCACATCTGACATTGGATAGGGAGTATTAGTCCAAATATTTGGAGCAGGAACTACTGGGTAAATATCAGTATTTAATATTTTTTGATAAAGTATAATTTGACCAACACAAGCAGTTTCTCTAACTCTTGTTTGCATAACTTCAACATATTCAATTTCCCCCAGATTAATTGCAACTTCCATCTCTGGATTTTTATCAATCATCTTTTTAAACTTATCATGCTCAACAATTACTTCTTTCTGTGGTTTTTCTCTTTTATCAATTAGTCTAAAATATGGAACTTTTATTTTATCGAAATGAGACATAACTCTATATTTCTCTTTTCCAGCTGCTCCCCATTCTGAGTCCTTAATTACATCTGGAGTAAAAGCTTGGCTAATTGATGTATTCATATCCGAGGTTGGATAATCCTCGTCCTGCCATTGTAAACCTTTATCAATATACTCAATCATTGGTTTATCAAAGCCCTCAGGGACATCAGTTAATTCTCGATATTGATTTAATAATTGTCTCTTGCTGAAAATAGTTGATAGAATAATTCCATCTGAATCATCAAAATATCTATGTCTAGCATTAGGGGATACATAAACTCTAAAAGGGTCCACCCAAGTAAACTTAACTTCGCCTCTTCCATAGTCAGCTTCTGCGTCAGTATAAGCATAAAAGTAACCTAAACCTGTGGTAGCATAATCATGTACTACTTGTTTGAATACTTCATTACCATCTGATATATCCCAAACATATTCTAAGAGTCCATTCCAAACACTAGCTAATTGGGTATCACTATCTTCTCTTGGGTATGCCCTGAAAGATGGTGGTTTAGATGTGATAATAGCTTTGAACTGTTCTATGGCAGAATATAGTCTATCAGCGACTACATTACTTTGATTAACAGAACTCAGTTCATCAGTTTCTTCTTTAGTCCAATGATTGCCTAAGTAGAAATCAACATCTTCTCTAGCTTGTGTATCCCATTTTTTTCTAGAATCGCTCCAGTTCTTGAAGACTTCCTGCATCTCCTTAGCTCTGGCATCTGTAGGTATTCTATTTGCCATCTATTTATTTCTTCTCATAACTTTATCTTTAGCAGTTCTTTTCTTTTTCTGTGCTTTCTTGACAGCATTTCTCTTTCTAATCTGTGCCCTGTTTCTAGAATCTTGTGTTTTTGTCTTATGGGCATGTTTAACATGTTTTGCAACTTTAATTCCAGCCCTAACCGCAGCTTCACCTGAAATAACCTTAGTAATTGTCTTTGCTATCTTTTTGCGATTCGACTTTTGGGTTTTCTTAGATACCTTGCTCTTTGGAAGTTTCTTTCTTTTTCCTGGGTTTACTTTCGCCCCAGTCTTTGGACTTGTGTATGACATTATAACTCTCCTAATAAGGTTAATAAGATAGATGTAAATATAAACACATTATAAATACATATGCAAGTTAGATTCTGCCACCTGTCATCCAGTTATAAACCTTGTTAATTTTCCTCTCCTGCTTCTTCTCTCCCCTGAATTGACCTCCAGGTTTTTGGTGTCCCTGCGTAAACTGAGTAGACAACCAGAAAGCATCAATTATATCATCATGTGCTCCTTTAGGGAAATCCAAAAGCTCATCAACAAAAGTATTATGTTCTCTTTTTAAATGAGCAGCCTTTTGATTAAACAATGGCTGTAGTCCCTCAAACAATCTTACCTTCTTTTTCTGGGTGTATCCCTTAATGCCTTTTTCAATCCCAGGAAGAAACTGACCACGCTTCTTAGACTCTTTCATAATGTAGTCTCTAAGCATTTCTTGATAGGCTATGGTTTCAATATTAATTCTGCGTATTGGAGAATACTGCTTACACATTTTGAATATCTGTTCTGCACAATCCATAGGCAAAACTCTCTCCCTCCAGTATTCTATAACATAGTAATCATGTTCTGAAGTGACTCCGACAACCATAATAACAGAATAATCCCTATGGTCAGCAACAGAGGAAGCAGGGTCAACACCAATATATATATTAATATACTCCATTTTCCCATCGGTTTTAATATACCAACTACCCTTTTCTTCATCGAACCTAACACTGCCCTCGTAGAAGGCATCTGTGATATTTTTCTCTGAGAATACTGCATCATCTGGACTCCTTGCTTGATTCATATACTCTTGGTAAAACTTGGCAGGTGTACCAGAATCAATATAGAATTGCTTTCTATTCTCTAGCTTTGCCAATGACCATCTGGACTCCCAAATAGGCTCACCATTTTCTATTGCTTTTTTTGTGTATACAGACCAAGCATAGTCACTTCCTTCTTTCTTTGCTTTTGCATAGCCTGTAATAATATTATTTAAGAAACTATCCCAATGTACAACAGTTCCATTACACCATAAGAAACCGCCCTTGTCAAAATCAATAGCAGGGTAGACAGCAGCAGTTACCCAATTCTTCATATTATGTCTCGAATCAGGAGTTTTAGTATTTAGCTCTGATTCAAAGTCATCAAGTATGATTCCAGTATATCTGGTAGAATATTGCTTCTTTCCACGAAGTCTTTGACTAGCACCTTTACCTAACATTCTACATCCATTAGACAGGACAATTTCATTCTTTGTCCACTTCTTTCCTTCTAAGTCACCAAAGTAATAATGAATAGCTGGATTAGTTTCAATGTGATTTTGGACCCAGGCGATGTTATCAATAGCTTGGTCTTGTGCCTCACCTACCCAACAAATAAATTCAGGTTCTGCATCAGGTTCTTTAAATAGGAATCTATGCAGCACACCTGCTGCACCAAGAGTTGATTTCGCATGGTCACGAGGTAGTACCAAAGCAAGTTGCTGTACTTTTTTATCTAATAATAGTTTACCAACTTCATTATGAAATGGAGGAGTAGAAGTAGCGAGAAAGTCCTGTGGGGAAAACATCTTTCCAAATGTGATAAGGTCATTATAAGCAAGTAAAAGAAGTTCTTCATTTTTAGACACATTACCATTGGCTGGTCCACCTAGATTTAAATTAGCCATTATTTCTTTTTTCGTTTACCCCAAGACAGAGGATTTATATTAAGTTCTTTCTCATAGAAGTTTACCTTCTCTTCTAGTTGCTCTCTCTGTAAAGTCTCTTCCACGATGTGTTTACCCAGCAAGTCCCCAATCTTAGAATCAGCTGTAAACATCGCTTCTTCAAGTTTTCCAAGTCTAGACTCAATACGCCAATAACCATAAACAAGCATACCAACCAATACCAAGAGTTGCCCGAGCCATTTGATGTTGATAGAAATAACAGCATTATCGTCAACCAGAGTCCCCTTGTAGCTGCGAGCAGTTTGTACTTCTTCAGCCACCTACCTGTTTCCATACTTATTATGTTGAGCCTTCTTTTTAGTGTCCCGAAATGATTTCTTGAATTTCTTATCATCAAGAAACTTCTTTCTTTGTTTCCAGTTGTTTTTATTTTTTTTCGTAGATTTCAAAATGGGGAAGGTCATTAAATTTATTGTCCTTAACTTGGGTGTCTCTATCCCAGTCCCCTCCCCAGCGAACATTTATATTCATTTGGGAAGCGATGCCAAGAACAAACCCAGCAAAATATCGAAACCTGTCGAGGTCCTGCCAATCTACTGGGTATGGACATACATCCACAGCAGTTGAAGGATTAGCATTATGTCTGCCATTTGGGAACTTCACTTTCGAGAAACCCTCATGGAACGCTTTATCCTGCTCCTCCTGTGCCCGATGCCCACAGATGACAGTGCAGTCAAAGTATTTAACCACCTCTTCAAAAAGTGCAACTAATTCGGGACTACAAGATTTAAGGTTTGTTCTGGACCGCTTTCCAAATTTTGGCATTATCTCTGTTTCCTTTTAGCTTTTCTCTCAGCTCTGTGTTGAGCTGCGGTTTTTCCACCACTTAACCATGAGTAGAGAGTGCCACCAGATTTCTTTTTAACAGATTTAGGTCTCTTAACTTTGTTCCCTTTTTTGGGAACTTTTTTGCCACCAGTCTTTTTAGCAGGTGTCTTAGCAGGTGTTTTTGACTTATATTTATTAATACCTTTAATCTTCTTCTTAGGGACTTTTTTACCACCAGTCTTTTTCTTCTTAGATGCTAAGTTCTTAGGCGGTCCCTGAATAGGCTTTTTTACTTTCTTTTTCTTTGTAACTTTTTTTATAGTGTTAGTCCCAGACTTTCCTGTGCTTTGATATGCCTTACCTGCGATTGGTCGCTTTTTACTTGTTAAGCTTTGTGGCTTTTTCAATACTTTCTTTTTTACAACTTTCTTCTTACCATGTCTTTTCTTAACACCATATGCTTTGTTGATTCTGTTTTGAATAGCATTATATTCTTTAGAACCTTTTTTATATTTCTTTCTAGTTGCAACTAATGCAGATATTGTTAGACCAGATTTTTTAGCAGATGTACTAGCTTTCTTCCAACTCTTATTCTTTGCTTTTCTTTTCTTAACATTCTCAGCCATTTTCTTTTTAGATGGTCCCTTTGAAACTACTGCGACTACAACTTTCTTTTTCTTTTTAGGACCCATGCTCATATCAGCTTTTTTGGGAATCTTGTTCTTTTTCTTTTTAGATGCGGGTTGTTTCCCATAGTTGGATTCATTTGCCCTGTTCTTTAATTTTGCTGACCTTTTTTTTGCTTTCTTAGGTCTTTCTTTAAATTTTGTTACTAGTTTTTTTATTAAAGACTTCTTATTTTTTTTCTTAGCCTTACTTCCCGAGGCTTTAGATTTTGGGGAGTTGGATTTGGGTTTGGGTTTTGCTTTCTCTCTAGGCATTGGTATTGTCTCCTTATGATTTTCCTTGTATTGGGGACCTGGACATTAGCACAAGGATATTATCTTTATTATCAAATTCAGTAAAACAAGCTGGGCAAACCCATCCTGCAACTTCCTTCAGGTCACCATCTAATATAGCAATTCTTTTAGTAACTTCGCTAGAGAAAAATAAATCTTCTGAGCAAACACTACACAAGTCATCATCACCATCAATTTCTTCTCTTACCATTGGGACAGGTTGCCCTGTGCAAATCTGAGTAATGTCAGCATGACCATCTTTGTCAAACTTAACTATGGTCTTCTTTGAAGTTTTAGGCATCGTCATTTTCAGCAACAAGAAGTGGAGGATTCCCCTCTACAGACTTTAATTGCTCAGGCGAAAAGCCACTCCAAACAGTTAATTGTTGTTTACTCTCAGATTCCTGGGAGTCCATTAATCCAGAAATCTTGGATAGTGATTCCAAACTTCTCAAAACATCGCCTTCCCTTTCTGCTGTATCAACAACATGTTTAAATTTCCTAATCAGGTAGTTATGGCTGATGCCTTCTTCTTCTAGGACAGCTTGTATTTCTTCTTTTACCATAGTTTGTACTCTCTTGGTTTGCAATAATCTATTCGCCTGTTGTTTCGCATATTGTTTATTTGTTGTTGAATATGTCTTTAAATAGGCATCAATGGGTTCATCCCCAGATGCAACATATTGGGCAAACAGGTATTCTTTACTATTAGCAGACTTCTTCTGCATAAATCTTCGATACTCATTTGTACCACTGAATGTATATATATTCTCAGCTATCTCGCCATACATTTTTTTCTTGGGATTACACATATGGGACCCGCATACAGTTCTTACATATTCATCAACTTTGCCACTAGGTCTGGTTAACTTACCTCTTGATAATATCTCACAAAACATACCATCATCAGTAGAAACCCAGTCCCCAGTATTGCCAAATCGCCAGTTTGTTTGTATTTGAGGCTCATAACCGAGCATTTTAGTAACTTCTTCGATGTTTGAACACAGGTAGTGGTTTCTACCTTTGATGGTTATGTAATTCTGCATAATAGAATATACAATAACATCAATCTTAAAACAAATGTTGACTTTTGGCTTTTTATTCGCTATTTTGTTTTATATAGTTCTATATAGAACTAATAGAACTGTAGTTTTTAATAGTTTTAAATATTAGACGAAGCAAAAAAACAAGAAAATATTAGAAAAAAAAATACAGAAATTTCTAGAAAAAAAATTTTAAGGCTAAAATCTTTGTAAAAAGTGTAAATTTTGAAAATAAATACTAGAATGGGTGTCTCTCTTTTTTTATCGCCCCACCACCCCCACAACGACCTTGCCACCCCCGAGACTTTGGTTGAAAATTCAAATCCATTAAAATATCTATTTCTACATGTCAAAAGCGTAAGCAAGATAAACAACTCAAAAAAGACCACCACATTTTACACTCATTATATATATACATAGCGAATACACTCAATATATGTTATATTCAAGCACTTAATAACCCAAATAAACCACTATAAGGAGTGAAAATTATGGGAAAACAAGACAACCAAACACCAACACCTAGCGAGATGCCAAGCGGTAATTCTCATGCGGATCTAATGGCAAAACTAGGTATTGAT
>Ga0098052_1002544_pt1 | contig 11027 bp, 9 predicted proteins | sample 15_taG_FD_81591 | JGI IMG/M metagenome (GOLD analysis project Ga0098052, IMG submission 81591) | Marine viral communities from the Subarctic Pacific Ocean - 15_ETSP_OMZ_AT15312 metaG | ecosystem: Environmental > Aquatic > Marine > Oceanic | place: Pacific Ocean | collected 2015-01-18 | reverse complement strand
GTCAGCACATGCATCACGAGGTTCACGCCAAAGCGGTAGGCCAACTCGCGCTGCCGCTCTCCGGCATAGCCGCGCCCGATGGGCAAAAGCGGCGCGCCATCACGGCGCACAGCCCAAGCGGCGGCCCAATCGTTGCCGCCGATCACCACCGGGGTGACCCCGTCATTAAGGTTGCGAAACGGCATGCCCTCGATCCGTTCGGCGTCGGGCGGCGCGGCCTCGACCCAGACATCGCGGCTGGTGTAGCGGCCCGGGTAGTCTTGTAGCAGATAGAAAGTGCGGGTCAGCACATGGTCGCCGGGCAGCGGCTCAAGCGGGGGAATATCCAGCGGCGCGGCAAGTTCTTGCAGCTTGCGCCCGTTCGGGCTGGCGGCGCCATAGCTTGCGATATCGGCATCGCGGGTATCAAACAGGATCAACCCGCCCGAGCGGAGATAGTCATTCAGCTTACCATAAGCCTCGGTTGAGGGCTGCGGTTGGTCAGGGGTGACGGCCAATAGAGGATCGGGAAAAAGGCGAGTTCGTCCCGCTCCAAATCGACACCTGTAGGCAGGGCAGGCTCTACCGTGGTGCGAAAATAAAGCGTGTCCGACAGGCCGGTCAGCCCGGCGCGGGCGACCTCGTCAACGTCGCTATTCCCGGTCAGCACATGGGCCAGCGTGACTTCGGAGGCGGAGCGCACGGCAAAGCTTTCGGGGTCAGTCTCCTGCGCGTCCCCCATCTGGGGCAGGCCCAGCCCCAAGATCAGCGCCAGCGTACCAGCCGAGCGGCGCAGCAGCAGCCCCGAAAGGGCGAGGGAGGCCAGCACATCGGCGACCAGCAACAGGATCGCGAGGCTCAGAAGCGCTCCGGCCAGCGGCTGTTCGGGCGGTAGCGCAAGACCACGCAGCGGCACATCCGATGGCCATGTGGCGGGGGTGAGGGCGGTCTCGGCAGTCAACACATTGCGCGCCAGCCGTCGGTCTTCTGAGCCGTAGATGCCGGGGGGTAGCGCAGGGCCAGCGGGGGCCGAAATCAAGTCAGGCCCCGCGACACCGGGCAGGTTGCCCGCGTCCGAGAGGGTGCCGAAACCGTCCATCACCCGCAGCGGGGTCCAAGTGGTGCCCTCAAGGCTACCGGCCTCGGGTGTGCTGGCGCCAGAGGACACGGCCAGCCGCTCCATCATCTGCACGAAAAGACCCGAGAGCGGCAGGGTTGACCATTCCGCTGTGGCGGTGACGTGGAAGAGCACGATCTGCCCCTGACCCACAGCCTTGCGCGTGACCAGCGGCGTGCCGTCACTCAGTGACGCAATCACACGGTCGGCCAGTGTCGGGTCCGGTTGCGCCACGACCTGCGCGGAAACGGTCACGTCATCTGGCACCGGCAGGCCGAAGAAGGGAGAACCGTTGCGGAAAGGGGCCAGCGCCTTCAGCTCGCCCCAAGACATTGCCCCGCCCACGCTGCGCCCCCCGGCGCGCAGGCGCACGGGCATCAGCGGGTCTTCGTCGATGCGGCTCACGTCACTCGCCGCAATGCGCGGTCCGGCGAAGCGAATGAGCACACCGCCCGCGTCAATCCACTCTTGCAGTGGCTCCGCTTCGGCGGGGCTAAGCGTGGCGACATCGGCCAGCACGATCACATCGGGGTTGGCGGGCAGCACGTCGGTCAGGGTGCCGTCGATCAGGTCTGCATTCGGGGCCAGCGCCTGTTCGATATAATGCAGCGGCGAAAGCAGTTGCAGCCCCTCCTGCGCCCCGCGCCCGCTGATCAGCGCGACCTCACGGCGGCGCAGCCCGTCGTCGACCAAGGTGCGCGCCCCGGCAGAGCGTTGGCCCGCGATATCGAAAGAGGTCAGTCGCGCGCGCAGTTCGGCGGGCAGCGACAGGGAGGTGGTGGCCTCTGTCGCCCCCGCCTCGAAACTGGCATTGGCGGTGGCCAAAATGCGGGCATTGCCTGCGGGGTCGCGACCATGGGCCTGCACCACGGCCTCGCGCTCCGGGCCGGGAATGGCGCGGCGCAGGGTCAGGTCGATTGCGCCATCTTGGTAGACGGCGGGGGCGATGCCGATGACATTGCTCGCCGATTGATGCACCTCAACCGCGCCTATGGATTGCAGCGCGGCGAGCAGGTCATCGCGGCCCGGATAGTCCAGACCATCGCTGAACCACATCGTATCAAAGGCGGGCAGGTCTGCCATGATTTCGGTTGCGCGGGTGATCTCTGCCGGGGAAGGCTGCCACGGCGCGGGGGAAAGCCCGGGAAGGCGGCTACGCCACGCATCAGCGGATTGGAAGGTTGGCACCTGCGGGTTGCTCAGGGACAGGATGCCCACCGTCCGCTCGGCCCGTCCGGCACGGGTCAGCTGCGCGTCTACAGCGGTCAATTGGCGATCCCAGCCGCTGGCCCCGGCCCAAGAGCCATCGAGCACCATCAAAATTGGGCCACTGCCCTGTTCCGTCTCGGCCTGCGGGTTCAGCACCGGCCCGGCAAGGCCAATAATGATCGCGGCCACGGCCAGCATCCGTAGCAAAAGCAGCCACCACGGCGTGCGGTCCGTCGTGCTTTCGTCATCTGCCAGCCCCAGCAAAAGCGCCACACCGGGAAAGCGGCGGCGGATGGGGGCCGGGGGCACGGCACGCAGGATCAGCCAGAGGATCGGCAACGCCAGCAGGGCCAGCAACAGCCAAGGCGCGGTGAAACCGATGCCGCCAAAGACGCTCATGCCGCACTCCCCTGCCGCGCGTCCAGCGCGCCAAAGAGCCACAGCAGCGCTGATTGCGCCGAGGCATCCGTGTGGTGCAACCCATAGCGCCAACCGGTGAGAGCGCAGAGTTGCTGCAACGCGTCTTTGCGCGCTGCCAGCCGGTCGAGATAGCGGTCGCGCAGGTCGTTCGCCTTGAGTGTCTCATGGCTCAGCGTGCCGCCGACGCTCTCAAAGATGGTACGGCCCGCGAAGGGGAAGGCCTCTTCGGCCGGGTCGAGCAGATGATACAGCACACCGCGCACGCCACGATCTGCGGCCTTGGTCAGCGCGGTGCGGACGGGGTCGAGATCGCCCATGAAATCCGAGATATAAATTGCCCGGGCATGGGGGATCATGCCGCGATGTTCGGGCGGGGCATACTCGCGATCATCCTCGCGGCAGAGCAATTCGGCCAGACGCAGGATCTGCGGGTTGCCGCGCCGGGGCGGCAGGGCAGTCCCGGTAAGGCCCACACGCTCGCCCCCGCGCAGCAGCAGGATCGACAGCGCCAACCCCAGCAACCGTGCGCGATCTGCTTTATCGGGCAGCCCTTTGTCAGAGGCAAAGCGCATCGACGCCCCCTGATCGACCCAGAGCATGACCGACTGGGCGATCTGCCATTCCCGCTCGCGCACGAACTCATGATCGCCCCGGGCAGAGCGGCGGTGATCGATCATGCGGCGGCTGTCGCCCATCTGCGCCGGACGGTATTGCCAAAAATCATCCCCAGACCCGGATCGGCGGCGGCCGTGGGCACCGGGCAACACGGCACCGGCCAGATGCTCGGCCCGCGCCAGAAGGGCGGGAAGCCGGGCCGCCTCGCCCTCGGCGTCGGCCCTAAGGGACAGGGGGGAATGGGTCACGCCGCGGCCTTTTTCCCGATCAGCCGGGCGGCGGTGTCTTCGATCAGCGTTTGCAGGCTGTCACCCCGTGCGCGGGCGGCGAAGTTCAGCGCCATCCGGTGGCTTAGCACCGGGCGGGCCATCGCCAGCACGTCTTCGGCAGAAGGGGCAAGCCGCCCATCCAGCAGCGCCCGCGCACGCACGGTCATCATCAGCGCCTGTGCCGCACGTGGCCCCGGCCCCCAAGCGACACTGTCGCGCACCGCAGACATGGCCTCCGGCTCATCGGGGCGGAAGGCGCGGACGAGATCAAGGATCAGCTCCACCACGCTGTCGCCCACGGGCATCCGGCGCAGCAGGTTTTGTGCGGCCAGCAGATCGTCGGCGGTGAACACAGGACGCACCGCGCCGTCTTCCACGCCGGTGGTGGCGATCAGGATGTCCCGCTCCGTCGCGCGGTCGGGGTAGGCCACGTCGATCTGTACGAGGAACCGGTCAAGCTGCGCTTCGGGCAGAGGATAGGTGCCTTCTTGCTCGATCGGGTTTTGAGTGGCCAAGACGTGGAAGGGCTGACCGAGGGCGCGGTCTTGGCCCGCGACGGTGACCGTTCGTTCCTGCATCGCCTGCAAAAGCGCCGACTGGGTACGCGGACTGGCGCGGTTGATCTCATCGGCCATCAGCAACTGGCAAAAGATCGGCCCTTCGATAAAGCGAAAGGCACGGCTGCCGTCAGGCGCGGTGTCGAGCACTTCGGAGCCGAGGATATCGGCGGGCATCAGATCGGGGGTGAACTGCACGCGGCTGCCGTGCAGGCCCATGACGGTGCTCAAAGTCTCAACCAGACGGGTCTTGCCCAAGCCCGGCAGGCCGATCAGCAGCCCGTGGCCACCGCAGAGCAGAGCCGTGAGCGCGAGGTCCACAACCTGCTCTTGCCCGACGAACCGTCCGGTGATCGATTGCTTGGCCTCGCCCAGCTTTTCGGTCAGCGCTTCGATTTGCGCGATCAGATCATCCGCTTCGGCCATGACATTTCTTTCTCCGGAGTTATATCTTTCAGGTGTAAGTGTATCGCGACCAAAGGGAATGGCAAAACCAATGAGCGGACAAAATACCGTGACACCCACCGCAGACGGTCTGATCGAAGCTGCCAAGGCCGCGAAAACGCGCGGAACCCCGCCACTTGAGAAATGGAACCCGGAATTCTGCGGCGATCTGGACATGCAGATTAAACGCGACGGGACGTGGTTCTACCAAGGCACGCCAATCGGGCGGATTGAATTAGTCAAATTGTTCGCATCGATTCTCTGGCGAGAGGGGGACGACTATTTCCTTAAATCGCCGGTCGAGAAGGTCGGCATCACGGTCGAAGACGCGCCCTTCGTTGCCGTGGATTTTGAGGCCGAAGGCACGGGCGAGGCGCAGCAGTTGCGGTTTGTTACCAATCTGGGCGACGTGGCCGAAGCGGGGCCGGAGCATCCGATCCGCGTTGTGCGGGATGAGGAAACGGGCGAGCCTGCGCCCTATGTGCTGGTACGTCGAAACCTTGAGGCGCTGATCGACCGCAAGAGTTTTTACCGTTTGGTTGATCTCGGCCAACACCGCGATGGCTGGTTTGGTGTCTGGTCGGGCGGGAAATTCTTTGGCATCATCCCGTCGGAAGACCTGCCGTAAGTTGACCGAAAGACCCGAATGCCGATAACCTCCGCCGCCAACCTGTCGCTGCTCTGGTCCGAGCTGCCCTATCTGGACCGGTTCGACGCGGCGGCCAAGGCGGGGTTTGGCGCGGTTGAGGTGTTGTTTCCCTATGATATGCCCGCGAAAGAGACGCAGCGTGCCCTGCTGCGCAACGGGTTAACACTTGCCCTGATCAATGCGCCGCCGCCGAACTATACAGGCGGTCAGCCCGGTTATGCCGCCATTCCGGGCGGGGAGGCGCGGTTTGCCCATGATATGCGCCGTGTCTGGCGCTATGTTGAGGCGCTGCGGCCCAAGATGGTGCATGTCATGGCCGGAGAGGCCGAAGGGCCTGCGGCGCGTGAGGCGTTTGTGACGAACCTCCGCTATGCCGCCGCAGAGGCACCGCCGGGTGTGACTTTGATGATTGAGCCGCTTTGCCCGCAGGCCAAGCCAGGGTATTTCTTGAACGATTACGCACAGGCGGCGGATCTGCTAGCGGCGGTAGATGCGCCCAATGTGGCGCTGCAATTCGACAGTTTTCACGCCCAGATGATCCATGGCGATGCCGTGGCGGTTTACGAGGAATATCGCCCCCTGATCCGCCATGTGCAGCTAGGCGACACGCCAGAGCGCGGCGCGCCGGGCAGTGGCGAAGTTGATGTCGACGGGCTTTTTGCCGCGCTGCGAGCGGGCTATGACGGTTTTGTCAGCGGGGAGTATATTCCGGGCGGCCCGACGGAGCAAACCTTGGGGTGGGTGACCGCCCTAGGGGAATGACACCAGCGCGTCGCCGGGCTGCCACTGGGGGTATTTGTCCATCACGCTTTCGAAGCGGGACGATTCCAGAAACCGGTCGAGCCAGCCGCGCACTGCGGGCCAATCCTGTGCGCCGAACCAAGCGCGGTCGATAAAGGCGAACTGCCGTACGAAGGGCAGGATAGCGTAATCCGCCAGCGTGGGGCGGTCGAAGATCCACTCGCCCAGTTGCGTGTCGAGGTCATGGAGGAAGGCCGCGGCCTTGCGGCACTGATCTCTGGGGTCTTCCTCCGGGTATCGGATCGCGTATTTAGTGCGGTCCAGTGCGTTTTTGAATGGACCATCGGCGCGGGCAATCCAGTCGTGGCCTTCGGGCGGCATGTCGAGCCAGCCTTCGGGATCGTTCTGGGCCAGCGCCCATTTCATGATGTCGAGGCTCTCGTCGATAGGGCCAGATTCGGTAACGAGGCAGGGGACAGTGGCACTGGGGGAGGCTTCGAGGAAGGCCCGCGGTTTGTCCCGCAGAACGACTTCGCGCAGGTGGACGGGCGTCTGCCCGGCAGCGAGGGCGAGACGGGCTCGCATGGCGTAGGGACAGCGGCGGAAGGAGTAGAGGATTGGGGTCATGGTGTGTGAATAGCGCCAAAAGGTTCGAGATTCTATGCGCAGACGACGATCTACGCCATCCGGCCCGGAATCAAGCCGCAGGCGCCGGGCCATCGCCTGCCCGCCCGTCACGCCAAAGGCGTGCCGCTATATGATGGGCGCACCTCAAGTGCGACCGGGTAGGCGATTTGGTGAGGCTTGGCGCAACTTAGCTAAGTCACATCATGGCTGAACTATAAAGTGGCATGAACAAGCGTTGGGATCGCCGACCCGCGGGCAGGCGATGGCCCTCTCTCTCACTGAAACGGTGTCGGCGGCAGCCCCTTGCCCGCAAAGCGCGCCACATCATCCACCCGCTTAGACCGCGCTGTTGTGGTCCGCGCCGCGTCGATCCATGCCAGCGCATCGGCGCGCAACTCAACGCTGTATCCGTCCCAGCCCGCCCGTGCGCCGGTCTCTTCCAGCGCTTGGGCGAGGTCTTCGGGGAGGTCTATATGCTCCATCAATGCGCCTCCGCCCAATTCGCGCCCACGCCTGCGTCCACGGTGAGCTTCACATCAAGCTTCACCACAGGATCATTGGCATTCTCCATCACCTCACGCGCCGCTGCGATCAGCGCGTCTTCGGCCCCTTTTTCTACCTCGAACAGCAGTTCGTCATGCACCTGCAACAGCATCGTCGCGGGCAAATCAGCAATCGCCTCGGGCATCCGGATCATCGCGCGGCGGATCACATCGGCGGCGGTGCCTTGGATCGGCGCGTTGATCGCGGCGCGGGCGGCGAACCCGGCCTGCGGCCCCTTGGCGCCGATGTTGGGCGTGTTGATCTTGCGGCCAAACAGCGTCTGCACATAGCCGTGCTCTTTGGCAAAAGCCTTAGTGTCATCCATATAGGTGCGGATGCCGGGGAAACGCTCGAAATAGCGGTCAATGAACCCCTGCGCCTCGGCCCGCGGAATGCGCAGGTTGCGCGCAAGGCCAAAGCCCGAGATGCCGTAGATTACCCCGAAGTTGATTGCTTTAGCGTTGCGGCGGATTTCAGGGGTCATCTGGTCCATCGGCACATCGAACATCTCTGAGGCCGTCATGGCGTGGATGTCATCGCCGCGTTGAAACGCTTCCTTGAGCGCGTCGATCTGGGCGATATGCGCCAGAATGCGCAGTTCAATCTGACTGTAGTCGAGCGCCACCAACACTTTGCCCTCGGGTGCGACAAAGGCTTCGCGGATGCGGCGGCCTTCCTCGGAGCGGATCGGGATGTTTTGCAGGTTCGGATCGGTCGAGGCCAAACGCCCCGTCGCCGCGCCCGCGATGGAATAGCAGGTGTGCACCCGGCCCGTGTCGGCGTTCACATGGTCCTGCAACGCGTCGGTATAGGTCGACTTCAGCTTTGACAACTGCCGCCAGTCCAGCACCCGGCGGGCGAGGTCATGTTCGGTGGCCAAGTCCTCCAGCACATCGGCGCCGGTGGAATATTTGCCGGTCTTGCCCTTCTTGCCGCCTTGCAACCCCATCTTGTCAAAAAGGATTTCACCAAGCTGCGCCGGGGAGCCGACATTGAATGTCTCGCCCGCCAATTCATGAATCTCGGCTTCAAGCCCGGCCATTTTCTGTGCAAAGGCATTGGACATGCGGCTGAGCGTATCGCGATCAACCTGAATGCCTGCGCGTTCCATTTGCGCCAGCACTGGCACCAGCGGGCGCTCCAGCGTTTCGTAGACCTTAGTGACCTCGGCGCGGTGGAGTTGGGGCTTGAAGAGTTGCCACAGGCGCAAAGTGATATCCGCATCTTCGGCGGCATAGGCCACGGCCTCTTCCAGCGGCACCTTGTCGAAGGTCACGGCGGATTTGCCACTGCCCAGAAGTGGTTTGATCGGGATCGGCGTATGACCGAGATAGCGCTCAGACAGCGTATCCATACCATGCCCGTGCAACCCTGCGTGCATCGCGTAAGACATCAGCATCGTATCGTCGATCGGGGCGACAGTGATGCCCAACTGGGCGAAAATCTTGCCGTCGTATTTCATATTCTGTCCGATCTTGAGGATCGCGGGATCCTCCAGCATCGGGGTCAGCAGTTGCAGCGCTTCCTCGATCGGCATCTGGCCGGGGGCGAGGTCATCGGAGCCGAAAAGATCATCGCTGCGGCTGGCTTTGTGGATCAGCGGAATGTAGCAAGCCTGCCCCGGCTCGACGGAGAGCGAGACGCCTACCAACTCTGCCGTCATTTCATTGAGACCCGTCGTTTCAGTATCGACCGCGACATAGCCGACCTCGTAAATCCGGTCGAGCCAGACGCGCAGCGCTTCGGCGTCGCTGACCTGCTCGTATTTGGTGGCGTCAAAAGGCACATCAGCCATTTGCGGCGCATCGGCCACGGCGGGGGTGGGGGCTTCAGGAATGGCAGGGGCTTCACGGCCCAGCACCTCGGCTACGCGTTTCGACAGGGTGCGGAATTCCATTTCGGACAGGAAGCCGAGCAGGCGGTCCGCATCGGGGTCGCGCACTTCGAGATCGTCGATGGTGAAGTCGATCGGCGTATTTTCGTCGAGCAGGACAAGGCTGCGGCTCAGGCGAATTTGCTCGGCATGGTCGATCAGGGTCTGGCGGCGTTTGGGCTGCTTGATCTCTTCGGCACGTTCCAAGAGCGCGTCCAGATCGCCAAATTCATTGATCAGCAGCGCCGCCGTCTTGATCCCGATGCCGGGCGCGCCGGGCACGTTGTCAACCGAATCGCCCGCCAGCGCCTGTACGTCCACGACGCGGTCGGGGTAGACACCGAACTTCTCGAACACCCCATCGCGGTCGATGGTCTTGTTCTTCATCGCATCCAGCATTTCCACGCCGTCGCCGACGAGCTGCATCAGATCCTTGTCGGAGCTAATGATCGTGCAGCGCCCCCCGGCGGCACGGGCCTGCACAGCCAGCGTGGCGATGATGTCATCGGCCTCATAGCCCTCAAGCTCTTTGCAGGCGATGTTGAACGCCTCGGTCGCGGTGCGGGTCAGCGGGATCTGCGGGCGCAAATCTTCGGGCATGGCATCGCGGTTGGCCTTGTACTGGTCGTACATGTCATTGCGGAAAGTGTGGCTGCCCTTGTCGAAGATCACGGCGACATGCGTCGGCGCGTTGGGGCCGGTGTTGCCCTCAACATAGCGGTGCAGCATGTTGCAGAACCCGGCGACCGCGCCGATCGGCAGGCCGTCGGATTTGCGCGTCAGCGGCGGCAGGGCGTGATAAGCGCGAAAGATGAAGGCCGAGCCGTCGATCAGATGCAGGTGGTGGCCTTTGCCGAATGTCATAGGAATGCTCCGCTGGGTTGGCGACCCTTTTGCCACGAAGCATGGCCCACGGCCAGACGCCAATGCGCCGCGCGGGCAGGTTCGTGCCGTCGGTTCAGGTGTTCAGGGGGTGGTCGGGAAGGCTCAGACTTTGCCTTCGAAATCCGTATGGACGAATTTGCAATCGCAGTAGCCGCATTCGACCCAGCCGCGATCCTGGGGGATTTGCAGCCAGACGCGCGGATGACCAAGCGCGCCTTCGCTGCCGTCGCAGGCCACGCGCCAAGTGTTCACGATGCGGGTTTCGGGCGCTTGCAGGGTCATGGAGTTGGTCCTCGGCTCAGGCGATAGTTGCCCCTCGTTATGACCAAAGCGGCCGCGCGGGGCAAGGGCTCTGCGCGGGAATGGGGGGCCTGTGCACAAAGTGGTTCAAGTGCCAGCCTACAAGGGGTAAAAGGCGCAGAACAGCCACCAAGCCGGAGCAAAAGTCTGATGAGCGCCCCCAAACCTGTCGTATTGTGCATCCTTGACGGTTGGGGCCTCAGCGAGGTGCCGGAGGGCAACGCGCCCTTGCTGGCCAAGACGCCGAATTTCGACCGGATCATGCAGGCGGGGCCGAAGGCGCAGTTGATCACCCATGGCCCCGACGTAGGCCTGCCGCGCGGGCAGATGGGCAATTCTGAGGTTGGTCATACCAATATCGGCGCGGGCCGCGTGGTGGCGATGGATTTGGGCCAGATCGATCTGGCCATCGAGGAAGGCAGCTTTGCTGAGAATGCACGGCTGCGCGCGTTTATCGCTAAGCTGCAGGAGACGGGTGGCACCGCGCATCTGATGGGCGTCGTCTCAGACGGTGGGGTGCACGGGCATCTCAACCACATGATCGCCGCTGTCCGCGCTTTGGATGCGGCGGAGGTGCCGGTGGTGATCCATGCGGTGACCGATGGGCGCGACGTGGCACCCTCCTCGGCGCTTGGCTATTTCGAGACGTTGGAGGCGGCGCTGCCTGAGGGGGTGAGGATCGTTACCGTGACGGGGCGCTATTTCGCGCTGGACCGCGACAACCGTTGGGATCGTGTGGCGCAAGCCTCTGCTGCGATCTTGCGGGGCGAGGGCGCGGTCTTTCCCGAAGCCCGCGCGG
>Ga0098052_1002543_pt1 | contig 11030 bp, 16 predicted proteins | sample 15_taG_FD_81591 | JGI IMG/M metagenome (GOLD analysis project Ga0098052, IMG submission 81591) | Marine viral communities from the Subarctic Pacific Ocean - 15_ETSP_OMZ_AT15312 metaG | ecosystem: Environmental > Aquatic > Marine > Oceanic | place: Pacific Ocean | collected 2015-01-18 | reverse complement strand
GAGCCAGAAATTACTTATTTAACTGAAGAGTTAATTGAATCTAAAAATCTTGAATCACTTAAAGATTATTTAGATGAAAATGCTATGGATCATTCTCCAGAAATGGATGTTCCACATGAGGATGGTGATTTTAATATTGAATGGGTATTAATCCATGATCAAACTGGTAAAGAATTGTATCGAGATGCTGACTTTTCAGATGAAAGCTCAAATAATAATGATGTTGAAGATACTCCCAGCCCTATTGCCAATGAAGAGATACCTGAAGGTACGGTAATTGAGTACTATGAGAATGGACAAAAAGAGTCAGAATGTACTTACCAAGATGGCAAAGAAGATGGCTTACATAAGTATTGGCATGAAAATGGTCAAATGAGTGCAGAGGAAAATTGGAAGGATGGAAAACTAGAGGGAAAAGTTTTTACCTGGTATGAAAATGGTCAAATGAGTGCAGAGGAAAATTGGAAAGACGACAATAAAAATGGCAAGCTCACTACTTGGTATGAAAATGGTCAAATCGAATCAGAAAGCTATTTTAAAGACCATAATGAAGATGGTAAGTGGACTAATTGGCATGAAAATGGTCAAGTCCATTCAGAAGGTTGTAGTAAAGATGGACAGTGGGATGGTAAGCACACTTACTGGTATGAGAGTGGTCAAAAAGAAGCCGAAATCATATATAAAAATGGTACCAGGGAAGAAGAAAATCAGTGGAATGAAGATGGAGAGCTTCAATAGTTTTTACTTTTAACTCAAAGCTAGTCAGAGGCCTTTTCAATGTTTAATTTAAATTTTCCTTTAACAATCATTTCGTATATGTAAGATCTGGAGAAAGAAACCATCTTACTTACTTGTTTTTGACTTAATAGCTGTTCACTCATTATTTGAGTATCTCACTTTTAGCTTGTATTTGGTTTTAATTTTCACTCTCATTAAATACAATTTATTACTCAAAAAAAAGAGATAAAGAACACTAGACATTTAAACGATATACTAAAGCAATTTAGTCAATTTTCAGAACCAGATTAGCATCTAGGTTTTTTCTAAAACTAAACTTTTTAGTGATTTTTTATATCTCTATAAATTGTAGTTAAATCAATGGCTTTACATTCACTAATAATTTATTTTGCATTTAAATGTCTTTGCAAAAATAAAAAAAGTTAAATTATAAATTATAATAATAACTAAGGCGAAAAGATTTATTGTGAACCATAAAATGACTCTCTTTTCCTTGTTATTCTATTTAACTTTTTAGGAGATTTAATTGCTAAAAGATAAAATTTTACGTGCAAAACAAGTTAAAGAAGTAGTTGGGTATAGTATTCCCAGTATCTACAGATTAGCTAAACAAGGTTTATTTCCTAAGCCTCTCAAATTAGGTAAACACGCTAGTGGTTGGATAGAATCTGAAGTCAATGACTGGTTAGAAAAAAAGATTGTAGCAAGGGATGAGGAGTTTACCAATGTCTAAAGTTATTGATGCTAAATTCTCTATCTCATCTGATAAATACAATTGGATATTAATCGAGAAAAGTAAAGGGAAGAAAGTTAAGCCTCACTACTACCCAACTATCAAACTACTTTCTAAATTCGAAGTGGAATACAAGCTAAGAGAGTTCTTAGTAAAGGGTGATGTTGACCTATTAGATAAGTCTTCTCTAACCCCCTCTTATTCCTCTGTAATTGAACAATCTGTACTCAAACTAGAACAATATATTGAGTCAATTGTTAGAGATGAGAACGATAAGACTTAAACGGTTTTCACACACCTCTTTTTACCAAATAGAAACTCCTAAGTCCTTAATGACTACAAGAAATTAGAGTCTTGGGAGTGTCTTTTTAATGACGGTATTTTCTAATATCTAATAGAGCAATAAGTATGACTAAGAGAAACAGAAAGAAAGAGTTCTATAATCACTCACTAATAATAAACAACGAACAATTAGAAATAAACTCAACAGAAACATTGGGTGTCTATCCAAAGATTATTGAGAAGATGGTTGATCAGTTAGACATTTGTTTACAAATCCATAAAAGAGTTTTTGTATTAAGGTTCGACTTACACCTAAAAGAATACTCTGGTGATAATAAAATCATCTCAACATTTATGAATCGTTTAAAGCAATGGATTAAGCGAAACTATAAAACTAAAGACATTGGTTCTATATGGGTGAGGGAGCAAGAAAGAGCCAAGACACAACATTATCACGCTGCTTTATTCATTGATGGTGATGTAATAAGATATCCAAATAAATTGTTACGAGCAATCAGAACCAAGTGGTTTAAGTACGGACATTGCCCTGTGATTAAACACCCTTACTACTTTATAGATAAACATAATCTTGAAGATGAAAGGAAGAAGGTGATTAAAAGGGTGTCTTACTTGGCTAAGACAAGGGGGAAGGGATATAGAAACTCACAAGCGAAAGACTATCAAACAAGTAGAATCAGTTAGATACTAAGTGGGTTAACAAGAATTATTAAAAGGAATATTGAATATACAATTATTATCCTTCTATAAATTGGGTTACTAAATGTTTTTTCTTGCCATGACATAACAAGATGTTTTTGACTATTAATATAATCTGTTAAATTCCATTCATCAAAAGTTAATTCAGGATTCATTTCAAAATGTTCTTTTACTTGTTTCATTCGATTAATAATTGTATCGTAATAAAACAGATTCGCGACCCAGTCACTTTTTGCAAATGCTTCCATAAGTTCATCAGTCCATTCTTTTGGATGTTGATTGAGTTTAAAAACATTACGTGCTTTTTCTCCTCGATATACAACAATCTTTGCCTCTTCCTTAGTTCTACCTTCTGCAGGAATTACATCAACAAAAAGACCAAAAATAAACTCTACTAATTTGTTAATTATCAAAAATATGACGAGAGTCCAAAGTATTTCAATAATAATCATAGAACCTATTGAAAATATAATCTTAATCAACCAAGTTTCAGCGAAATTGAACCCAATTAAATAAGCACAAAAACTTAACACAAAGATAGATATTAAATTGAGAATAATTAATGGAATTCCAAATAATATTAGAAAAAGTTTGTGTGCCCTGTAATCTAACATTCCAAACATAATAATTCTCTCAGGTTTGACTTAAGTTTGTATTAATTTGAACTCTAGTATATACCCATAACATAACTAAGGTCAAATCTAGTCTTGTTGTAATTTTGGTATTTTCAGACTCCATAAAAAGGAGTTTAGTGACACCATAAAAAGTGGTGAAATTATGGCTATATTTGGGTTGAGAAAACCTCAGATTTAGGGGGGATTTTGACCTACTTTTTAGGCTAACCCTACCCTTACCATTCCTCGACAATAATAATGACCGTAGTGTGCCGAGAGTATGCTCAAAACACGCTATAATAAGCCCTCATATCGCATTATCTTCCTTCATTAGAATTGGTCTTCCATCGGGAGTACTCAATGGAATATACTTTCCTTTATATCTAGCACATAGAGTTGGACTATTCTGTTTCTTTTTTCCTAAGTTAACTTCCAAATCTACCAATACCAATTCAGCATCTAGAACTTCTAAAACTTTCATTATCTATCTCCTTGTTAGTCTAGGAATATTAGCTTTAAGTTTTTCAATTGTTTCATTTATAGTGAGAGTTTCTTTTGAATCTGTTTTATCTTCTTGGAGGTTATTTAAATAGATTGACCAATCTTCCATCATTGGTTTTCTTTCTTCCAAATATTGTGCGTGGTTGTAAACACCTCTAACTCCAGGAATCTCATGTGCTATCTGTAACTCAATAGCATCTTTGCTATAACCCCTTTCGTTAAGGGTAGTTGAAGCCATGTGTCTAAAGCCATGAATTGTGGATACTTCTTTCTCAACTCCAACTTTCCTCATAGCTTGAAGCACAGAGTTTGTACTTATTGGACGACTATTTTTTAATGGAGATGGAAAACAAAGAGTTGAATCTAAATTAGAATCTTTAAGTTTAGTTAATACCTCAACAACATGATTGCTCATTGGAACTATATGAGGTTTATCTATCTTCATTCTTTCGGCAGGAATCCTAATCAACTTATCATCCCAATCAATCTCTGACCAACTTAATCCTGCTAATTCCCTTGGTCTAAGAAATACATGTGGAGCTAAATTCAAAGCTATTATTACTTGAGGAGTTCCAACAGCTTGTTCAAGCATAGACAATAACAACTTTATCTCTTTTGATGATGAAACAAATGCGTAGTTACTCTTTACTTTCTTGCTAAACAAGTCAGATGATATTTCTCTAGCAGGATTTGATATAATATAATTTAAGATAACAGCATGCTTAAGAACTCTTGTAAGTATGCTTTGAATCTTTTCACGAGTATCGTGCTTACCTTGTTCATCAATCTCTAATAACAAATCAATAAGCATCTTAGTGTCAATAGCATCAATAGATTTATTACCAAGAGGAGGTAGCAAATACATGTCTGCTCTTTGTTTAACATCTAAGGTGTAAGAAGGTTTCCACTTACCAATACAAGACATCTTATCAAACCACATCTCAAATACTTCTTTGAAGGTTATTACTTCATCACTAACTTGGTTGATTAAGTCGTACTTTTTAGGAGGAAGAAGTCCTTTAGCCTTGTATTCATTGTTTTTATCTTTCCAATTTCTAGCTTCTTTGAGTGAGTGTTGAGGAAAGCGACCAAGAGTTCTCACTATTTCTGACCATTTGCCATTTCGCTTAACCCTAATCCTATGTTGGAATATCTTAGAGCCAGTAGGGTTAACAGCTACTCGTAAACCTCCACCATCCTTAAGGAAGTATTGCTTATCTTCTTTCTTTGCGTTCTCGATTGCTTTAGTGGTTAATAACATTGTGTATATAAAACTTGATATAAGTATGAAATAAAGAATATATACACAATTATATACGCAAATAGTGTACATGTTAGTAAATGTTAGTAGACACTAAGACATGTTAGTTAAATAGCACAAACCTTACTAGTAAAGGCTTATAATCAAGTAAAGGTTGTATTGATGGGTGTTACAGATAAGATAGGTGGTGGAGATGGGGGGAATTGAAGTGTAGCCTATAACCCTTATAGATAAAGGATTATTCATTTACCAGTTAATATTATATACACAATTATATACACAAAAAAAAGTGGTAGCTCATTAGATAAATAGTATAGATTTATTAATTTTACTAGGAAAATCAATGACTTATAAGAACATTAGTTTCCTGTTGATAAAGATTAGATAAATATCCAACCCTCCTTCGCATATTTATTCACACTTTGAACACCCAGGGGGAGGCTCATTGCTCTTGGCTATACATTAATAAACTCTCCCTCTTATATCAGAGAGGATTTGGACTTTAGTTCAAGTTGATATACAATCATAGTATGAAAAAACTACTGCTACTTTTAATTCTATCCTGCTTCTCAAATCAGGGTTTTGCAGCATCTTGTCCTGATGGTAGTGAACCAACAAGGTCAGTATCTGCGGATGGAAGTTACTTTCAGTATAAGTGCAATGCTGATGAAAAACTGCTGAGAGATTCAAGGAACACTTGGTATCAGCCAGGAAGTTATCCCGAATCAATGCACCAATTCATGTTTGATATGCATGAAATTAAAGGTGCTCGTAATTATTATCAATTCGACTCAGATCTAGGAAAAGATAACGATGTTTTAGATGAATTTAAAAATAATGACACAACAGGAATCATTAGTTACTTATTGTTTGAAGATAATAAAATTGTAATAGATGAGTCTGATATGCCACCTAAAATAATTAATGGTATGTTGCCATCAAATTCAGTAGGTAAAAGTTTAGTGTCTTATGTTACAGGTCATGCAATTTGTGAAGGATATATCAGTAGTGTTGATGAAACATTAGATTGGGATTTACTTGATAATACTTTATATGCAGAGCAAGCATTAATTGATATATTAAATATGACAGCTGGCGATCAACATTACATTGGAGAAACAATTCCCCCAATGGTAGATAATATGTGGAAAACCAGTGGTGTAAATTTAAATATGACTTCACTAGAAACAATAGCGGAATCAAATTTACAAAACACTACTGCAGCTGAACCTGTATATAACTATAGTGCTTTAACCACTCACGTTTTAATGAATTATGTAATTTATAAAGCTGGTGATAATTGGAAAAAATTATTACATAAAGTTTTTAATGAAAATGCCAAAGTTAAAAATAGTGTTTACTTTGAAAAAACACGAAAGGGCACAGGACACTCAATTAGATATAGTTTTTATGCAGATAGATACGATTATTTAAGAATTGCAATTGCAATAATGAATGATTGGAATAATGATACTTGTGTTGGTAAATATTTAAAAACAATTTATGATAGAAGGATTGATAAGAACGATAATGATAATCCACATGACTATCGTGATATTGCTACAGCCTCAAAAAGATATGGTGGTCAATTCTATTTTGACTTTGTTGGATTAGAAAACAGAGAGATCATAGGTTTAAGTGGATTCGCAGGTCAAAATATTTTAATTGATACAGATGAAGAAAAGATCGTAGTAGTTAATTCAAAATATAGAAATTACGATTGGAAAGAAATAGTTTATAAAAGAATTAAATAACCCCTCACACATCAAACGAAATTTGGACTTTGGTTTAAATTGACTTATATATCTAATTTAATATAAGATAGTAAAATGAATGCAATACTCGGAGTTATAGTTTTTTTGTTTGTGACTTTACCAGTTATAATTTTTATGTGGCCTTTAGTAGTTCTTGGATGGATAATAGCTGGAATTGCATTTGTGGTGGCATTAATAGGTACATTATTTATAGCAATTTCAGAGAGAAAAAAATAATTGTTATTTTAAATTTTTTTTTACTGCTCTCGTTCTTCCCTTTTCAGGTAGCGTTTTAAATATCTCCTGATTCGAGCCATTCTTGGGATTTACGGGCTTCTATTTTTGGATCTTCACGTTTAATATTATTTGCAGTGATGGCCAATTTTTCATTGGTTCCATTTATTTTCATAGAGAGATGGGCATCCTCAAGATAGTTAATAGGTTTTAAATAACTTTTATCAATAAAGGCACTAAAACCTTCATAAGGAAATTCTTTATAGTCTTTAGTAAGGTCACTCTTAATACAGAAATCTAATTTCACAGTTGCATCTTTCGTTCCTGCATTAACAACTTCTACCTTTAAGGCTGAATCTTTGTTATTCTCCTGCGTAATAAGTTCAGCAAGATAAATCTCAGCTTTTTTAGTTATACTAAATATTTGCCCTTTATTTCTAGCAATTTCAGTATATCTATCATAAATATCATATTTTTCTGATATTTCTCCTATATCTAATTCATCTATGTTTTGAACTTCATTGCCGGCTGGATCAGCTTTAAGCATGTCAGCAGACATAAGACTTCTTAGAACATTATTACTGTAATAACCACGAGATTTTAAACCGAGAACATCTAGAGTCAGAAGATTATGTTTTGAAAGTAGATTAAAAATTTCCGCATTAATATGAAAATCATCCTCCAAAATAGATTTAATATTTCCACTTGAAATATCTGACATCTTGTTGGCTTCGTTACAAATATCGAAAATATACTTGGGCTCAATGAGAATCTCATTTTTATATCTTGATGAAACTCTTATCAAATTACTAAATGAAGTTTTCACAAAAGCATAAGTAATAAAGTTGCAAGATGTGCAAATTAAGCAATCAATATTTTTTCCAATAGCATCTTGACCATATCTAATTTTTAAAATTTTATCTTCAGTTTCATAAGGGTATGGATTATAGTTTTTTCCACTTAAATTATATTTAAATTGGCATTTTGGGCATTCTAGTCTTAATTTCAATTTACTACTCCTACAATAATATTCATAAAATATAAATTTATAAAACTATAAAGCCTAAAGAAATCTATAGCAAGTTATCATCTGAATCATCCCAAACAGTTGAATCAACTTCTAATCCATCTTTGTATATTCTTTTTGCTTTTAATTTGCCATTTCTTTGCCACTCAGTCCATTCACCATCCCTAAAGCCATCTTTATAATATCCTTCAGCTGAAATTTGACCAGTATGATATAAGTGACGAGATTTTCCCTGCTGTACACCATCTATAAAATTTGCCTCATAAGATAGCTCACCACTGACATGGTAATCAAGAACTTTGTCAGTCAATTTATTATCTTCAATTTCTTTAATTTTTTTTTCAAGTGCGTCATAAGGGTGTTTTTTTTCATCTATTTTGACTGATATAACAACATATATCCCAACCAGTAAGCCAATAAAACCTAAGATTAAAATAATTCCCATAGAAAAACTCCAATTCAATTTGATACAAGTATAAAACTAATTAAGGCATTTGAGGTCAAATTCATCCCCGTTTCGATAATTCAACCCCTATTTTTACATTGACTTGTATCAACAAAGATAGTAGTAATATGATTGTGATTTTTTCCATAATATGCGTAATTAACTGAAATATTGTTTTTAATAAGAAATTTCATATCTGGGCTCGAGCATACAAAATTTGTATGATTTTTTGTAGCTTCAGAAATTAGGAAAGAAGTATCGACTTCATCTTTCCTTAAATTCACAAACTTGTAATTGTATTGCAATGTATCGCCATTGACGATAGAAGTTGAAAATGCTTGAGTATCTTTATCAATCATCATTGGAAGAACTTTATTAAGCTCAGAAGATACCTCCATCATTACTTTTGTTTTCTCACTAACTATTGAGCTTTTATAATTATTTACTGCAATTTCAGCACCTTCTTTGCCAAACATACCTCCAATGCTAGCGGCGATAAGAGCTACTGCAATAGTAACAATAGTTATTAATAATTTTTTCATTTGTATAGTTATGTATTAAAGCAGGTAATAGTTTTTATACTTATTTTTTCCAGATAAACAAAAGAATAGCTGCTGTTACACCAAGAATAATAAAATTTCCTGAACCAGCTGTTTCCTTAGCTATTCCAGCCACAATTGCACCGACAACAATTACAAAAAGTGATATACCTACTTTTCCAAGTATTTTCATAATTAAATCCTTTTTTAGTTAAAAGAAATTTAATTATAGCTCAAAAAAAAACTATATCCCCACACATCAGATGGAATTTGACCTTATATAACCTATGGGTATATACTTAGTTCAACTGATATGGAAAAACTAGGCGAATTCATAGGCAAACTCATTGGCTCATTACTATATCTTGGCTTTCTTGGCTTCTGTTTTTATTTAGGCTTTATGACGATGGATAATATTTCAGACTCGCTATTCTATAAGATACTGTTCTTTATTTGGTTAGTCTGGTTTTTAATCTATCTTCCTTTTAAATACTACTTTACAGATTTACATAAGTACAACCAGGAAGACGAGTTGAATGCCGAAACCAAAGAGATAAGGGAGTATATAAAACTAAGAGGTGGAAGATAATTTTCTTTAAGGAATATTATGAAAAAACTACTCCTACTCTTATTACTATCTATTGGCTTGATTGGTTGTTCAGAAACATCACCTCAACAAGTTAAGTTTGATGATGAATCATACGAATGGAAAAAGTGGGATTGTTTCGCTTATGGTTATGCGGGAGATTTTCTTTTCACTATTGGTTATATCCCCGAACTTAAAAGAGATGGTTTTGCTGTTGGTAAGTTATTCTTAAAAGATGCCGACGCACCTACGGATACAATCTATCAACTTAAAGGTGTTCAACACTATTGGAACTGGGAAGATTTCCAAATAGTTATTGATTCAGATGGAACTGGTAGGTACTATGATTTCACAGGTGCTAGTGAAGGTGAAGAAAGAACATCTAAAGAACTTTATGAATGTACATCTTCTGGCTATGCTAGTTTTAGTAAATCCTTTGACAACTTTTTCTCTTATTGATTATGGGAATGTTTTTAGTTCAATTTAAGTTGAGTAATAAAGGTGAATGGTACGAAGATGAAAGGGTTTTTGTTAATTTAGAATCCTTAGACCTAGAAGAAGTATTCCATATCCTTGAAGAAGATATGTCAATCCCATTTCAAATAGAAGATTTTGTAAGAGAGAATTATGGGGAACTTGTATTTGATTCTTGGCGACCTGTAATGATTCAACAATGGGTTTTGGATGAACAAGGTTTAGTAGAAAGAGATATAGAACCTAAAGTTGTTTGGAGTGAAGATGAGGGTGGAGTAAAACTTCATTAGTATAGTTTTTGAGCCCTACTTGTTCTCCCTCACACATCAAACGAAATTTGGGTTTTCAAGCGTACTGTGTAGGTACTTGTTAAGACTTTAATAGATTAGATAAGCAAAAGACCTTAGTAAGCATCTACGAAGCCTATATAGTGGGCTTTTTATAGTGGATCTACTTGAAATATATACTATAATATGGTATAATCCTTCTATAGAAAAGGATAACTCTTTGTAGTATCAAAAGAGCCCTAATTTTGTGAGTACAGGCTCCTTTATCAACAAAGGAATAACCTAAATACTTGCCCCGAAATGCCCTTGCCATAATAACTGGCTAATCTGGATAACATTTATCGTAAACGCCAATCATAGCGTAAATTTTTATCGCCTGTAATTCAGGTGGTTTTTTACAATCCTTTTTTAGGAGAGTTAGCAATGGGTAAACCCAAGATTTTAAAAGTAAAAGATGTAGCAAGTGAGATTAGTATTAGTGTGCCTCAAGTTTATAAGTTAGTTAATTTGGGGAGATTTCCTGGGCCTATCAAATTAGGTGAGCGTGGTTCTGGTTGGTTAAGAACAGAAATAGATGCGTGGTTACAATCAAGAGTAGATGCAAGAGATGAGGAGGTTGCCAATGGCTAAAGTTATTGATGATAAATTCTCTATCAAATCTGATAAATACAATTGGATATTAATCGAGAAAAGTAAAGGCAAGAAAGTTAAGCTTCACTACTTCTCGAGCATCAAACAACTTTCTAACTTCGTAGGGGAATACAAGCTGCGTGAATGCTTAGTAAGGGGTGAGGTAGACCTATTGGATAAGTCTTCTCAAACCCCCTCTTATTCCTCT
>Ga0098052_1002533_pt1 | contig 11060 bp, 3 predicted proteins | sample 15_taG_FD_81591 | JGI IMG/M metagenome (GOLD analysis project Ga0098052, IMG submission 81591) | Marine viral communities from the Subarctic Pacific Ocean - 15_ETSP_OMZ_AT15312 metaG | ecosystem: Environmental > Aquatic > Marine > Oceanic | place: Pacific Ocean | collected 2015-01-18 | reverse complement strand
GGCACCAGTGGCTCAGTGAATACTGGCTCTTATTATGCCAACGGCGCATATCAAGATGCAACAGCCTCGTTTCACAAAATCAATAGAAATAGAAGAAGACAGCCTAAATATGATGATGAATACAACGGGATAGAGGGCACAACCATAACCGCTTCAGTATATGATAATTGGTTTGTCCAACATCAAATACCACAAACAGATGTCCAGTATGCTTGGATTACTGCGAGTTTGGTAGAAAGTTATAGTGGTTCTGCTCTTTATGGTTTTGAGAAGCCTGATTTTAGCAATGCTAGTTTGGCTTCTACTGATCTGATATTTTGTAGTGCTAGCGACTTTGGAAGTTACTTCGAGCCCGGTTTGGGGAGGACATGGGGTTCATCATTGGTTGCAGGAAATGCTGGTTTTATTTTTACAGATTTTGCTGGCATGAACACTAATATTCAAGAACCTGTGTCGGCATCTTCAAACATTCTTGGATACCCGGCTGGCACATTGTTAGATGCAGCGCTTGTTCCCGCTGCAGATTGTTACCTTAATATTAATCCGTCACCGGGATTTGTTGCTTTGTCTGTTGTGGGCTTATCGCCTCAAATATTTAACGCCATTCTTCTTCATCGTCAAGGTCCATGGGGCGGCGCAAATTGGAAACTTTATAGAAAAAGCAATCACCCAATTGTAAGAGCACATAGACAAGAAAATAGACTAAGCTACCTACAATCTGAACAAATATATGTAGATGGTGATACTTCTGTTTTACAAACTCGCGCAATTGCTTCTGTAATTGAGCCTCCAATAACCAGCAAGTTTAAACCTTTGCGTCATCGTTTAAAAGTAAAGCAAGATTTGGTAACTGGTGGAAACGTTGAAGCTTCATTGCAGGATGTAAGCATCGATCATACTTACTTAAATAATTTAGCTTATTTTACTGATCACGCCGGCGATGATTTAGATTTAGATCAAAAGATATTGTCTGATCGTAATAAGCCTACTGCCCCGCAGACATTGGATGCAATAAACTATTATTTACTTGGTGGAGAATTACCTGCATATCTCAACCCAATAACCGAGTTTAAATCGCTCGTTATTAAAGAAACCATTTACCCTAAAGGTCAATATACTTATTTATCTGGAACACGTGAGCGTGTTTCCTATCAAAATGGATTTTGGAGAGATAGTAGACAAGCAAGAGCGGAAAAAGGCGCAACAGTGCCATACTTCCCATTTGTGCCTATGTCCGATCTGAACACCAGCGACAAAAAAGCTATTTCCAATATTTACGGCATGGGCAGTTCAGCTAGTATTTGGTGTCTTGATGCTCGTTTAAACTACACCACTGGTTCACCTGGCAGGATTGCTTCTTCTTCATTAGAAGGGTTTACAGTTGTTGGCGCTAGCCATCTTTATGCAATTATATCTGGTTCTACTGCACGTGCTGGCACATTACAGAATTCTGCTTATCCGTATAGCCTTTTTGTAAAAGCTAGCACTGTGGATGGAGGGGAGCTAGGAACAACAGCTAGCCTCTGCACCACTTTATTGCCTCAATATAATAGAAGGATTGCTGGAGTTATACCGCAAGACTTGACTCATGAATATAAGTTTGGCGATACCAAGTGGGAAGCTGCAGACCAATCAGGAATTAAGCCATTTTATGATACGTATGCGGATTATGTTAATGAAATAAAAAGAACGGGCAAAGACCATGGTATTATTCCTGAGTTTAGAATATCCGAACATATGGATTTTTATATAAATGATAAAGCGGGTGATTTCTTAGCTAAAAATCCAAATTCGTTTACCATCACTGGTTCGGCTCTTTCTTCTAGCGCGCAAAGTGACTTTTATAAGACCTATTCGCATACAGATTTCTTAAAAACATTTAGCATTGTAAATGATGATTATAAACATATAGCGGGACCAGATAAAATAACTTTATCGGTCGATGCTTTAATTAAGTTTTTACCTTATGATGGTTTTTACCCTGCTGATAGAACAGTCCAATTAAGTAAACTTTTTATGGAAAGTTATAGTGCTAGCTTTGCTATAACTGGTAATTTTTTAGGTGTTGTTGATGGCGCTTTATCATTTCCAGCAAAGATTGAAGATAGCATGACGCAATATCAATATGGTTTTATGAATCCCGTTTGGAAGCCACTTTTTGCCCCCGGCATATTATATAACAGTATCAAGTCAGGTCTGGCGGTTGATTATCCGGTGCATACTGATCTTAGTGACGCGGCAGCAACACCGGGACACGCGGATTTTCGTCCTTTGATAGTCAGCGGATCTACCAATCAGCGCAATTCGCATGGATATCTTGAAGATATTCCTAGAATAGCTTGCGATTTTGATTTTAGAGTCCCATTTGAAGCGCTTGTAGATCCTCTAGGAGAATTAGGTGGTAAAAGAATAATCAATAATGAACCTCATCCAAGCGCGAGTATGAATTTAACAGCATCGATAGGAACCGAGGGAACTGATAGTTATCCATTAGCTATGAATAATTTCTTAGCTTCTACAATCGAATTTTTTAACCCTCATGGTAAATTAACTACATTAGCATCTCAACCCTTGGAAAATACAACATTTGACGTTCGTAAAGAATATGTAATGAAAATTGTTTGTTCAAATTCGAGCTTAAATAGAGAATCAGATATAATGGAATACATTGAAACAGATCCCTACAACCTGATTTCTGCTTCTTATGCATACAATCCGTCTGTTTTGGTTATGTATGAGCAAACAGGAAGTGATCCTACACCCAGAAGTGATTATTATGGATCGTCTTTTGGACCTCCAGTGGCTAATTACTCCCTTTTGCTTGCGAGCAATACCGAGACATATCAACCATTATATGGTAGCGCATCATATGAGCCTTATACTCCTGCATATTATGATGGATATAGCCATATTGAGTTAACTTATAGACCTAGGTTTACAGAACCTACTTTGGGTGATATTTTAAGCGAATTAACTCAATCTTTTAGGAGGATGAGCACTGGTTTCACACTTTTCCCCTCTGTCAAGAGCACCGCGTACAGGAACGTAATGCAACTCTCAGCTAGTTTAAATTACTTGCAACAAGCTACACAAAAAAATGTGGTGTTTGATGCTTTAGGCAATGCGCTAGAGGTCGGCGGCGATGCGGCAGGAGATGCTAATATATGGGTTATACAGCCTAAATGGGAGACTCCTGTATTGAACTTTAAAGATGTGGAAGTCACGCTTCCTCTTACTGGCTCTGGATCAGTGGCACGAGGCATGTGGCATCAATATGGCTCGATACCAAAATCCAGAGAAGGTATTTTCTTGCAAATTCAAGATTTAGATGAAAGTGATCTAGGATCCAATAATCCTCATTTAACTGCTAGTTTAGCAGATGCGCTAGGTTTCAAAAAGAAACCTGTTAAAATTGGTAGAATAGCTGAACAAAAGAAAATATCAGAAGCTATTATTGCTATACCGTTTTTTAAAGGCTTATTTGGTAATGACGTCAGGTTCACTATTTCTAAAGATGTAATAGACCTTGCTAAAGAATTTGTAGATAAAAAAGGCAACTCAAGTACCTTTGATAAGGTAGTAGGATTACAGCCCGAACTAAAGCCAGATGCGGCAGTAATAGATATGGTTAGAAAAATGAAAAAGTTTGTTATACCTCCTAGGCTTGATTTCCTTACTAATGACACTGTTAATCCGTTTGCTATGTTTATTTTTGATTTTGAAGTGACACTCGATCAGCAGGATTTAGCCAACATATGGCAAAATTTAAGTCCTGATATTGGAACGTCTTTCCAAAAGAAAAAAGCGTCCCTACCCGTGAGTATTTTTACTTCTAGCGAAGAAAAAGGAACTGGCATGATGGGTTCATTTTCACCATTTGGAGATTTAGTGGGAGTGGGAGGGTTGCCTGATAATGTTCAATGGATGGTGTTTAAGGTAAAACAACGCGCTGCATATAACTATTTTGCAATGACTGCTGATTCAAGAGACGATGATAGATTTAAATTTAATTTTGAAATCGGAGCATCTAATGCAGAGAAGACGTCTGTGCCTGATTACAGTTATAACTGGCCGTATGATTTCTTTAGCTTAATTGAGCTAGCTAAGATAGACGCAGAAATTAATATGGTGCCAATAGAAGGTGTTAATCTTCCCAAAATTAAAGATCCTGAAGTATCAGTAGAGGAAGGTTTAGCGACCACCGTATATAACGAGGGTTTCAATGAACCTGCCCCGCCGAAAGGCGCCGGCAAAGGGACATCAGGAGGAAAAAAATCAAAAGACAAGGATAAGCCAGGAACAAATTTTACAGTAGGGGGCTTTAAGCCGTGAGTTATTTAGACCCAAAAGAAAGAGTTATTGACCTACAATTAACTTCATATGGCAAATATTTACTTTCAATAGGAAAGCTCAATCCCACATATTATGCTTTTTTTGATGAAGATATTATTTATGATGCTTCATATGCTGGCGTTGACACTGAGGAACAAAGCGCAATAGAGCCACGAATACAAGAAAACACACCTAGGTTCTCATCTCAAACTGTATTTTCTGGACGAGAATTAGAAATATTTAATGGCAATCCCAACGTAATTAATGACTTAATCATTGGAAGTGAATTAGAAGATAAAGAAAAACTAGAACAAGGCTTGGTTAAAGTTCAAGATGGACCAGAAGGGGTCGAGGTATTACAACAGCCAATCGGGAAAACAAATCCTTATTATCCATACGCTCCAGCATGGAATGTTTCTTTTTTAAAAGCGCCCCTATCTTCATCAGCCAATTATCAAATTATAAGTGCATCTAGCGGGGAAATATACAAAAACATACCTCAATTAAATACCAGTATACGATATAGCATTTCTAGAAACAGTCCCACTGCAGCGGAACTCTTATCTGATCATGCCGTAGGAGGCTTCGAAGTATTTGAACAAGAAAGCGGAGGAGAGCAAGCTTCAGAAATAGCAGTAACGTTTGAAGACGGCGCTTCGATTAGTTTTAAAAAAGACGCACTAATCTTACGAATTGAAGAAAGTAACACGTTTTTTGAAAAAGATAATTTCGAAATTGAATGTTTCGAGATCGAAACAATAAACAATAAAGAACATTTAATTCCTTTAAACTTTCATCGCGATAGTGCGTTTGCAAATATTAATAACAACAATCAAGCTAATTATGAAAATGGAACTGTAGAGCAATATTTTAATTTTGACGTAGACCAGGAAATACCAGAGTCTGAAATATGTCATCTAATCAAGGAAGATAAAATCAATCAAGTTTATCAATCTAAAATATTTGATTGCACGGGATTCACCACAGGGGATGGTCTTGAAGATATATATACTGAGGAAGATGATACAGGAGATATGTGCGAATGATTTCTATTCAAAGCTTAACAGATAATTTACTTCCTAATGTATATTTTAAGAACGTTACTTTAAATAGTGAATTTACAGCTCCACTGACGGATGAGAAAAATGCTGGGTATTGCGATCCAGAAGGATGCGTTGATAAAATTCTACCCACTCCCACAGCAACTATTAGTGATGTCGCGCAAGCTAATTTGATGTTAAGCATGAAGTTTGTAAAAAATGCTAACTTTGAGTCTACAGTGATGAAACTTATAGAAACTGCTGGTTTAGATGAGTTTATAAAAATCTATGTTCATCAAATAACCAATCTTGAAGATTATGAAGCTTTGTTGTCGGATAAAAACCAAGTGGCGTCGACTCCGACTCATTTGTCTACAAAGTGGTATCAACTTAAGGATATGACTGGTTGGCCAACAAGCACAGCAAAACAAATAGGCAGCGCTAAAGCTAGCATGCTTCCTGAACAAATGTTAGATGATGGAACAATTATAATAGAAGTTATTTTAGAAACTAGTTTTACATTTATGAAGGATAACAATTTCTTAGCTTATGTGGCTGTTCCGGTAATTGAGCATGAAGAATTAGAAGAAAAGTTAATAGGCAAAATTAGCGCAGACATTCTTATATTAAATGGTGCCTTTCAGAATGAAGGTATGATATTTAAAATTGCCCCCTATGCTGCTGGTGCCGATGTTAATACTCTTACCAACTATGGTAAGGTTGGGGATGTGTGGGGCGGCGCTGTGCATCAACATAACGGTGTTTGGATGGTAGGGGAAACACACATTGAATCTCCTCATCCACGTCTGGATTATCAAATCGTACCTGTCACTAAATTTGTAGATAATCGTGTTGTTGAAAAAGTAAAGAAGAGCGTTATTAACGTAACTAAAGTATTTGAAAAGGTTAATTCCCTTACAACGCGATATACTAACAGCGCTGTTAATTTATTAGATTTCGAATCCTATAGAAAACAAAGCTTCATTAGTGAGATATTCCTATCACAAGATACTGATATGAACGTGCAAGGTGCTTTCGTTATAGATAAGGAAAGTCTTATTAAGTATAGTTCTGCTTTTCCGTTTTTGTTTGACAATATCAAATCTGCTTTTGCTACTTCAACAGAAAGCTTGTTAGGGGAAGAATGGGCAAAACTATTAAATATGGCTCCGCTAGTGAGATTAAATATGTTTGAAAATGGACAGTTAATAGGGACTTTAGGTAAAAACTCTAAAGAATTAGAAATATTTCCTAAAGCTAAGATTTCAACCTCTGGAGGTCAGGAGCCCATATCTTCAGGTTCTAAAATCTCATCTAGTTTAATCAAATTAAAAATTACCAAAAATGACTTTAAGATACAGGATGAGGCAGGCGAAGGACAAGCGTTGTTAACCAGCGATGAACAAGAATTGGGTCGCGGAGCTTTAGAAGATTTTTCTTTTAAATCGTTCAAACTCAAGGAGGGCGAAATTAATTATAAAATTGACGTCGAATATCAAGACCCCACAATCCAATATGTTAAAGAAATACTTCCCCCGGTGGGTGCTGCGTTAAAAAAGCTTAATTATATATTAACCAAGGTTCAAGGACAAAAGCCATCAGCTGATGGGAATGTAATAGCTGGTTTTGATCCTTTCACTCAAAGAATAAATGAACAATTTATAGATGAATTTTCAGACACCATCATCGATGGTGAAAATGATGAAAACCCAGGAGTTATCAAGGCAGTAAAAACATTGGCTAATAATACGAGTTTATACATTTTCTTTTATAATCCTGAAATCACAAGAGAAGAATTTAAAAATTATTTGTATGATAGCGCGAATCTCAACAGTGCCACGTTAGATTCTTTATTAGTATTACAGCAATATTTAGTTAATTTAGAAACCAACATAAAAGGAATTTTATCCAATGTAGGCGCCAAATCTTTAAAGAGTAATACGGGGACAGCGAATGCATATGGAAAAGAAAAGAACCAAGGTGACGTATATTCTCCTCGTGCCAAGCCAGTAATTAAAACATCTTCTGAAGGAAGCATTCGGACATATAATTATGGATATGACTTTACTGGATTTATTCCGAGAAATGAAGAAAATATGGCTGTTATACAAGCAGATACCTATAAGGTTGCATGCTTAGAACTTTTAAAACAGTTAATAAAACCCGATCAAAACGTGGAAGAATCTTTAAACGCGTCTTTTCAATGTAAAGATTTTGCTCCTATGGCTGTTAATGAATTTGCTTTTTCTAGTCTAAATATTCCTGTTAACGCCATAAAATCCTGTGTCATGCTCCCATCTACTGTAGTGGATATGGACGATTATGCAGTGAATATAGAAAACGTGTTTACTAATATATTAAAACTAAAGCATGAGTTGCATAATAATAACACAGCGGGTCATGGAAAAATAGGCGAGAATTTAGGCAAAAATCATAAAAATCTTGTTAGAAAAGATTTGAATTCGATATTGGGTGATGTGTTTGGGACTTCTTTGAATGATGCTGTTTTTACTGTAACCCATCAAACCGTTCAAGACCCGTCAACAGGTATCTCATTAAATATGGGGGAGGGAGGCAGTTTTAATGATGAATTTAATGCGATCCAGTCAATGCCAAACAATTTAAGCTTTTTAAAAACGGAGGAAGCTCAACAGTCTTTTATAAATCCTAATAATTTTATTTTATTGGGAATATTAAATAAACTTTTATTATCTCCGAAGAATACATTTAAAATCAAAATGACTGAGCCTGAGTTTTCTCCAATACCTGAAGATGCTCAAGGTTGGGAAGTAATTTTACAAGCTTTGTCAGCGCCTTTGCAAGTTAAAGCTTTATCTCTTGTTGATGGAGGTTTGGGTCCTTTTAAAGATTTTGCAAAATCAAATGAATTTTATATTAAAAAAGGCATTATTAATCCATTATTTTTGTGTTATTATTGGTTTATTCATCAAAATCTAGTTATAGTAGAATATTTAGAGGGGTTTAAGACGGCTAATGACAACGTGGCGTTAAAAAATAACGACAATCCTTATAAAATTAACAAAACAGTTTTAGTTAAAACTAGAAACATGCAATCACCTATGTGGAAAACGCTAACTATTGATAAAATTAATTCGTTGGACATAGGAAATAAAATACTTTGTCGTTTAGTAAGATATAATTTGGGTTCTTTTATTGATAAACACTTAGTAAAAGCGTTAAATTTACCTTTGCTTAATAATTATTTTATATTGCAAAACAACGTTGAGCCAGCAGAAGCGCAAACCGTAATTACATTACTATGATGAGGATATAATATGCAATTAATCGATGATTTCGTCACCACTAAATACAACATTGAGCTATTGAAAATAAAGCTACAAAAGGAAAAATCCAAAGAAGCTGGAGCGCTTGGCGTCACCCCGACCAAAACCGGTGGCACCACAAACGGGTTAACTGGATTAGGCATGGGTAACACGTCGGGATTATACTAATAGGATATTATAATGTCTAATAATTATCAAAATTTTATTTATCTTTTTGGAAACAATCAAGAGATAAAAGCTAAAGATAACAACTCAAACGGCAAGATTGTAACTTTTTCGACTGCAACGGGCGAGGAATGGTTTGGAGGCTTATTGGCGGGAGATAAAAACACTTCATTTAAAACTTTTGGTGAATTGCCAGGAAGCGATTTGGATAATTCGAAAGATTTTCCAGCGCAAGATACAGCTATCAAAAGAGAGATTGAAGATCATTTTCTAGGAGAGGTTAAACCTACGATTGGTACCACTACTTTTTCTCTTACAACTTTTACTAGTGACGTTGGCGATAATCCCAGACGTTCTCATGTTTTTAATAAAGAAGGTGGCGCAACGTCTTATGCTTTTAATGTGGCTGATAAAGCTCTTAAACAATTTAATTTTAAAATTTTATCTGAAGTATTGAATAATAGTGGTCAAACGGTACCTTCGAATTATCAATCTGTAACATTAAGAGAACCCACCACATACCAAAATGAGATATACCAATTCAATCCTAATCCTAAATTAAAAGTTCTTGACCCTGCACGTCCATTTACATTCTACCAGGGGATTGTGTATCAATACGTGCCTCATGAAAAAGACATAGAAACAGGCTATACCGGTAATGAGGACACCTTATCAAAAGTTCCATATTGGAAGCAAAAAGATAGAATAAAAGGTTTTTTTAACGCATATGACAAACTTGTTGGCTCGGGAATTGCCAATGGACAACACTTTAGTTATTCAACAACAGATATTTCTACCAAAATAGGAGTTCCTTACGACTTTCAAACTGTGTTATTGGAAGATTTAAACGCCAAGAATCTAGGTGTCCAAACCAAACAGCCAACTTATAATAAAATATATAATTATTATGATTCTCAATATGAACCAGTTGCAGAAGATGTTATTAATGGGGGGATTACTGATGAAAAAGCGCTTCCAAGCATATATGACTTTTTGTTTTTAGATAAACAACCAAGCGTAAAAATGTTTGTTAAGTTACCCAACATGACAACAGATGAGACTAATTTAGCGGGAATCAACCAATATCTAGACAATTTTGCTAAATCGTATAGCAAATATTTACAAGGTACCCCAAAAGCTGATATAAAATATTTTTGGGATTCTTATGGAGCATTGAATTGGAACCAATGGTCGTTCGCGAAAAGCATAGATGAATTAGGATGGGTTAATCCTAATTCTACTGGTAACGAAGATGAATTATTAAAACAAAAGTTCGTGTTAACTGAAAAAAAGCAGATGTTAGTCTCTTTAGGGGCGATAAGCGAAGACGACCTAAACACATCTAAAGAGTCAACAAACCCCATATGGATTAATGATTTAAAAACAGGGATATACTTTTCAGAGAATTCTATGAATACATTTAATGAAACACTGGATAAAGATTTTGTTTTTCCGTTTTTGGTTAAATTAAACATACCTGTTGAAACTCGGGGACCTATAGCTTCTCTTTTGAGTGAACAGGGTTTATTAGACTCGGTTAATTCTTATGCTGCCTCAGTTACCATTCCTGTATCTCCTGGTGATACGCCTGGAACTTTACGAACTTATAGTGATTTTTATGGTGCAGTTATGAATGGAGTGGATAATAAAAACTTTAATACTCTTTACAACGTAAAACTACCAGGATTTAAAATATTTTTAAAAAAGCCGCCACTGCCACCCTTGAACTTTAATGATATCTTAAATTTAGGAAATAGTCTATTACCTCCATCTACTAAGTCGAGTACTTCGAATGATCTTAGTGGAGAGGATACTGGTTATGTCGGCAGTATCCCCGCGCCCCCCACCGACCAACTAACTGATGAAGAAATATTTGAATCCTGGAAAAGAAGAAAAATTGATGAATTCAGTGCGGAAAATGATATTAGTAAGGCTGAACAAAATAAAGTATTAACTAAAATGATTCCCGCTCCTGGTAAAACCAGTTCAATAGCTTATGGTTCCCAATTAGAAGTATGGGCACATTGTTTTGAGAGTAGCGAACAATGCCAAAATTATTTAATTGGAGGAATGTCAATTCTTTATGGATGGAATGTTGATGAATATACAAAAGAAAAAGAAGCTATAGAAGATAATAATAACAATGTACATGTCCTTCAGTTCGTGCAATTGTTGGATGTTTTAGATTTAACAGGTACTGATGTTGCTCCTTCTTCTT
>Ga0098052_1002531_pt1 | contig 11063 bp, 3 predicted proteins | sample 15_taG_FD_81591 | JGI IMG/M metagenome (GOLD analysis project Ga0098052, IMG submission 81591) | Marine viral communities from the Subarctic Pacific Ocean - 15_ETSP_OMZ_AT15312 metaG | ecosystem: Environmental > Aquatic > Marine > Oceanic | place: Pacific Ocean | collected 2015-01-18 | reverse complement strand
TTTAAATTTCCAATATGAATGCCGTGCATGTGATACTGGAACCACATTTCTGGGGATGCATCTGACTGTAAGTCCAGCAAGTCGATTAAAGGAGTTACTAAGCTAAACGTTTGGCCGACTTTTGATGGTAGCACTTCACAGTAAGCATAGCCGGCATCGGCCTCAGAGTTATTTGGACCAGTGCCAACAGAAGGCGTTGGGCCCTTAAGAAATGTCCAAGAATTATCCGCGCCAACACCGTTATTCCAATATTCATATGGACTTGGTTCCCTTTCAAACCCCGGCACAATAGAAGCAGTTGTAAGAGGTGGAATAGAAAGAATACGTACATCAGTGGTAAGCGTAGTCGTTGCAGCACCAAAAGTTTCATATATATAAAGTTCAGACCCGAATGTCCTATCCAAAAACTCCTGTAAATGCCAGCCTTCTGCTCTTGTTAACGAGGTGTCCGTGCCCAAGTTTAAGTCAACATGGCGGTGTTGCATGCCTCCAACGTATTTTTCAGTGAACGGACCCTGCATGGGTACTTCTGCGTCATAACCATATTTGTCATCGTGCAAATTCGTAAAATCAATTTTAAATTGATCAGCGTACAACCCTTGATATCCGGTGTTAATCGAAGAAGAATAAATACTAAAAGGTAAAAATAAGCTAGCTTTCCCGTCTGTTGGCTGTTTGTCGTTTATCCCCGTGCCAAGCGCATTAGAATCTGTTATCTCGTTTGCCGGCATGGTCAAGGCCGTCATTCTAAAACGTTTTTTATTTAACTCATCTGGAATAAATTTATCGTTACAATCAACTTCTTTAATTTCATTGTCCAAGTCTAAATAAATGAAGTCATCGTCGCTGCCCCACTTTATAACATTTTTATAAAAATCATGCTTGTTGGCTTGCTGAGGATTAGAGCCTCCTTTAAGTTTTAATGAACGCTCCATTTCCATATCAATGGTGCGGCGCAAACTTCTGTTTGGGTAATAGCTTTCCTGATAAGTTGTGCCGGCAGCCGTAGAAAGTGTTGCTGTTGAACTCGACACCTCAGTAACTGCTGTCTTTAAGATGACGTCTTTATTACTATCTATATTTGTATCGCCAGAAGTCAGAACACCAGATCTTTCTGCTCTTTGTTTCCACCACAAGCAATTTTGACTTTGATTTGTAGCCTGATCGGGGTTGAGGGGCGCGTGGCCAATTCTCCAATTGTATTTTAACTCTTCTATTGCATACAAAGTTGAAACAGGCTCAGGAACATTGCCTTCCATAGTGGGAAATTTAAACCAATATTTGCTCCTCTCTAATATATGGCTTTCGATCATATTTCTTAATAATTCTGCAGTATTAGAAGAAGCAGGAATTAGTTCGCTTATCATTAAAGTTACAGCTGAGTCAACCCATTTAAAATATTCAATAAACTTTTCTATATCTGGCTCGTTTTCAACTCTCTCAAAAAATAGGCCTCTAAGCTTTTCCATTCTTTTGTAGTGTGAACGGTATCTGTTAACCGGGTCACCAACCAGATTATTAAAATCGACAACAGTAGCAAAAAATCTTAGCATTTCTTCAGATACAATCTGATACATGCTTTTTTCTATTGATATTAGATGTTGAACATATGTCGTATCTCTTGTAAAAACAACGTCATCTTGCTTGGTGAGGACTTTTATCATATCATCACTGTTAGAGACTTCCGGCAGCTTTTGCTTGGCTGTTTGTACATATTCAACATCTACAGCCTGGTCTGCATAGTTGTTGTCAGCAACAAAGAAATCCCCCTGAGCGGGATAATTACGCTTAGTTATGTCACTGAACCAGCCATATCTATTATTAGTGACATCGGAAGCAGAACCAGAAGTAAAATCTGATATTGTTAGTTTGCCAGTAGAATCAGAGCCGGTAACATTGTCCAGCCCCCAATGGAATAATAGTGTGTCTATTTGTGGAATAAACTTCCCAAATAGTTGATTTTTACTAATTGTGAAGTTTGAATTCTTGTAAGGGTTTAATGCGCCGTAGGAATTGGCATTTCTAGCATGCGCGCGGATAGTTTCATCATCCAAATAATCTAACCATACTCTGGTAGATGAAACCTTAACATCAGAATATTGTGTCACGCTGCCAGTAAAATTATTTCTTGCAGCGCCTAAAAATACTCTTTTATTTTTAGTAAAAAATTTGTATGCGTCTTCTGTGCTCATTGTTCCAGCAACAGTAAATTCATTTTGAAGGACGTTCGAAACATAGTTAACGCCATAAAACTCATAAGTATAGGCCGCGGCATAAGAAGTAGGATCGTTATGGTCCAACAAGCTACCATCAACCAAATTTGCCAAAGGATATTTTGTTGGTCTCAATCTAAACGCTAAATTCCATTTTTCGTTATCATATACACCAGTGTAAGTGTCGCTCAGCAAATCTGCCATGATGTTGCTTGAACCTGAAGTCACTAAACTAAATTGAACATTTCTTTTATCATCATCAGGCTTGGTGGCAACAATATTAAAATTAATTGTATCGTCTTCGTCGCACGTAAAATCTGTATCTGACGCCACTACTGCATGCATGCCCATGATTGAGGAAGTTGAAGATGGAAACATAAGATAATTTGTATCACCAACTATGCTTCTTTTCGGAAAAAATACTTCAGTCTCCAAAGTCATTGCCGCGCCTGACATAAAAGCTGTATTAATTGCTGGAATATAAGATATTGAATTTGAATCAGCCGAGGATGTAACTTGATATGCTGTTGCTGAATAAGATCCGGAGTAAGTTGTTTTCCCCGAGGCGTTGTGCCTTGTTTCTAAATCATCAAAATCTAAGTATTTTTTACGAACTGCTATGTTTGTAAAATTATCCTTGAATTCATACTCGCCATCGTTTGTATAGATATTTAATTTTATTAACTCTTCATCTACACCAAAACATCTTAAGAAATTACGTAAAGACTTATATGTGCCTTTGGATTTTTGTATATAAGCTAGATTATTATAAATATTCTGATAAATAATATTTTTTACTTCGTGGAGCTTCTTCTCAAAAAGCCTTTTTTCATCTCTTTCGAGATATTTTGCCATAATCGAAGCATGCGCAAATAATTCCGGGGCGTCTTGGCCGCGTGCAGTGAGCAGCCTTTCAGCGAACGGTAGAGGCTTCTCGTAGTTGTTATCATCAGGGTAATTAATGTCTTTTAAACGCGGAAGTTTTTCTATTTGAAGATACAAATCATCAAAAAAGCTAGCAATAATTTGAGTTAGTTGTTTTAGGTGTCCAGAGCTTTTTTCGTCTTCTTCGACTATCCATCCTGGCATAGATCGATATAACGAAACTGTATTTTCATGATCATGAAAAGATCCGCTTAATTTTTTGCTAGAAAGCAAGTCAGAAACGCTTGGATGTCCAGAGTATATAATCGGGTCTTTAAATTCTTTGGTTGCCGCACCTGCAATAACGATAGCAGAGCCAGTATTTCGCGATTCTAGAGAACTATAATTTACAAAATCTCCGTTAGATATTCTACCAGAATAATCTAACACAGTGGCGTCTTTTGTCGTATCTCCGGTAATTCCTTCATTAAATTTATAATATACACCCAGATCAACAAAATTAGATATATCATCGTATTTTACGTTATCCGTGTTGGTTCCGCCGCCGATCTGGCCACGGTAGTGGCGACCAATTTGCTGCGCGTTTCTCTCTGTTTTCCAGTATCTGAACTCGTCAAACGAGCAAGACACCACATTACCCCAACCTAAGTCGGCTACGCTAAGACTAGTGCCTCTAGGAGATGCTAAAGCGCCGATTGTTCCGATCAGGGTACCTAGGATGGGATTGACTGTATCTGTGTCCGTCTGGCTAGAAACATGCTGTCCATCAACATATAAATTAAGATTTGTATCATTATTATATGTCTTGGCAGTGAATGCATAGTGGTGCCAGGTGCTGTCATCTATTTTAGTTAAACCAGTATCAAAATCATATAATATTTGTGTTGGCGTGGAACCAGATTCTATAATAAAATTTATATTCGTGGGGCGATCGCCTCTCATGCCTAGTCTTAAGTTGCCATAGTCACTGCCAGTTGATCCAGATGCAGCAATATTGAATATATATTCGTATATTTGGCTACCCGGGGCGGGGTCATGTGAAGGGCCAGCGGCAAATCCATCTTTTTTCATCCAAAATTCAATTGTCACGCCCTTGGACATGTCGATTTCTAGATTGTTTGTTCTCTGGCTAGCTGTATGGTAGATATTTGCTTTTGATATTCCTTTTTTAGAAGGGCCAGCTGAAAAATCACTCTTATAGTCGCCAGAAGGGTCTTGATGTGGTCCTCCTTTTAAAAAGATGTACTCAGGCAAAGTACTATTATAGGTGTAGTCTTCTGCCGTGCCGGTATATGTTCCCGAGCCACTATTAAAAGTTACATATCCATTTGTTCTAGGGTATTCATTCTCAAACAAAAAGAGGTCTAAATATGTACTTTCATTTTCCCATTCAATTTTTTCTGCTTGGGAGCCATCGTAAGGATACGTCTGATATATGCGTTTAATTGCAGAGTCATAATATTCTTCTGCTAGGCCGAAGCGTGCAAAATTAGATGCAGTAGTAAAGTCAACGTCAGGTATAAAACGCTTGCGTCGTTCTGAGTACTCTTCTATATATCGATGGGACTCTACGTCTTCTCTAAAACTATCTCGTGTTTTATTTTTTAAAAACTTTAAAGAATGTCCTTTATTGAATAAGTTTTTAATACCCATGTGTCCTGCCCAACTATATTATTAATTATTTTCGACTCTAAATTTATGCACTTCTTCCTGCTCTCTCCAGCCATCAGATGAGTAAAAAGCCAATTTAATCCCGTACATATAGCCAGGCTCTAACATCGTCATGTCTAAATCAAAATAGCTACCAGAATTATCATATGATAAATATGTATGATAATCCGAGCTTCCAGATGAATTTTGGATTATTGTTTTCTCGTCCACCATGCGAATAATTTCGAATGATGCGCTTGGAATTGTTGCCACTTGCGCATCGGAATTTGCAACAGTATAAATTGTTGGGCTCAAGCCCAGCTGCTTTGTAAAGATTCTAAATTTAGCTTGCTCATCTTTGTTATACGAAGGTTTTAAATTAAGAATTTTTGTTGAATATCTTACATAATCATTTGCAGTTCGTACACATATGTCATTAATGCTTTTGACGGCGATAGAGCCAGTTTTATACTCCCCCCCTACGCTTCCGGACCAGACGTCGTGCAGGGTGGTTAAAGCTGTATTGATAGAGCCCGATGCTTTATAAATCCCAGTGCTAATTTTAGACGTAGTAAAGGCCGACAAAACACCACCAGTGGGGGCGTCATCACTTGAATCGTATAAATTAACTGTTAGTGTTTCAGTATGCGGGATGTCCTTTAAAGTGCCTCGAATATAATTGTATAAATACAGATTATTTATGTTATCAACTGCTGGAGCAACAGAACTGCTTGAATAAAAATTACCTCTATCATCTGTTATTCTTGAATCCCACCTAGCTTCAATAGTCGGCCTTTTAAAGAAGAATTCGCTCGACCTAGAAAAGAATCTTTTTGTATAAAAGCTTTTTTGGGCCCCGCTTGGATTGTGAATAACATTAGCATCTGAAGCCGTTGTATAGGCTTCGAAGCTAGCAGTTAAAAACACTCCAAATCCATTGTTTGCTTGTGTGCCGGCTACCCATTCTTCCACTGCTGCCGTAACATCCAACAGCATGTCGTCAGCGCCAGTAAAAGTATGAGTATAGCCAGGCATTGTTTCAGCAGGGGTGTAAGATGATGTATGATAATCACCACCAATCTGGGCCCAAGACGCTGCTGGAAGAGAATCCCTGTTTACCCAGTTTGATCCCTCAATGGCATCTTTGGTTTTATCAGTGTAACTTTCCATATCCAAGCCATAGCCTTCTTGCCATGATTGTGATACCGCTAAAACATTTACAGTATAGTCTTGAGGAAGCTGCTCAGAGTGGCGCGCGTTGAACATTCTTAAATAAAACTTAACGCTACCAGATGCAGGGATTGTGCTGGCTGTTCTGTCTGAAGAAATTATATCAACAGGAAATTTTATTAATACACGGGATAGCTCGGCAGACGATGTAGACTGTAACCCATATATCGAAAATACTTCTAATATATCAGAAGCGCCCATGTTTGATCCCGTCGCGCGAGTTGATAAGTCTACACCATAAGCGTTAGTTATAGTATTGTCTTGGCTAGCATTATATTTTTTAATGCCCATTATCTAATGGTCCCCCTAATATCAGTATTTGGATATTTTAATTCATAAACGACGTTTTCTGGTGCATATAGGATTCTTCCGTCGGCCGAGGTCCATTCATTTATATTAACAGTTTCATCAGAATATAGTCCACCAGATAAGTTGACTATTTTTACTTTAGTTACATCGACAATTTCTTCTAAATTATTTAATATATCATAAATCTTAGTAATATATATTGGCTGGTTTATGTCTCTTTTTTGCTTAAACATTTTTTGTATTTCTGTTATTGCAATGTTCAACGCCTCATACTTATCTTGTTCATAATCAACAACCGCAACAAAATCAATATGAATATTGATAATTTTTGGATCTAAAATATCAATTGTATCATTTATCATCCTATAGTGGTTGAGCCAAACCTTGACATTGTTCTTCAAAGCCTCGCTGCAGACAGTGAAATTACCATCAAAGTCTTCTGACAATAAATAGAGATTTAGGTTTCTTTTAAAAGAATCATGATCACGAACAATCTTTGCTCTTTTGATTTTTCCAAATTTTGGTGGCATTCTGTACACCAAGGCCTCGTAGTCATCAGCGGTCACAGCGCGATTTTGTGAAGCAAAAACATCATTTACTCTTTGCTTTAGTTCTAAAACAGTTGGCAAGCTAACATCGCCGGTGATGGGCTGTTCATTGACAACTTCTAAGCTATCTCTCACTAGATCAATTTTTGAACCATTTGTAGCATCTGAGTCGAATACAAGGATAGGGTCTGCTATATCTGTCAAGCCGCGAGTTGCAACATTTACACTATCAGTTGTATTTGTTCTGTATACAACGCGCATAGTAGTATTCGCAGGGGCAATCCCAAATTTGTCAGTCGTGACTAGCTTTGATGGATCAAAATTTGTATCTTGTTCATAATCTTTACCATGCATTTTCAATACAACATTGGATGGGTGTGTTAAATTATCAATTTTTGATGAAGATTCAGAGCCATATCCAAACTTAATATGTGCGGCGCCTTTTTTATAATCGACCATAAATCTACGAGGAACTGAAGTTGTAACAATTATATTAGGAACGTGTTTTCGAGTTGTGCGGTCTTTATTTGTAACAGACCTAAAAACTGTGTCTTGTGAGAGATAGTCAACTTCATAATACTCATGACCCTCGGTATCTGTAACTGAGACAATTTCTGTAATATTTGGGTCTGACAAGGTTAGTGTCAAAAATCTAGTAAAACTTCCTATATTAAACGTCTCGGATTCCTCAATACCGGAGATGACGCGGCCGTAAGCCTTTATGGCGTAGGAAGTAGGAGTGCCGTCAGTGGCATTAGAGGTGGCAACAACAACTTCATTGTTATAATCGCGAAAATTAATATCATCTGTTAAAGTAAATATTTGTCCAAGATTAGAAGAGAACTTACTTCCTTTGGCTAAGACTGGCAAATAACTTTTGTCCGGGCCGACATTGTTTGCATCTGGCGGAGCTAAAACGTATAACGAAACGGTGCCAAAAGAATTGGCACGCAAAGACTGTTTATAACCGACTTGCTCTCCATGTCTGAGTATATTGTCGTACTCGATAGACGTATCCAAAAAAGACTCGTTAGCTTGATAATCTAAATAGAAAGATAGCATATCACCAATGTATGCGGTAGTATCAAGCATCAAAGATCCGAAAGAGGCTTCAGAAAAATCTTTATATACATCCGGATAATATCTTTTTGTATATTCTACTAAAGATTCTTTTATTGAGTTGAATTCCTTATTTGTATATCTTATTAATTTCTTTTCTTTCTTTGCCATTTATTTAATTGCCCCTTTCATGTTCTAAAACTATTGAAGCTTGTAGGTTCATATTTGGCACATCGTATATAATTTTTATTGATAAAATATTCGGATTGCTTATTTCTTGATCGCTAGTACCAACTTCTATCTTGTTTATTCGAATAAACGGCATATATTTACCTACTTGATTCTGTATCCTCTGTCTAATTTGTGGTATAGAATGTTCACTAAATTCAAAGAGGTAGTGACGAAGACCAACTCCAAAATCAGGATTCATCATTCGTTCGCCAGGTGAAGTTAAAAGTAGATTCTTAAAATTTTGCTTCACTTCGTCCCCATAGGATGTAATTAGTGAATAAACGCCATGCTTGTAGTCTCTATTAAGCGGCAAGCTCGGACCTATTCCATTCATATTTTTTCCCCTAAAGCTGATCGCAATCTGGTGAATCCAAATTATCTTTATGTTGTTTTTCTTCCATTGCATCTATAAGTAGTAATATAAGATAAATCATGCCAGGAACTGTACTCGGAGGGCCCAGGAAGAATGGGGGCGGGATAATTCCGCCTCCGTAGGGCATCATAGATGGTAACATAGCAGCCCAGAGACCAGGCAGCAAATATGGCGACTGAAATACTTCTTCCATGGTCTTCTTAGCATCTTCATGAAAATCTTCTAAATCTCTTATAATCCCCTCCAAGGTGTCTGTTATTTCTAATAGAGCCTCCTTGGCTGTTATATATCCGTTGAACAGGGCTTTTGTTTGATCCAAAGTGTTTTTAAAATTATCAAACGTTTCTCTGTCATCTTCTTCCATCTTCCCTAGCAGGGCGTCCAGTTCAGGGCCTTCTTGAATCCCCACTTCCCAGTTGCACGTCGTGGACTTTGGGGTCGTGGAAACTACGCGTTTTAGCCATTCGCCTTCTAGGAGCGTATACTGGCCTCCTACATCAATTGTTACAGTTCTAGAGTTTATCCATAGCGATCCAACTTCTGTAGGCAAATTAATTTGCATGTTTAAGGGCGCGCCTGTATCATTTGCTATAACGTCTCCCTCTTCTAAAAGTTCTTTTTCCTCAGTAGCATCAGTTGTTATACACTCCAGGTCTCCTTCAACATTAATATTAATAAAATCTGATATAGATTTACCGTCGACTTCTATACTCAAACTCTGTTTTAAACTATTCGCGACGCCGGCGGCGATTTTAAACTGCATCTCTGCACTCATCATAGCAGTTTCTGCAGCAATTTTTGATCCCTCTGTGATAGTTTTTGCTGTTGTTATTCCAGCTTCTATTAGGCTTAACGTTGTCATGATCACTGCGTTTGCTATATCAATAATTGCCTTAGCAATTATAATAGCCGGATCTGTAATTTCCACGAATCCTTTAAGAATCATAAACATTGTCTTATAGATAATTTTCAGTATAAGCTTTGTCATATCTGGCTCTTTGCCAGTAGTCCCCCCCATGTTTCTTAAGCTCATATTTTTTAATGCCGACGAAACATCATTCGGAACAAATTTATAATCAGCAGAATTTATTAAATTATGCATAATCATAAGAATTTTATCTTTTGTTTCGTCCAATACATCTGTTGGTTCAGGAATAAATTTAGATAATCCATCTGCTGCATAAATGAAGCCCATGGCCATATATCTACGAATTGGAATGCAGTGCTCAAATATTAACCTAAATTCAGGAGATGATCTCAGGGATCCCACAAGATCTTGAGCTAAGTGCTTATAAAAGAAAGAATACGGAGTATTAGTTAAATATTTGATAACTCCCTCGTCCATGCGGGCCATAGTAGTTAGATTTTCAGTCTGGCCGGTGGCCATGACGCCGAAAATATTTGGCGCCCAGAATCCCAGTTCATCAAGATCAAATAATTTTTCGTTGTCATCTAGGGTAAAGCCGGCTTTCCCTTCTTGGATTGTTAGGTTTTTCTCTACCTCGACAATAGGAATGTGTAATTCTCCCATAATTTCGTTATTCGCCACCATGGCGATGGCTGAAGATCTAGTATTATGATACGGACGCTGTACGTACAAAGATTTACAACCTTTAAGGCCTTTAATCTCTTCTTCCCCAGAAAAAGCATTTTCTATTATATTTCTTATTTTGTGAGAATCATTGCTTATAAAACTATCAAAATTTTCTGTTGGTATTGTATAAGACATTCTTAAACCAATTTTAAATTCTCTAAATATTAATTTAAAACCATATTTTTTGTATAGTTCATATATAGGCTGTGAAACACCAGGATACTGGTTACTTGTGTGGGAAAATATTGTCTTCAAGAAAATAGTATTGTAAAAATGGCTCCAGGCCGATAAAGGAATATAATTCCACATATAAGATTTAAAAATATTGTTTTCTTCATCTCTTTTCGAGAGTATTCCTTCAAAAATATCTTTAAACTCCAAAGCGCTTATAGGGTCAGAAAGACTATACTGCGGATCACATGGCTCTCCAGTTGTTGGATCTATATCGGTATCAGGTATTGGCTGCAGCACTTCTATTGTCATATCAGACCAGTATTTATCACGCTCTTCTGGATCATCAGGGATATCAATAATTTTTACGTATGGCTGTATTATAATATTTCCCAACAGCCTGTTGGCATCGCCGGCGTGAGTGTTTTCTATAAAATTTTCTTTTGAAAAAGATGTTGCTGAGCCCAGTTTAATTCGGAGGTTGTTTAAAGCTTTAAACTCGTGCCATTCATCAAGATCCTTGTTAAAGAATGGCTGAGAACCGTATTCTTTATACAGCTTCTCCGACGGCGAGTTTCCGAAGCCCGTGGATGCCCAGATGCCCTCTGTGGCCGCGGTTACTCCAGTGTAACCACCGGGAACATACGGAGAGCGGCCGCTGGTGATGAGTTGTTCATATATGGAGCTGTTTTTAAGGTCCCTGTGATTTAATGGCAATGAATGAAAAAAGTTTCTATTATTCTTGCTCAATACCTCTTTACCGACTTCGGTTTCTTCATTGTGAAATAAATTTTGTTTGA
>Ga0098052_1002530_pt1 | contig 11066 bp, 17 predicted proteins | sample 15_taG_FD_81591 | JGI IMG/M metagenome (GOLD analysis project Ga0098052, IMG submission 81591) | Marine viral communities from the Subarctic Pacific Ocean - 15_ETSP_OMZ_AT15312 metaG | ecosystem: Environmental > Aquatic > Marine > Oceanic | place: Pacific Ocean | collected 2015-01-18 | reverse complement strand
CTTTTAGAGAACTTAAAGCAGAACAGCTTATAAAAAAATTAGAGTACGGAAGATCAGATGAAGAAGAATTTACTATTGGAATGTTAAGATTAGGATATTCGATTGAAGTTGTGAATGTAATTTTAGATAGTGTATTTGAGGAGTAGGTTTATGTTTCGTTGGATAGCTTTTATAGGAGCAGTAGCATCTTTATTACTGCTTACGTCTGGTAACATATCTGTTCAATGGATTGGGTGGACTGTATCATCTATGTCTTGTTTAGCGTGGATATGGTTTGCTAAAGAAGATAAAGATGTACCAAGAATGTTAATGGAAATTTGTTACTTTATTGCAGGATTATGGGGGATATATAATTGGATATGATTATTGCATTACTTTTAGGTTGGTCTGTTTTTGCTACAGCTAATTCAGATTTTTTAAATAGAGTTGAAGAGTTAAAAGAACAAGGATATGAATGGGAATATACTGGTAAAGAGTTTTGGGAAGATACAGGTAACAATCCTGCAATTCTACTTTATAGTCATAAGGGAACTAAACCCAGATACTATTGGAAAATAGGAGAGTTAGAAGAAAGGAGAGCTAAGTGAGTTCAAGAAGTACAAAAAAACCAAAGAGGTTAAGACCTTCAAAAGATCAAAGAGTTAAACGACCTCAAGTTTCTATTCCTTCTGCTAGAAAGGAAAGACAAAAATATACATCAGATCAATACAGAGAAATGTTTGATAGAATAAACTGGAGTAAAAAATAATGGACAGAGCTTTTATGTTGACAGAAAAACAACTTGGAAATATAATAGGAAAAGTATCTGAGTTATCTTGGAGACAAGCAAACCCTATTATGGAGATATTAAAAAATGCCACAGAAGTTAAACAAGAAGAACCTAAAAAAATTAAACAAGAAAAGAAAACCCTTTCAAATAATGAAAGTGGGAGTAACGGAAAAAAATCCTAAGTTAATTTTTGTAGCTCGTTTTGAAGGAGCGTATGAGGCTAAACAATATGAATGAAGATACCTTTATATTTAATAAAAAATTAATTCAGATTATAAATATGTTCTGGTTAAGGCGTGGTATTAATGCAGGAGCTAGACTAAAGAAACATATACTTCCAGATGGAGAAATATATTATACAATAGTTTCTAATTTGATAGTTGAAAAAGATTATACAGTAGATGTAAGGAGAGAAAATTAATGGCAACATATAGTAACATTTTAACAAGACCTGTACTTGAAAAAGATGTGGTAAATAAGCCACTACATTACAATAAAGGGGAGATAGAATGTATTAATGCTATAGAAGCTTCAATGACTAAGGAAGAATTTGCTGGCTATTTAAAAGGAAATGTGTTAAAATATGTGTGGAGATATAATTATAAAGGTAAACCTAAAGAAGATTTAGATAAATCTAATTGGTATTTAGAGAGGTTAAGAAAATTATATGAGTAATACACAAGCATTAAAAACACATTTACCTTGTGATGATTGCGGATCAAGTGATGCACTATCAGTATATAACGATCATACTTATTGCTACTCTTGTACTGCTTTTAAAAGGACTACAAATAATAACCAACGTAACAATGAAAATGTTTATAAGATGGAAACAAATCTAAGACCTAAACCATTTAGAGGATTGTCAGAAGATACTGTTAAATTTTTTGGAGTTACAGTATCAGAAGATAATAACACACATCATTATCCTTACTACGATAGTAATAGTAATATTGTTGGTACTAAAGTTAGGAATGTAATTAACAAAAACTTTTTCTCGCAAGGTGATATAAAAGAAGGATTACTGTTTGGTCAAAGTCTTTTTAGAAATACTGGTAAATATATAACTATATGCGAAGGTGAAGTAGATGCTATGTCTGCTTATCAAATGCTTGGTAGCAAATGGTCTGTTGTTTCTATTAAGAGTGGTGCTCAATCTGCTGTTAAAGATGTTAAGAAAAATTTTGAATACTTAGATAGCTTTGAGAATGTTGTTATCTGTTTTGATAATGATGAACCAGGAAAACTAGCAGCAGAAAAAGTTGCTCAGTTATTTTCACCTCGTAAAGCAAAGATAGTTCCATTAGTAGAGAAAGATGCTAATGATTATTTACAAAAGAATAAGATAAAAGATTTTGTTAATGCTTGGTGGAACGCTAAACTTTATATTCCAGATGGTATTCTTTCATCATCTTCTATGATTGCTTCATTAGGAGAGTCAGACGATATGCAATCTATTCCTTATCCATTTGGAGGATTGAATAGAATTACAGATGGCATGAGAGAAGGAGAGATGGTTGTTGTTACTGCTGAAACAGGTGTTGGTAAAACTTCTTTTCTTAGAGAGATATGTTTTAATTTATTAAAGAATACAAAAGAAAATATTGGTACATTATTCTTAGAAGAAACACCAAAGATTAGTAGTGTTGGTTTAACTGCTATGGAAGCTGACGTACCAGCACATAAGTTTAAGAAAGTTTTAGAACCAAAAGATAGAGAAGAATTTGGTAGACGTATTTTAGGTGATGATCGTATTTATTTTTATGACTCCTTTGGATCAATGGATATAGATAATCTACTAGCAAAGATAAGATACTACGCTAAAGGTTTAGATTGTAAGTTTGTTATTCTGGATCATATTAGTATTATAGTTAGTGATGGACGTAATGGTGCAGATGAAAGAAAGATCTTAGATGAGATTGCAACAAAGTTAAAAACCTTAACAATAGAATTAGGAATATGTTTGTTAGCTGTTGTTCATGTTAATAGACAAGGACAGATAAGAGGTACTGCTGGTATAGAACAGTTAGCTAACATGGTAGTAGGATTAAAGAGAGATAGACTAGCAGAAGATGATATAGAAAGAAACACTACAGACGTAGTTGTATGGAAGAATAGATGGACAGGAGAAACAGGAACAGCTTGTCATTTATATTATGATCCATCAACAGGACGCATGACGGAAAGAGATATGTCAGATGTTGAAAATGTGGAACAAGAAGAGAAAGTTAATAGTTGATATTGAGACAGATCATTTTGATGCTACTGTTATTCATGTTGCTGTTACAAAAGATATAGATACAAAAGAAGTTAGGAGCTTTAGAGGTGGAACAGATTTTAATCTTTATATTAATTCCATTCCTAGTGTGTTTATTATGCACAATGGATTATCTTTTGATGCTCCTATATTAAATAAACTTTGGAACGCAAGGATAAAAGTTAATGATTGTATTGATACGTTACTACTATCACGTTTGTTTAACCCAATTAGAGAAAGTGGTCATTCTCTTGACGCATGGGGATTACGTTTCGGATCTAACAAAATACATTTCCAAAACTTTGAAACATATTCACAAGAAATGTTGGACTATTGTAAACAAGATGTTGAGATAACAGATAAGTTATTTGCACACTTGTTAGAAGAGGGTAGAGACTTTTCAGAAGAGTCTATAATTTTAGAACATGAAGTACAACATATAATTAATAAACAAGAAAAGCATGGTTTTAATTTTGATATGCAAAAAGCACATTTATTGTTAGCAGATTTAATGCAAAGATCAAATTATATTAAAAAAAGTATAACACAAAAATGGAAACCAATTCCTAAGATGGTTAAAGAAGTTAATGTACGTTACACTAAAGATGGTAGACTTTCTAAAGTAGGTCTTAATAGTATTGATAATGCTATGGATATTGTGAGTGGTGATTTTAGTAGTATTAAATATGTTCCATTTAATCTTTCTTCTCGACAACAAATTGCTAATAGGTTAATAAAATTAGGGTGGAAACCAACAAAATTTACAGAGAAGGGTCAAGCTATTGTAGACGAAAGTGTTTTATCTACAGTAAATATTCCAGAAGCAAAACAAATTGCAGAATATCTAACATTAGAAAAACGTAATGCACAAATAAAATCTTGGATTGAAGCATCAGAAAAAGATGGAAGAGTACATGGTAGTGTTATAACTTGTGGTGCTATTACTACTCGCATGACACATAATAGCCCTAACATGGCTCAAGTACCTTCAACACGCAAACCTTATGGAGAAGAATGTAGGGAGTGTTGGATAGCTAGTAGTGGAAATAGTTTGATTGGTATAGATGCTAGTGGTTTAGAGTTAAGAATGTTAGCACATTATATGAATGATAAAGAATATACAAAGGAAGTGGTTCATGGAGACATACACACAGTTAATCAAATGGTTGCAGGATTACAATCAAGAGATCAGGCAAAGACATTCATCTATGCTTTTATCTATGGAGCAGGAGACGCAAAAATTGGAGCTGTCATTGGTGGAAATAGATCAGATGGAAAAAAGATTAAAGAGCGATTTCTCAATCGTACTCCAGCACTTGCAAATCTTAGAGAAAGAGTCTTTAGATCTGCTAAAACTGGTAAGATCAAGGGTGTTGACGGAAGGTATCTCAGGATAAGATCAGAACATTCAGCACTTAACGTATTGTTACAAGGTGCAGGTGCTATAGTTATGAAGAAAGCTTTAGCTATTTTTTATCAAGACTTGTTAAAACAAAAACTTAATCCTGCAAAATACTTTGTTGCAAATATACATGATGAGTGGCAGTTAGATGTACCAACAGGACTTTGTGAACAAGTAGCTAACATAGGTATAAGAGCTATACGCAATACATCACAAGCTCTTAATCTTAACTGCCCTCTTGATGGTGAATATAAAATAGGTAATGCTTGGTCTGGAACTCATTAGGAGAAAATATGTTGAACAATTATGATACCTTTGAAAATAAATTAACAAGATTTCATAAAGCTTTTCGTCATCCTGTTGGAAAAGAATTTTCTAAAGAGGATAGCAGTCTACCTTTAAAACTTATTAAGGAAGAATTTAAAGAGTTGATAGAAGCTGTGGAAGAAAAGGACACACCAGATATAAAAAAAGAATTAGTAGATTTAGTATATGTTTGTGTATCTATGTGTGTAAGATATGGGTGGGATTTATCTGTTATGTTTACTTTAGTACATAATTCTAATATGACTAAATTAGATGATAATGGTAAAGCTATCTATCGTGAAGACGGTAAAATATTAAAGTCTAACAATTACTTACCTGTAGACTTGACAAAGTTGTAGAAGTAGTTTATAATATTAGTACCATTAACTTTAAGGAGAAATATACAATGGTTAAAGCAGATGTCTATACAGTTGAAGGGTTTGCATATTGGGCTAAATTAGATCAGCCTAGACGCAATCCTTTTATAAACGAAGAACAGTATTCTATAAAATTATATGTAGATACTAGGAATAAAAAATTGCTTGAGTCTTTAAACTTAACCTCATCAATTAAGAAAGATGATATAGGTGAAGGGTTTAGTTTTATTCTCAATGCTGTTACAAAAAGTGGTAAACCAGCTATACCACCAAAGGTATATGATTGTGATATGAATGATGTAACACATGATGTACTCATTGGTAATGGTAGTAAAGTTGTAGTTGAGTTTGCTGTGCTAGAAGTACCAGGTGGACCAGCTAAAGGAAAGAACAAAGCATTTATACGCAATGTTCAGATCATTGATCTTATTCCCTATGAAGGTAGTGGTGGTGGATCATCTACTACTTTTGCGAAAAGAGATGATGGATTTTCTTCATCTAGCAATGCTTACTTAGAGGAACAATTAGCATAATGGAAAAAAAACTTGATAGCTTGGTTGGTGATATATATGAACTTTTTGAAGGAAAAGAAAATCACTTCCCCGAAGATAATAATATGCGAATACTTTTAAATGGTATCGCTAAATCTATTAGACTTAAAATGTTAAAGAATAAAGATTGGGAACCACGTTTGAGAATGTCAAACATTGGTAAACCAAGCCGTCAAGTTTGGTATGAATTGAACAAAGCTCCAAGAGAAAGTATGTCATCTAATACTTATATAAAATTTTTATTAGGAGATATTATCGAGGAGCTTTTTCTTTTCCTTGCTAAAGAAGCAGGACATAAGGTTGAAGCAGAGCAAAAAGAAATTGAGATTGATGGTATTAAAGGACGTATGGATGCTAAGATAGATGGTGTTGTTGTTGATGTTAAGTCAGCTAGTTCCTTTGCTTTTAAAAAGTTTAGAAACAATACTCTTGCAGAAGATGATCCTTTTGGTTACATAGATCAGATAAGTGGTTATGCTCAAGCTGAAAATGATTCTTATCCTGCTTTCTTAGCAGTTGATAAACAAAACGGTACTGCTGTAGTATCACGTATAAAAGCTAAAAATGTTTCACCTCGTATAGCTAAACTAAAAGAATTGGTAGATAAGAAAGAACCACCAGAAAGATGTTATGCTGACAAAGCAGAAGGAACAAGTGGTAATCGTATATTAGATATTGGTTGTTCTTACTGTGCTTTTAAAAAGCATTGTTGGTCTGATGCTAATGATGGTAAAGGTGTTAGAAGTTTTATCTTTACACATGGCATGAAACATTATACTAATATAGTTAGAGAACCTAGAGGTAGGGAATTTGGTAATGTTGGAAACTCGACAAATAATAATTGATAAGTGTGATCAAACAGATATAATAGATATACTGGATATATCTACTGAAGAATTAGTGGATATACTTTGGTATAAGATAAATGAAAATTTAAACTTGTTTGAGGATTTACTTGACATTAATCTTGAAGATAAGGAAGATGAGTTTGAACATTAAAAATAATATAATTACTTTAATTAAAAAAACATTAATAGTTTTAATCCCATGTTGGATAGTAGCAGTCTTAACTGAACAGATGGTATTTGTTTTACCTATGGTTGTTGTTACTTCCATGTGGGCTATGACTATTAAAACAAAAGAGAAAAGTAAACATCTTGGAGAATTTGCTATGGGTAGGAACAAACCTACAGTTGATGATGATGGGTAAAATGCAACGTAACAAAGGTGCTTCAGAAGAAAGAGCTATTGTAAATTTACATAGAGAACTTGGAATGGCTAGAGATAAAGCATTAAGAGTTCCTTTGTCTGGTATGGCAGAAGGGTATAAACATGACGTAATATTAAATAACTATGCTGGTGAGTGCAAGGTACGTAAGTCTGGTTTTAAACAGATATATGATTGGATAGAAAAAGAACCAGATTTTTTAACAATAAGAGTAGATCGTAAAGAACGATTATATATTCTACCAGAAACAACTTGGATAAAAATAATAAAGGAAGCAGAATGGATCAAGTAGATTTACCAACAGCATATCAACAATATATTCATGTCTCACGTTATGCCAGATGGCTAGAAGAAGAAGGACGTAGAGAAACATGGTCTGAAACAGTACAAAGATATTTTGACCACATGAAAAAACATTTAAAAGAAAAGTTTAATTTTAATTTAGATAATAAATTAAGAAATGAATTACAGACTTCTGTTTTAAATTTAAAAGTCATGCCTTCTATGAGATTGTTAATGACCTCTGGACCAGCAGTAGAACAATGTAATGTAGCTGCTTATAACTGTGCTTATATTCCTGTAGATAACATGAGATCTTTTGATGAAATACTATACATACTAATGAATGGTACAGGTGTAGGGTTTAGTGTTGAAAGACAAAATGTAGATAAGCTTCCTAAAGTTAATGAAGAGTTTGAACGTAGTGATACTACTATTGTTGTTGCTGATAGTAAACTTGGTTGGGCTAAAGCATTTAGAGAATTAATTACTTTACTTTATGCAGGACAAATACCTAAATGGGATCTATCTAAACTTAGACCAGCAGGTGCAAGGTTACGTACATTTGGTGGACGTTCTTCTGGTCCTGCACCATTGAATGAACTGTTTACCTTTGCTGTAAACTTAATTAAAAATGCAAAAGGGAGAAGATTAAATTCTTTAGAGTGCCATGATCTTGTTTGTAAAACGGCTGAAGTTGTTGTTGTGGGTGGTGTTAGGAGGTCTGCTCTTATTTCTCTCAGTAATTTATCTGATGATCGCTTGCGTGGTGCTAAGTCTGGTAATTGGTGGGCTATCAATTCACAAAGAGCTTTGTCAAATAACTCAGCAGTTTATACAGCGAAACCAGATGTAAGTATTTTTCTTTCTGAATGGAAAGCATTGTATGATAGTCTATCTGGAGAACGTGGTATCTTTAGTAGAGAAGCTTCTACTAATAAAGCAAAAGAAAATAATAGAAGAAATATTAAACGTAGTGATGGTAAGACATGGGAGTACGGAACTAATCCATGCTCAGAAATTATTCTACGTCCTAACCAATTTTGCAACTTGACTGAAGTGATGGTAAGGTCTATTGATACTTTAGAAGAGTTAAAAAATAAAGTAAGACTTGCAACTATATTAGGAACATATCAATCTACTATGACAGATTTTAAATATCTACGTAAGAGATGGCAACTTAATACAGAAGAAGAAAGATTATTAGGTGTTAGTCTTACTGGTATTATGGATTCATTATTAACTAATGGTAAAGCTTATAAAGATGTTGAAGGTGGTTTGAAAGAAACATTAACAACATTAAAAAATGTTGCTATAGAAACTAATAAAGAGTTTGCTAAAAAGTTAGGTATCAATCCTTCTGCTGCTATTACTTGTGTTAAACCTAGTGGTACTGTTAGTCAATTAACAGATACAGCTAGTGGTATTCATGCTAGACATAGTGAATATTATATGAGAAGAGTACGTGGAGATATGAAAGATAAGTTGACACAATTCTTACGTGATAGTGGAATATCTTTTGAACACGCTATAAATGGTTTTGAAGATATAGATCAAAAGAAACCTATCTATAATGACAACATGGGAGTGTTTTCTTTTCCTATTAAATCACCTGATAATTGTGTAACAAGAGATGATGAGACAGCTATAGATCAATTAAAACTATGGTTATCTTATTATAGATATTGGTGCGAACATAAACCAAGTGTTACTGTAACTGTTAGAGAAGATGAATGGATGACGGTTGCTGCATGGGTCTATGATCATTTTGATGAAATGTCTGGTATATCTTTCTTACCTTATGATGGTGGTAAATATACACAAGCACCTTATGAAGCTATAGATAAAAAAACCTATGACCAATTATTAAAAAACACCCCTACTCAAATTGAGTGGAGTGCATTATCACAATATGAAAAAGAAGATGAAACAAAATCTTCTCAGGAGTTTGCTTGTACTTCTGATTACTGTGAGGTTGTAGATATTTAATGGAAGATGATGAAGAAAAAGAAGAATTACAAATAATTTTTACACCAGAAAACACAGAAGATTATATGGTTCCTGTGTGTTTAAATGATAAGAATTGTTCTTCAGAAGAATTTCCTTGTGCTTGGTGTTTGTACGTTCCTCTTGATGCTTCAATGAAAGAAGTGCGTCAGTATATTAAAGAGATGAAATACAAGAAACTATTGAAAAATTAATGATCACCATTCTTACCAATATCAGCAAGCTCGTCTTGTAATGTTTCTCTTCTCTCAGAACGTGTACGATACTTTGCTCTTTTAGGATTTATTTGCCATACAGCTCTTGCTGTTACGTCATGGTCATAAACTTCTTCAGCCAATAATCTTACACGATCTATTAATCTGATAACCATTGTTTTGATTTCAGTTATTTCAGCCCTAGTATCTCTCTGTTCTTCATCTAACTCAGTTTGTAAATGCTCTATTGCTTTTACAGTATCTATCTTTATCTGTTCAATAGTTTCCATACGATCTTTAGCTTGATCACCTACTAACTGATTAAAAAATTTAAGCAACCAACTACTTAATTTCCATAATGCCAGAGCAGCTATTAAAGACAATACTACTGGAAAGCCAAGCTCATTTATAGCTGCTGTTAAACCTTTACTGATTTCCATTTACTATTCCATGTCCTCAATGTCTGTTAGTAATGGTTTGTTTAAGTAAGATTGAGCTATGCTATTCAATTCTGTAACCATATTAACAGCTATTGATATAGCTTCCTGTCTTGTAACTCTTTTTTCATTAACTGTAAAACCATCGTTAAAAATTGTATTAGCAAAGTTTTTAACTGTTCTTTTTGGAATAAACATTGGTTGATAATTAACTGTTGCTTTTCCGTACACAGCAGAATTAACTAATGGTCCTACTAATCGTTTAGGAACTCTTGCATCAATCATATTTGTAATTAATCTTTTTGTTAATTCTGTATCATTATCTTTATAATCTTTAAAGTTTCTTAAATATTTTGTAGCATATAAAGTAGCTGCATAAAGCTCTCTTTGCATTAGAAATCTTTCTTCTTGAGCTTTTTTAAATGACTCAATAAAATTTTCTCTTTTTTCTCGTGTTCTTAATTCTTCTCCATTTCCACTAAATAAACTTTTTGTAATTAATTCAAAATCTTTTGATCTTGTTATTCCTTTTTCAGTTAATCCCTCGTATCTAAGTTTAGAACTAAAATTACTTTGTTCTCTAGAATGATCTCTTTTTAAACCTGCAAATTTTCTCTCCATCCAAGCGTTCATATTAAACATAACTCTGTCACCACCAAAAACATTTATAAGAAGATCTCCTCTTGATAAAGGTTTATCATCTGGACCTAGTTTATACTTGTTTGGTTGCTTACCTACACTTGGACCAAAAAATTTGTCAACAGTTCCTGCTGTGCCAGGAGTAAAAGTTGAGATAAAAGTATCTAGAGCTTTTTCTACAGCACCTTTTCTATCACTTACACCATCCATAGCCGTCATATATTCTCTTACAAAATTTGTTCCTAATGTTCTTGAGACAAATGGATCAAGGTATTTATTTAAAGCAAATGCAAATCCTTCAGCGTAAGCATCTTCTATAGTATCTCCAGCTTCAATTCTTACTGCTGCTCTTTGTATAATGTTAGGAATTGATTCACTTAAAACTGAAAAGTAAAGAGTTTTTGAAATGTTTTCAATTTTAAGATTACCTTTATTATCATGGTCTATTATTGCCATTTTATTATGAGAAAGATTGTTAGGTAAAAAATAATTTAAAGCATTACGACTTGACTCATCCATAAGATTATCATCACCAATAAAATATTCTAATCCTAGTTGAACTCCAGTACCAGCAACAGTCATAGCTGCTATATATCTTCCCATTCTTGCAGCAGAGTCTT
>Ga0098052_1002528_pt1 | contig 11069 bp, 15 predicted proteins | sample 15_taG_FD_81591 | JGI IMG/M metagenome (GOLD analysis project Ga0098052, IMG submission 81591) | Marine viral communities from the Subarctic Pacific Ocean - 15_ETSP_OMZ_AT15312 metaG | ecosystem: Environmental > Aquatic > Marine > Oceanic | place: Pacific Ocean | collected 2015-01-18 | reverse complement strand
TTTAAAATAACTTTACTCGCTTCTTTACCTCTTTTAACGTTCGGATATTTTAGCCTAAAAAGATTGGGATGTTTAGAAAATAAAAACGAGTGTAAAGATGAAAAAGTTAAACACACTGTATTAACAAGTACACGTTTGTTAAGTAATATGGATATGATAATATTCATTGCTATTTTTTACACATTTTTATTGAAAAAATAATATTATGTAGTTAGTAAAAATGAGTTTCAATACTTACATTATAAATTTAAAAACCGAGCCGGAACGTATAAAAAAACAAATTCCATCACTTAAGAAAGTTGGTTTAGATCCTATTGTTATCGAAGCGGTAGATGGAAAAACACAAACAAACAATGAAAATTTAACCTTTTTTTGTAAATATTTTCGTCCCTTTTCCGTAATTGGTTGCGCGCTAAGCCATTACAAAGTATGTTCTCACTTTCTAGAAAACGACCAAAATGACATATGTCTGATTTTGGAAGATGATGCTTTTCCTTTATTTAAAAATAAAGATGTATTATCACGAATATTAAATCAATTTTCAACCGTTCAGTGGGATAAAATACAATTACATTGTGATAATATAAGGGAAAAAGGGTGTGAAGGTACAGTAAGTAAAACATATTCCAATTCAACTGCTGCCTATTTCGTTTCCAAAAAAGGAGCACAAAAAATTTTAAAGGGAAAAATTGACTCGCATTTTGACAGAGATTTAAATTCAAGAAAGGAACTTATACGACTTAAAACTCCACATAATTATTTTTATACTGATGAAAGTGTATCTTCAAATAGAAAAAATTATTTTTTTTTAAAGTATTTTGAAAAAATCCCTTATGCAGTTGGTGAAAAAAATGTCTCCCACCATTTAGGATTTAATTGGTATAGAATTCCATTTGTAAATATTAATATAAATAAGTTTCAAATTCGACTATTTCAACTTATTTTAGTAATAAGTATAGGAATCATACTTATTTCACGAAAAAAAAAAACTAGTTAGGCTTGACACCATTCGTGGATGGGTGAATGTTTAGAGTTACACAGGGTCTCGAGAATGTACAAACTTTCGTTAACTTTGGGAAGAAGTTCCCCAAAATCTATCAAAGTGTCGGTACCGTCTGTTAAAAGTTGTCTACTGTCTTTCAATGTGATGCTTATGTAGGAAGTCATAGCAACCATCATCCAAAACATTATAAAAGTTAAACCAAAATGAGCATAATAAATAATAATGTTGCATCGGTTTGGTCGCTGTTGATGATCATCTACAAATAAACGTTCATCCATTGTTTTTACTAAAGAGTAATATTATTATTAAAAGAATGATTCTTTTAATAATAAATCATGAGTCGTGACGACGTACTTCTCGTTATTAAGAAACAGAGGAAATATTATGTTCTACATACATCCGCAAGCTGGCACTGGTGTTCGGAGGAGTATATCAATCTGATAACTCCCGAGAGTAAATATACATATTCGCGACCCCGGGCACTCGTCATCGCCCACAATAAACAAAAAAAAATGGATACAGAATACGGAGTTGTAGAGATTACTCTTTCTTCTTCTTAAAAACCCAGAATTTCCTAAGCGGGTATGAAACAACAAAAAATAAAAATGATGCTATTAATATTCTTAAAAGAGTTGTATTTATTTTTTTAAAATTTTTCAATATATATATAAATAAAATTTGATTAGAAATAATTGTTAAAAATTCCTGAATTACAAAATTTAAAAATTTATGAAAATTATTATTTTCACTTTTGAATGTTTTAATTTGAAAAAGAAAATTTAAAATAATTCCTAGAAAATTTCCAATTAGATTTGAAAGTTTTAAATTTATTTTTTTATCCAAGAAATATGAAATTAAAATAGAAAATAGTTGGGATGTACTTCCCCCGATGGAACTTTTTATAATTGTTTTCATTATTTAATATATATTATATATAAATAATATGCTGTATGAATAATGGGATCATTCTTTACGCCCCCACGACCGCCGGGTTAAACCCCTGTTTGACGTGTTTCACTGCGTATACTATTAGAACTATTATCACTAGGAGTGAGAAAACCAACTCCCATATGGTTTTAGTCTTTCTTTTTTTCATTGCCTCTGACGGGTTTTTGTCTCGGTTAATCGTGTTAATAATTATACTGGTGTAATATATGTTTGAAATACCCCATAATATTAGAACTATAGTTAATGGCACGAGCATTTCTGTTATGTTTTATATATATATATATATTTTTTTTTCGAACGGCTAAATCCGGTGATCCCCCCCCCCCAAAGAAAAGAACTGATTCAATTATAATACTTAAAAAAAAATGTATATATATAAAAAAAATGGTAGATTTAATATTTCCTGTAATAATTTTAACAATTTTTTTTATAGGATTACCAATTGTTTTTATATGTTGCCTAAAAACTGATAAGTATGAGTTGACATAAACTTTATGAATAAAGGTGTATAAAAAAAGATTAAGTCTCCTGAGGACCAAAAAGGTAATAAACACCGCAATGGGTTCCTACTGTCCAATCTGCGACCAATTTGTTGACAACCTGGACGATTGCGAACTTCCATACGGTGGCGCCCCTGCTCCCCGCTACGCTGAATACCTTGAGCTCTACGAACCCGACCCGCGTGCGCTCCAAACCCCCCTCCCACTCGACGACAGCGACGAAGAAGAGAACCTCGATGTGCTAGAAAATCCGTACTATATTCCACCTTCTCTCCCTGAAAATTTTCAACTTTTTTTGCGCTCTTGTTCTCCCGCCAACTCCACCCGTAGTAAAACACAGCAGACACGCCAGCGCAAACTTAATCGGGCCATTTCACCGCTCTTGAATGAAATTCGGCAAATATATGGGATTGAAAACCAGCTGGTCATCATAGATCAGATTTATGTTATTCTTAAGGATAATATGGATGTTCTTAAGAAAAATGTAAAATTGTATGACGTTTCAAAGTTGAAGTTGGATGAGTTTATTCTGGATTTTCCCGTGGAGGCGGGATACCTGAAGACTCTGCGCAATCAGATGTTTGGGCAAAAGGTAGCCCCCATTTTTTAATTAATCAAGACAGGAAGAATCCCTACGCTTGTGAAAATGTGCCACCATAGATGTAAATTCCATTGTTTAAAATAGTCACATAAAAGTTGGTCGCTTAACCAGCACAGACCTCCTAAAATTGACAAGGATAAATATATTTTATTTTTTGTGACATAACATAAATAACAACTTAAAAACACAAAAACACTTAGTAAAAAAATAAATTTTTGGTAAAAATTAATGTAAAGAAAAATTAAAATTGGTAAATAATATTTTTTAATTTGTTCTGGTTTATATTTTTCAATCCCAAATGTGATTGTGCTCAGCATTGCAATTTCATCCATCCATTGACCGTACCATCTTAAAGTACCGTGTAATACCATAGAACCTATTCCAACAAAAATAAGTCCGACTGAAATTTTTTTACTGTAACCACTACCTATAATGCCAATAATAATATAACATAAAGAACTCATAGTATTGTAATATTCCGCTATCCAAAATACACGTGTATATTTATCTTCACAAAATTGAACACTTATATCGCTTAGACCCCAGTAGTTATTCATAAGGTTATTATAGAAGAATAAAAATTTATTTCAAAAAAAAACATGTATGAAAAAAGATTAAGGACCGCGAGCGCTAAGGGTAAGAAAAGCTGGCAGTCATGGAAAACGCCTACCGACTTGCGATCAAGACTCTCCGCGGCCGGCTGATCAAGCCCTACCAGCGTGAAGGCGTGATGTGGATGTTGTGGCGCGAACTCATCACCTCCGGTCCGCAAGGCGGGTTCTTGTGCGATGAGATGGGATTGGGGAAAACCGTCCAGCTCATAGCGACGATGCTGGGCAACCCCCAAACTCGGACTTTGATAATTGTACCCAAGTCCATTGTCAATCAGTGGGTTGAGGAGTTGGTGCGGTTTGCTCCAGACCTGAAGGTGAAAGTTCACGAGGGTTCGTCGCGCTCAACAACACCCGAAAGTTTCGACGGGTTTCGTGTTGTGATTGCTCCCTATAGTGTTATGACCAACAAGTCGCGGGATCGGCGGGTATCTCGAAGCGATACGATCCTCCACAAGATCCAGTGGGACCGCGTGATCCTTGATGAGGGTCACGAGATTCGCAACCCTCGCGCGAAGGTAAGTATGAGCATTCGCGCGCTTCAGTGTAGAATTCGGTGGGTGGTGTCGGGGACGCCAGTCTACAACTCTGTCCGGGACTTCGTGACCCTGTGCGACTTTGTGGGGATCCGCAAGTCCCTGGTTCTGGGTTTCAACAAAAAAATTCAGGATACCTACGTTTTGCGCCGAACCAAAGAGGACGTTGCCAAGTTCAACCAGCGTCTCGCTCTGCCTCCGTGCGACTTCCAGAATGTTGAGCTTGAGATGTATACCGAAGAAGAGGCGCTTTACAATGACGTTTTCAAAGAAAGTCAGGGTAAGGTTAGGGCAGCGTGTAGGTCCATCCAAAATGCGGGTATGCGTACCATGGCAATGCTGGAGTGTCTTCTTCGGTGTAGACAGGCGATGATCCACCCCCAGCTTTATCTGAGTGGAGTGGCGCGGAAGAGTGGAGCAGATTTCCCGGAGGCGTGGGAAAGTCCGTGTCGCAAGACGGAATACCTTATGGAGTCGGTTTTTTCCCACCCCAAAGAAAAGTCTCTCATTTTCTCCCAGTTTGTAGAGGAGATGGACATCTACGAGGAACTTTTTACGGAGAACGACATTGAGGTTTACCGCATAGATGGCTCGATTTCAAAGGAGGACCGGATCCAGGCGCTTCGCGAGTTTGGGGAGACTTCGCGCCACTGTGTATTCCTGATCCAGATCAAGGCGGGTGGACAGGGTCTCAACATCCAAGATGCCACCAGGGTTTACATAACGAGCCCTTCGTGGAACCCCGCGACGGAACTTCAGGCCATTGCCCGGAGTCACCGAACCGGGCAGACGAGCCGGGTGGTTGTCCGCAAGCTGATGTATGGGGGTACCGAAGAAGTGCCAAGCGTGGAGCACTCAATTATGAATCTCCAGGGGCACAAGGCGGCTGTGAGTGCCCAGGTGCTCAACGACGAACGCCTTTCAAAAGTGATCCCCACCCATGTGAAAAAGGGGATCACAGTCCGCGATCTCAGAAAAATTTTCCAGGTATAGAGTATAAAGAAAGTTATAACAAATGGTTGTCGGTTCAAGAAGTCAAGTTTTTCACGGAAACGCGGATAAAACTTCAGGTGGTCTCACTAAAGGCGACCTTTTTCAGGATGATGGCCGCATTAAAAGTCGCGCTCAGTCTAGCGCAGCCAAACGCAATCCAGCCCTCAAGGCGTGGAGAGAGGCGGTGGAAAAGGCGGGCGGCATGAAAGAAGATAAGAAATTCAAGCCCATCAAAAAGGGTTCGGTGGTTTACAAAAAGGCAAAAAAAATCTATAATAAGCAAAAATAGGTATAAATTTCAATTAAATTCTAAAGTAATACTAACACAAAAATGAATAATAATACCCGGTCAGTGAAAGTTAATAATCGTCCAGGTAAAAAAGAAAAGAAGGCCATTACAGTCTGGCGAGAATGTGTCCGGCGCGCGAAAAAAAAACTTGAGAGGGGAACGGACAGTTGGGGCATCCTCAGCGATAAAGTCCTAAAAGAGGCTATGACGAGCTATTGTGCAATGGGATACTAAAAAAATAAAATATTTTCTTATACTAAAAACAAAATCAAATAATGGTCGCGAACTCTCCAACCAAGTATTTAAATTCCAAGGGACGCCGGATTTTCCAGGGCGCCAAAGGTGGCTTTTTCGCCCGTGCTGCTGACGGGAAGAAGATCTACAAGCCAAAGGCTGCGTTTCGCAAGGTGGGTGGCGAAGGCGCCCAGGTGAAGATCACCAAAACGCGCAACAACACCACTAATATTCCCTCCCCGCTGCGCCCAAAACTCACCAGGGCAGCCGGCGTAAAATCATACCGAACTGCCCTGGTTGGTCGCAAGGTCCGCGCCAACAAAGGCGTCGCCCGCGGTGTGCGCTCGGGTACCCTCCAGCGCCGTATGAACGCCGCGGCTGCCCGTCGTCGCGTAGCCCTGGCTCGTCCCCGCAAGGTCCGCGCCAACAAAGGCGTCGCCCGCGGTGTGCGCTCGGGTACCCTCCAGCGCCGTATGAACGCTGAGGCTGCCCGTCGTCGTGCGCGTTCCGCAGCCCGTCGCGTTGCGGGTCCCGTGGTTCGTAAGAAGCGCGCCAACGCCGGTGTGAAGCGCAAGACGCGCACACCCACTGAGGCTGCCCTGTACCAGATGATTTTTGGTCCAGAGAAGAAAGCCATCACCGCCCTGAAAGCCATGATTGTGTCTCCGGGTGGCACCACCTACCGCTCCAAAGCCGCCGCCACGCGCGCGCGCAAGAAGCGCGTCAGCCCCAGCCGTAGCGCCGCTGCTAAACGCTAGATAAAAAAAAACAAAAACAAAAAATTTTAAAATTTTTACAAATTTTAAAATTTATTTTATTTAAAGAATTGAGGTGTAAGTAAAAGGGGAGAAAAAAAAATGGATATTACCCTAGAAAATATAATAGACCATAAAAAACTTTCGGCTAAAGAAATTGAAAACGAATGGGAAAAAGTTTTTAGTTATCAAAAGAAATTTAAATTTCAAAATAAAAATTCATTTGTGGGAAATAAAATTATTTATCATTTCATGCTTAAACATTTGGTCGAAGTTAAAAAAATAAACGGAAAAAGTTTGGTTGAAATTCTAGAAAATCCCGAACTCAAATCAAAACTTTCCGAACAAATGGAAAAACGAAACCGAACCGGAACCATGCCCAATAGAATGTTCGAGTGTTGGAGAATAAACACCGGCGCCGTAGTTTTTTTCAAGGTTTCCCAAACTATTTATATTTATACTAAATTTGGGGCCACTAAAGTTCTTGATCCCACCGCGGGCTGGGGCGGGCGAGCGATTGGAGCAGTCGCGTGCGGTATTGAGTATACAGGTATAGAAACCAATATTAATCTTAGACCGAGTTACGATGAGATGCTAGAAGGGCGCGGAAATATTAAAATGATCTGGGAAGATTGTTTGGCGGTTGATTTTTCGAAATTGGATTTTGATTTTGTTCTCACCAGTCCACCATATTCCAATACTGAAATTTATCAAGAAATGACCCCGTGGAGAAACAATGATGATTTTCATATAAACTTTTTAATCCCCTTAATTACAAAATGCCGTAAATATTGTAAAGGTAAAGTTTGTATCAATATCAGTCCTCAGTTATATAAACAGTTAACCCAAAAACATGGATATGAAAAAGCGCCCGAAACCATTGATTTAAAAGAGCAAAAAAATGGTAAAGTGCCGGATAATATTTATATTTGGAATTGAAACCCGGATACTTTCACGGACTCCTCGTCCTCGCCCTCATCGGGAATATTAAATTGAAATCCGTGAAGTCTTTGTGGTTCGAAAACTTTCATCTGGCACAACTTCCACGTCAGTCCGAATTTTTTATTCATGTAGTAAATACTGCTCAATTCTATTGTGGAAACCCCTGTAAACCCTTTATAAAGACCTTTAGAAGCTTCCGAAGTTATATTATTTTCATTTACATCAAAAATAGTTGGTTTAATAATTCCGTCTGAGTCAGTATCTACTTTCACTCGGAATTTGGGGTCGTATGAACCAGAAGGAGTTTCTTTAATATTTGAGTTGAATATATTTTTAAGATTAATATCACTTTGAGCTACTCCAAAAATTTCTATACTATTTTTTTTAATTTCACTAAAAATAAATTCTTCGAGCTTTTTAAGAAAATCATAAAAATTTTTAGTATAACCGCCGTCTTGATTCCACCCCGCAATGGAAAAATCTATATTCCATTTGGTGGGTCCAATTTCTGGGGTGAATCCCGAAATTCCAAAGGGCATATACATTTTGGGAATTTGAAAACGGATAGGTTTACCTGTATTACCATAGGATAGAGTATTCCGTTTATTGTAGTAATCACTTACTTTAATATCTCGATGTATATCAATTTCATTAAATTTCATTATATATATATATTTATGAGCGTTGGGTAACTTTAAGTTGTTTTTTTTTAGGACGAACAAGATTGACAAGGTTCCAAGGTAAATTGAATCGCCTTGGATTTTGCTTTTGATCGTAGGTAGTACATTCCAGTTTTAAGTCCCGCTTTCCACGCGTACATGTGCATAGACGATAATTTTGGAACAGTGGGATTTTCTATAAATAAATTAAGACTCTGGCTCTGATCAATAAAACACCCACGATCCCGAGCCATATCAATTAGTGTTCTTTGACTAATTTCCCAAACTGTTTTGTAAATACCTTTGATATCTTGCGGAATTTCTTCGATGTTTTGAATTGAACCCCCTAAAGCAATCATTTTTTCCTTCATTTCCAAAGACCACAATCCTAAATTTTGAAGGTCCTTCACTAAATATGTATTCACCACAACAAATTCTCCCGCCAACGTGCGGCGTAAATAAATATTAGTGGTGTAGGGTTCTATACATTCATTGTTGCCTAAAATTTGGGAGGTACTCGCCGTAGGCATAGGCGCAACCAGAAGACTGTTACGCAGTCCGTGGACTTTAAGGGACTGTTTGAGAGTTGTCCAATCCCAAAGTCCACTGAATTGAGGTTTTTCCCATAAATCAAATTGTAAAAGTCCTTTGGACGCAGGGGATCCCTTAAAACTTTCATAAGGGCAGTCCTCTTTGGCTAATTGAATACTTTCTTCGAGGGCGCCGTGATAAATAGTCTCAAAAATGGCGATATTCATTTGTTTAGCTTCTGGGCTATCGAAAGGTATCCGGCACATAATAAACACATCTGCCAGCCCCTGAACTCCAATCCCAATAGGGCGGTGTTTTCTATTGGATCGTTCCGCCGTTTCCACGGGATAATAGGTGACATCAATTACTTTGTTTAAATTTCTGGTTAAAATTTTAGTATTTTCATGGAGTTGCTGGTAATCAAATTGGTGTGTATCACCGGGATTGACAAATTTAGAAAGGGCCAGAGATCCTAAATTACAGACCGCGGTTTCATCTTTATTGGAGTATTCAATAATTTCTGTACAAAGATTGCTCGATTTAATAATTCCTAAATTCTTCTGATTTGATTTTTCATTACATGAATCTTTATAAAGCATATAGGGCGTTCCGGTTTCGGTTTGAGATTTAAGAATGGCAAGCCATACTCTGGACGCCGGGAGGGTATTAACGGCGCGACCCTCTTTTTCGTATTTTAGATAGAGTTTTTCAAAATCTTTGCCGTATACATCGGCGAGCCCCGGCGCACTATCTGGACTAAAAAGGGACCACTCTCCTCCAGACTCTACGCGCTTCATAAAGAGGTCCGGAATCCAGAGAGCGGTAAAGATATCCCTGGTTCGAGCTTCTTCGTCGCCCTGGTTTAATCTCAGCTCCAAAAACTCCATAATATCTCCGTGCCACGGCTCCAAATACACGGCAAATGAACCTTTGCGTCTCCCCGCCTGGTTCACGTACCGCGCGGTTGCGTTGAACACTCTCAACATGGGGATGATACCATCGGAAACGCCATTGGTTCCGCGAATAAGGGACTTCCTGGATCGAATGTTGTTGACGTGAATTCCGATACCACCCGCCCATTTACTGATTAAAGCACACTCCTTAATCGTATCATAAATTCCATCAATACTATCATCTTTAGCAGCAACTAAAAAACAACTGCTCATTTGAGGACTGGTGGTCCCAGAATTAAAAAGAGTGGGTGTCGCGTGGATGAAATATTTAGCACTCATTTTTTGATAGGTTTCAATGACCGCGCGAAGGGTTCCCCCTTTGTGGATTCCGCACGCCACTCTCATCCACATAAATTGGGGAGTCTCCACAATGATATTTTTTATTTTCAGGAGATAACTTTTTTCCAGCGTTTTAATTCCAAAAAAGCCAAGAACATAATCATTTTCGTTAATTATTTCCTTATCCAGACGTTTTTTGTGGACATTTATAAACTCCCATACGCCTTCATCAATAATTCCGTGTTTATAAAGTTTTTCCATGGAGCCAGAAAATTTATCAGGGGCGGTTTTTTGAATATTACTGACCGCAATGCGTGTAGCTAAAATTTCATAATCCGGGTGTTCGGTTATCATTCCAATACAAATCTCAGCTGATAAAATATCAATATCGTGGGTTTTTATTCCATCATACATAGACGAAAAAACTTTTTGAGCTACTTTATCAGCGCGAATCGTAGAAGAATCCAAGCCGGTGGTGAGACTTGAAATTCTAGCTGTCACTCGATCAAATTTCATATCATAACGACGGCCGTTTCTTTTTATGACCTTCATTTTTTTTTTTATAATTAATATAATTGAAATAATTAATTTCGGCAATTTTTATTGCGAATGACAACGGGTCCGCCGAGCTCTCTCCGTCTATCAGTCTGAAGAAAGTAAGTGTTTACAAAAAAAGGACCAACCTGTCCCGCTGGTGTGATTGGGGGATAGGAAGCTATAAAACACTTGGGCGGTTCGCAAGCCGGCGTATATTGAAACTGGGGAATGTTTTTAAATGGAACATCTAGGGACTGAGGAAAAGGTGAAGCAATCATTTTATATTATTCACTGACTTTTTTTTTCATTTTATAATATTAAACAATGTCTACATTTTCAGGAGATATTCTCACGTCCATCAAACAATGCCCAACTCCCCTGAACACTTTATTCTTTTCGGAGTTCAACCAAAAACTTTTGCAACAAGCTATACGCCAACAATTCTATAACAAATATAACCTCAAAATCGACTATCAAAAAAAAGATGATCTGATTGCTCTGATGAGAGCGATGTTTATAGGAAATTCAGCTAATCCCTACGGGGACGTGTGTGTCCAAGTAAAATTCATTAACGGAAAAGTAATCGACCACGCCGTATCGCAGATGAGTACTTCAGTATCGCAATTCTATGGATACGTTAAGGACATTAACACACCAATCAAGCCAAATCCACTGCCCGTGAATACAGGAACCTACGG
>Ga0098052_1002523_pt1 | contig 11085 bp, 17 predicted proteins | sample 15_taG_FD_81591 | JGI IMG/M metagenome (GOLD analysis project Ga0098052, IMG submission 81591) | Marine viral communities from the Subarctic Pacific Ocean - 15_ETSP_OMZ_AT15312 metaG | ecosystem: Environmental > Aquatic > Marine > Oceanic | place: Pacific Ocean | collected 2015-01-18 | reverse complement strand
GGTACGAACTTCACGACAGTCTATTACACCTGCCCGCACATTGCGTATGACCTCGGGCGACCAGAGGGCTATGCGTTCGCTGTCGGCATCCGCAAAGATCAAGTTAAGGAACTGACCGAGGCGCTTGCGTCATCCCTTTCGCCTGACCCGGCGCACGACGTGACCGGCAACGGAGCTGAGTCCCACTATGACCTCGCCCGCCAGCTGGAACTGCGAGGCTACGATGTTGACGCGGACACAGACAACAACGAACACAGCTATGTCAGATTCCACGGCGAACACGTTGGAGACATCCACGGCGATTCAGAAGCCACGGTCACTACGGCCTAGCTGCGAGTCCTGTACTCCGCAGGGTCTGGCCCCCGCTCTGCGAAAGTCTCACGCAGGGGGCCGCTTTCGACCACTAACTTCACCAAACTTCACCAAACATCGCCAAACATCGCCAAACATCGCCAAACATCGCCAAACATCGCCAATTTTCCTTTTTTATGGAAGCCTGACATGTACAAACTCGAACTCATCGACCACGAATCTGAATCGACCGCCTTCACGACCACCGGGGCCTCAGTCGCAGAGTGCGCTGCGGAGCTTATGCTGGCCATACAGGACCACGCCGGCAACGACGCCGCAGAATACCTGCCAGTGATCAGCGAGGGCCTGCAGATGCTCTTTTCGGCCTTCGTGGAAGCAGAAGGACCGTGCAGGATCTCAAACCCGGAAATGAGCGGCGAGGGCTTCGACCTGATTCTCAGCTACTGCAAAGCCGAGCAGAAGGTGGACGACTACCCGCTAACGCCGGCTCAAAAGCGGCTCGTGAAGGAATCGCCATACACATGGGCCGGCGGTAGCTGGTTCGAGTTCGGCGGCTTCTGCGATCGCACAGCCCTGTGGGAGATTTCCCGAGGCAACGACGCCGCAGCATGGTCCTGCTACCAGCTGAACCCGCTGGCCGACCACACACGGACGTACGAGGAAGTATGCAGGAACTTCCGCCGCAAACACGCAGACGTGATCGCCGCACAGTAAACCGCTCACCTTCCACCAGAAAGGCCACCGACCAATGAAATACCGAGGATATACGATTGACCACAACCCGCCGCCAATCCCTAACAGACGTTGGGACTGGCAATATCACCACGAAGACTACGACGGCCCGGAGGACGATCGTTGTGGAGCAGTCGCCAGCCTGGAGGCCGCCAAAGCGGAGATTGACGAGCAGCTTGACGATGATGCTCCCGCCGATCCGTGGCCGCTCAGTGTCGCCGAAGCAGCCAGCCGGCTCGGCGTCGAAGTCGGCCGCGTGAAACAGATGTGCCGCAAAAGTCAGCTACGTTGGGGCCGCATCGGACAGCGCACAATCGGTATCGTCGAAGAATCCGTGACCCAGTATCTGGAGGCTAAGACTAATGGCTGATCCGCACTACGACATCGACGCCTTTATTGTTCTCGAAAACTACGACCACCTGATTGGCTTTGACGCCGAACTCGTCCGCTGGGCCGGCGACAATATCATGGCTCGCGGCTTCAACACCGAGACCGGCGACCCGGAAGAGAGATCCTACGAAGTGGACGATACCCCCAGTTTTCGCGACCACTGGAACCCGTGGAAAGAACAGCATTACACGACCGACGTACCGAATCGAGACGTAACCCTTATCGCCCGCACCCCGTTACTTTGAAAGCCCCCACCGATGGACCCACGCACAAAAAACCACCGTTTCCATTTCTTTCACGACTTAGGCCGATCTATATCCACCAGCTGGGGCCGCAAACTATCGGACCGCTCCGAGCACCTAAGCAACACCACCAACGCGGACGATCAAAAATACCTCTTGGCGCATATCGCAACCCTGCTGGCCGAACTAAGCAAACAGCAGGAGCGAACCATTGCAGCCATTGGCCGCCTGCCGACGAAGCAGGAAAACGCCAAAATAAAGGCCGAGCTAGCCGTCGAAAAAGCGCAACAGAAGACGGCGGCGGCTCAACTGAAACTGGTCGAAGCCGAAGCGACCAACGCGAGAACATTCACCGTCGATCAGGATGATCTTTTGACCCTCGAATCCCTTGGCCGAATAAACGGCAAATGCTAACCCCCAGAAAGAGCACGACCATGACCATGACCAAACTCACCCCCGAACAGCGAACAGAGATCGAGCAGGCCGCGCTGTGTCAGATCCGTCTCACCCACGACCTGGGCGGCTTCGACTTCCCGGTTAAGGTGCATCTGATGGAAAGGACCGACGACGCCGACATTGTGCAGGTGGCGAGCGCCATCCCGCCACGCGGCCGAGGCATGGGCCTGATTCACTACTTTGCGGTTGAACGTGACGAGCTGGCCACAGCCACCCGAGTACATGCCAGCGACCACGCCGCATTCCTGGCGGCTCAGGTGGTCCGCACGAATACGGATACAACGCACAGCGTCCGCAAGATCGGCCAGTTCTACGTGGTCGTCCAAGGTTGCGAGCCCGGTGCACACGCGATCTGCTACACGGAGGCCGACGCACATGTGGGTTGATTTACTTTACTTGGGCGGCGGCACTACGGCAGCCGTCGCCGTCAGCTGGGCCAGTCTTGAGGCCACCTATCACCTGCCGCCGGCGAGTGCCCGACGGATCGCCCTCACCACGTTTGCGGCCACGGCCGCCCTGTTCGCATGGATAACATTATGATTGCATGCCCAAAATGCGGACAGGAGCACGAACCCACCGGCCTGCACGAAGAGGATTCAGGTCAGTGGGAATGCGAAGTGTGCCAATTCCGCTTTATCGTTCTGGTCGAATACGATCCGTGTTACACGTCCAGCTGCGTGACGCACGAATACGGCCCGTGGTCATGGCGAACCACCACGGGCGGCAATCAGGAACTATGCCGCTTCTGCCAGCACTGCGGAGTCTGCCAGCTACAAGGACAAGCCGATTAAGGCTTCTGGATGCCGGTGCCCCAGATCCGGGGCGTCAGCGCTGTGACCAGACTACCGATCGCCATAATTACCTTGTAATTAGTGGACGACAGATCCGACTCAAGGAAAATCTTGCCGGCCGTCGTGGACAAGAAGTAGAGCGTTGATATGGCCGCAGAGTTCACGGTCATGACCTGCGAGGCATTCACCGCCACAGACTGATTGATGGCCGCCGTGTTCACCGCGAAGCCGATCGCTCCGATTCTGTTAGCGTCATCGCACTTAGCCAGGAACACTTTCCCGGTAGTTTCGTCGAAGTAGACGACTTCGCCGGCGGCGATCGCTTCGCCGGCCGTGTAGCTGCCATCGCCTTGCGAATTCGGAACGGTGATAGTGGAGATCGTCAAGTCTGCCATTAGTCGGCGTCCTCTGTGGTGGTGGTTTCTCTTGCCATTTGCTCGGCAAAGTCGGCTTCGTCAATGTCCATCGCGGTCGGCTCGTACCCAGCCGCGTCTATGCTGGCCGGTATGCTATCGAGCAGCCGGAACGACATCCCGCGCGCTGTGTTTTTTCGGTCTGGCACCTGCGACACGCGGCCGTCGAAATCCACCAGACAGATCGAGTGGATCAGACGCCGCAGCTCGGCAGTGTGTTCCTCACTCAGCTGGCCGCCGGCAAGGACGAACGGCGGAACGAGATCGTAGACCATGCCAGCCAGCGGCTGGAGATCCGACACAAAGCCATCTACGAAGACGTCGCGGTCCATTACTCGTGTAGTCCGTTCAGGGCCTCAGTGATATCGTCGAGACTGGCAGTATAGCCGGCCTCACCCAGTTGGCGAGCCGCCGACACAGAATCAAGCTCCGCATCGTCAGCCGCCAGGCTTAGGATTTTCTCGGCCAGGTCGTCACCGCTGATTGTTTCCAATCGCTGCACCGTCCGTGGCTCTGGGTCGGCTAGTTCATCGGGCTCAACCTCCGGCGGTACTGGCCCGCTAATTCCTTCAGCGGCCGCGTCGTAGGCATCCTCTACCGGATCCTCCTGCGCGACCATCATATCAGCCTCTCGGTTGCCCGGAGTAATACCCAGCTCGGCCGCCACTGTAAATACCTCTTCGAGCGTCACACGCTTGCTGCGGGCAATCACGTCGGGATATTGCCGCATTTTCAGCAATTCCTCGATTGTGGAAGGATCTTCTGGCTCAATGTCGTTCATGGCCTGAAACTTCGACCGCAGAGAATCCAGCTTTTTCTGCCCCTCGTCAGATCGCCGCTGCCGCTGAGCTGCAGCCGTCAGCACCGACGAATCCGGGACAACACTACCGGGCTCGGCCGCTTCCTGCTTGATCAGCGCCGTCAGAACCTGGCCGAACTCATCCAAAAACGGCCCAACGTAGGAGCCGTCAGGCTGCTGGACGGCATACGCCTTCGCTACCCATTCGTATCGCCGCGAGTCTTTCCCAAACTGTTCCAGCAGGTCAGCGACGGGCTCCAGGGTATTGGCCCGTGCCCCAGCTTCGCGGATCTGCTGATGCGCCTTCTTCACCGATTCATACGCCGCCCAGAAGGCCGCCACCGGCAGCCCGTCTGAATCGACGCCCCGGCCGTCACCGTCAAGCACTTCCATCCACGCTTCGCCGAAATGCACATACGGCTGCAGCAGTGGGACTACCGACGCCGGGAAGTCACCGCCATGCAGGACCACCGTAACCGCCGCAGAAATCGCCTCTTCCAATTCCAAAGTAAACGCCGCGTTGTCTGACTCCTGCCAATGCAGATGCGCCCGAATCATCGTGTCCGTGGCGTCCATTATCTGTTCAGTACGATCGGCCACAGGTTCGGCTATACTCATGAGTGTATCCCATTCGCTACACGAAGAACACGAAAAACAGTCACTCTGACCGCTTCAACACCCTATGTGTATCAACTTCGATACGTCTGTCAAGTCGAATTGATAACCGCCGCTAACACCGGCCTGTGGTTATTTTGCGGCTTCTGTATTTCATTCGCTACAGTGGCTTGTATGCACGGGCCGGCGACGATACGACGGATGCAAACGCAAAACACCGGCTACCGGCAGGAGCTGGACGGCGTAGGCCACGCCCGCAGGGTCACGGTAGCAGACGAGCGACGGACGCCACTCTGAGTGATCGGTCGGTTAATTGCGTTTACTTCTGTGCTGCATCTGCTACACTCGATTATGGGTGTCATCACTAGGAGTACAAAGCATGTCGTTCGGTCAGTACGTCAAACACTTTCGCCACGTTCGCGACTGGTCGCAGGACCGTCTGGCAAACGAAATCAATAAATCCCGTTCAGCTGTCGCCACATGGGACAGCGGCCAGTCAGTCCCCGACTTCGCCGTCGGCTGCGAGACTGCCCGCGCCCTCGACTGCCAGCCGTCCGATTTGTACGACGGCCCCGGACAGTTCGCCCTCAATGTCGTGGCCCTTCGCAATGCGCAGAGAATCACCGCCGCCACAATGGCGAACATGCTGCGTATGCCGCTCGCGACCTTGGAAGACATCGAACGGGGCAGCCTCATACCCAGCGAGGACGGCCCCCTGACCGCAGCGTTCGCGAAGCAATTCGCCTGTTCTCCTGATGTGCTGTTCGGTGACATCGATATTTGCGAGGTTTCCGCTTGACTCGCGTGTAGTGGATCCTGTACAGTGCCGAAGACGGTTAAGGACAACCACACACGGAGGCACAGTTATGTTGGTACTCTCACGGAAGGTAAACGAGCGAATCCGAATAGGTGACGACATCGTACTCGTCATCACAGATATTCGGGGCACCTCAGTCAGAATCGGAATCGACGCTCCCACGTCGATTCCGATTACACGCGAAGAAATCTCACACCTCACACCGAAAGCACAACATGACAGAAAGTAAGCACGTCCCCATTGTGGGGCCAATGCCGCACACTGACGAGTGGTATGACATCCGAGACTTAGATACCGACCGGACGGAAAGGCCGGTCATTATCGGGGCCAGCGAGATCGCCGTCGCCTGCGGGGTCTCACCATACAGTACGCCGCTGGAATTGTTCCTCCAGAAACGCGGGGAGATGACAAAGGAGTTTAGCGACGAGCAGCAGGAGCGTATGGCCTTTGGGCTCAAGCTGGAGCCGGTGATCCTGGAGGCATACGCGGGTCGGACCGGATACACTGTTGACGCAGAACAGCCGATGTGTTTTCATCCTGAACATTCATGGATGGCGGCCACCCCGGACGGTATTGCGTACGGCTGGCCCGACGACCCTAACGCTCCCTGCGTTGGCCTTGAGAGCAAAGCCACGAGTTGGCGAATGTTCGACGCCACTGGCGAATCCCAGGACGCCTTCGGCGCGGACGGAACCGATCAGGTTCCGGCCATGTACGTGATGCAGACGCAGCAGCAGATGGCCGTCTGCGGCTTCGATCGCGTAGATATGCCGGTACTGTTCGATGGCAGCAAGTTACGAATCTATCACGTCGATCGAAGCGAAACGATTATTGAGGCCATTGTGGCCGCCGGCAGCGAACTCGCGGAGCGGATCCTAAACAACGACCCGCCGCCGCCGGACTACGGCCACGCCCGGACGCAGGAAGCTATTCAGGCCCTGTATGGCTTCGACGCCGACGCGGATCCGATGGAACTGGATGAAGACGCCGACATGTGGACCTGGCAAGTCAAAGAGATGACCGCACAAATCAAGGAAGTCGAGAAGCGGAAGGCGGAACTGCAGAACCGAATCCTTGCCGCCTTCTGCGGTGCGTCGAAAGCTGTTCTGCCGAACGGCGAGACGCTGAGCCGTACGCAGATCGCCGAAACCTACGTCACAGACGACGACGTTCTGCGGCTGGCCGATAGGGTGGGGCAGGTCAAACGCAAAGGATACGACCGCCTCAACCTGCCGCGCAAGCGAAAGGCGTAGCCATGCCCCAGACCGACCCACGAAACACGAATTGTCAGCAGCCCGAGCGCCGGCTGCGGGCTATTAGATACCTGAATGAGTACGGGCCTACCGGGCTCGTGGAACTCGCTGAGGTCCTGGGCGTCCCCCGGACCAGTCTCTCCAAACTTCTGATGCACTATCGTGACACGTTCCGGCAATCGGGGCCGGGACTCCGCTGGCGGCTGCTCTACCAAGCAGACGACTCGACTAATAAACCAGCGGCCACGGCACCCGTAGACCCGAGCCGTCCCTATTGGGAACACCTGTAGAACTCCCCTTTCCCCTCTTTTTGGAAACTAGAACCATGAGCACAACAGACACAGCGATCGCCGTATCATCTTCCTCGTTCTGGGATGACGCCGCAAAATTCGAGCTAATCCAGCGAGTGGCGACCATGTTTTCCCAGAGCCCGTTAGTACCGAAGGAGTACCAGGGCAAATCAGGCGTCGGATCCTGCGTGATCGCCATGAACATGGCCAGCCGTATGGGAGCCGATCCGTTAATGGTGATGCAGAATCTGTACATCGTTCACGGCCGCCCAGGGTGGTCGAGTCAATTCCTTATCGCCTGCTTCAACCAGACCGGCCGGTTTGCGCCGATCCGGTATGACTTCAGCGGCGCGGAAGGGGCAGACGACTGGGCCTGCACAGCGACCAGCAAGGACCTGGCCACCGGGGAAGAACTTCGCGGCCCAACAATCACAATCGCAATCGCGAAAAAGGAAGGGTGGTACAGTAAGAAGGGAAGTAAGTGGCAGACCATACCGGAGCTGATGCTGCGGTATCGTGCAGCCGCGTGGCTCGTGCGTACGATCGCCCCTGAACTGGCTATGGGCCTGCAGACGGCGGAAGAGGCTGCGGATACGGAACAACCATCCGTTACTGTACTGCCAGCCGATTACACGGCCGGCATGAGCCGCACCGAAGCACTGGCCGCAAAGCTCACGCCGTCCGTTAGCGATCCAGACCCGGAGCCAGATCCAGAGCCAGAATCGCCATTTGCCGGCCTGCGAAGCGCGATCCTGAAAGCTGCAGACATCCCGGCTCTGCAGAAAGTCAGCGAAGAACTCGCGATGGATGCAGCAACGCTTTCGCCGGCCGAACTGACCGAGCTGCAGGGCCTGATGGACTCAGCGGCCAAGGCCATGAAATAGTTTGACGTTGTGCTGCCGGTCAGCAGTCAGGCTTTGGGGAGCCTGTGTAGACCTGCTGGCCGGCCTTTTTTTCACGGTGGAACCATGAAACGCAAACCGAAGTCAAAAGCGAAATACAAGAACGTCAAAACCGTGGTCGATGGTCACAAGTTTGACAGTAAGAAAGAGGCCAAGCGCTACGGCGAATTGAAGCTACTGGCGCGAGCTGGCGTCGTCCGCAACCTGAAATTGCAGCCCCCATTCAGCTGCACAGTCAACGGCCACCTAATCTGCACATACAAGGCGGATTTCTCCTACGAGGAACGCCGGCGAGACGGCCGCGTCGAGCACATCGTCGAAGACGTCAAAAGCCCCATAACGCGAATGAACCCGGTGTACCGGATCAAAAAGAAATTAGTGGAAGCACTGTACGAAATCGTAATCACCGAGACTTAGACCCCTGAAAGGAACGAGATGAGCACAACAGAAATCGAAACGACGCAGCCAGCCAACGAATTGGTGGTTACGGAAGTCGCCGGCCTGACACTGCAGAACGTCGAGGCCCAAATGGAGACATTCAAGCAGGAGGCAACGGCGAGCATTGCCGAGGTAAAATCCGAATGGATGGGGCTGCAGGCAGACATCGAAGACGCTGACGGCTGCACGGCCATCATCGCCGCGCACAAAACGTGCAAGAAGATGAAGGCGGAATTCGAGAAGAAGCGGAAATATTACAAGACGCCGCTCAATGTCATGTCTAAGCTGATCGACGGAACGGCCCGCTTTTGCATCGAAGCACTGGACGAACCCGAAACCCACCTGGCGGAACAGCGGAAAATCATCGACGCCGAAAAGCTGCGAATCAAAGAAGAGAAGCAGCGAAAAGCTGAAGCCCAGCTGCAGGATCGGGTGGAGAAGATGACGGCCGTCAACGGCACGCTGGACCTGCTGCAGCTGCGGGTAATGTCGCCGGCAAAGTTTGCGGAAACGCTGGCAGCCGCGACCACCGCGCACGATAAGGACCTGGCCGAGAAGGCGAACCTGCAGGAAGCACAATTCGTGATCGCCAAGCTGGCTGAGTACGGCCAGACCGCCACGATCGAACAGATCCTGCCAATGGACGCAGAAACGCGGCAAGTGCTCGTGGCCGATGCCATCCATGTGCATACGCTGGCCGAAGAGAGTCGCAAGAAGGCTGAAGAGGAACAGCGGCAGCAAGCCGAGCAGCAGCAGGCCGAGCTGGCGAAGCTCCGAGCGGAAGCCGAAGAACGGGACCGCCAAGAACAGGAACGGCTGAAGGTCGAGAAGGCCGAACGCGAAGAAACCCAGCGGATCCAGGACGCACAGCAGGCCGAGCTGCAGCGGCTCCAAAATGCAGAGGCAGAGCGGCTGCGGGAGCAAGTGCGGCAACAGGAAGCCGAAGACGCCGCCAAAGCCGAAGCCGAACGCAAGGCGGAAGCTGAGGCCACCCAGAAGAAGCAGGAGGCCGCCGACAAGAAAGCCGCCCAGAAGAAGGCCCGAGCCAACAAGAAGCGGCAGGAGGAACTACAGCCACGCAGGGACTTCCTGAACAACTACGCTACGCACCTGGACACACTGCAGACGCATACCGATTTCTGGATGGGGGAAGATAACGAGGACTTTGCGGCCGTTCGCACAATCCTGGAGGAAGCCGCCCGACGCGTACTGGAACTGGCCGAGCATCTGGAGTAGATTGACCGATCTCTCGTCTCACATACCAACGGGTGGAGTCGTAGTGTATGAACCCTGATACCTTGATCGCTGTCCCGGCCTTCGTCCAACAAGTGGAGGCCGCCGACAGCTTCGAGGCGGTCATGCTGGTCACCAAGCAGGCCGTCGAAAGCTGCAATTGGATAATCGGAAAAGGCACCAGCCGCAGCGTCACCGAGTTCGGTCGAACGCTGCAGGACGTCGGTGACCAGTTGGGCAAAGGCCCCGTATTCCTGGCGCGGGCTAAAAAAACGTGGGACGAATTCCACGACCATCCGCTCCGGGGCCAGCTGAGCTACACGCATTTTAATGTGGCCACTTCATGGGGAGCCGACGCGATCACCGCTCTGGAGTGGGCCGCCGACACAGGCGCAGGCGTTAAGGAAATGCGGGCATACCGCAAAACAGTATTGAACCCGAACGCCAGCGACGAAGCCGAAGCCGAAGCCGACGAAGAGACAACGGAAGAAGCACCGGCCGATACGCTGAACCTTGCTCCGGCGAGCATCGACCAAAAGCCGGACCAGCTGGTGCAACCGAACGACGCCGAAAGCATGGCGAGCGCCGTACGTGAAGGCAGCGAGTACACACCATTTCGGGACATGCAAGGTGAGGCCCCGGCGGTGCTCGACGATGAGCCGCACATATTTGAGCCCACCGGACACCCGCCGCAGTCCACGCGAGAAGCCGTTGAGGACTATCTGAACAATCTGAGCGTCGTCGATCTCTGCGAGGCTATACGAGCCGTAGACGATGGCACTGACGAAGAGAAGGCCGCCACACTGCTGTCGCTCGCCTATGAGCTGAATCCGAAGCTCAAGCCGAAGCCGGCAAAGATGATCGACCTAGACCAAGTAGAGTTTCCGCCGATCCTCGACACACCAGAGTGCCGCGACGCGCTTTCCGAATGGCTGCAGTACAAGCGCACCAAAAAACAGGCATACAAAGTACCGAAGTCGGTAAACACGTTGCTACAGCGTTTCATTCACTCAGGACCGGCCGCGTTTGTTGTCGCGGTCGCATTTTCAATTGGCCAGAACTACGACGGACTATACGAGGACAAACAATATGACAGCCGTAGCAATCGGGGAACTGGTGCAGAACGTAACCGAACCGCCGAAGACGTCTTCGGACTCGAAGACCACTGACAGCCGTGAAATGATCTGGCGGCGAGCGGCCGCCGGCATCAATGGCATGGACCGGACCACGTTCATGCACCTAATGGAAGGGCTCTGGGAACTAACCGGCCGACGCACGAAAATGAGTACCGTCCAGCTGAACGGATGGTACATCGCCCTCAGCGACCTGACAGAAGAACACCTCGGCTTTGCGATCCGCGAATATCTCACTACGCGATCCAGTGAATACCTGACGCCGCAGC
>Ga0098052_1002522_pt1 | contig 11086 bp, 6 predicted proteins | sample 15_taG_FD_81591 | JGI IMG/M metagenome (GOLD analysis project Ga0098052, IMG submission 81591) | Marine viral communities from the Subarctic Pacific Ocean - 15_ETSP_OMZ_AT15312 metaG | ecosystem: Environmental > Aquatic > Marine > Oceanic | place: Pacific Ocean | collected 2015-01-18 | reverse complement strand
TTATTGCCGTGATAGGGCATAAAATAGACCGATGTTTTCGCGGTCTGATCGGAGGTTGACACTGGCACTCCGCTTTCCAGACTCAACCGTCCATTGCACACCGGCCCCAAGAACACATCGCTCCGCGCTGGTGCCACATCGATCACAATCGTAGTCGATGTCATTATCCGACCGACCTGTCGGGGACTGGTCGTCTTGGTTGAAGTAATCGCACCAGCCGTCCCACTCACAAACTGGTCAGCGCCAAGCGGCGTTAAGCCCACAAACCCATCCAGTGTGCCGACCAGCCGAATCGCCCCTGTCGCATCTTGGGCAATCGTCGCCGTCGCAAAGCCTAATGTCACGCCCGTGCTGGCATAATCCAAAACAGCATCCGCCTTATACCATTTGCCAGCCGTCCGACTACCCCGACCATCCGAGAGATAGACCAGATTGGGCTTCGCCAGCGCTTCGCCTGCGGTGCCGGTAATGTCCACCGTACCGGCCTGCACCGGCACGCCGTTGACATTGTCCTGCACCCACTGTTCAACATCAGAGGAATTGTCCAGCTTGAACTTATAACCCTTGGGCTGGAGATAGACCGTCGCTCGACCTGCGGCATCCAGAATGACCGGATTGGCATTCGCTGATCCCGATAAGTCATGGGTCGTGTAGGTCGCCAGATTCGTGCCAACGCTTCCTGCGACATACGTATACAGCTTGCCCCCACTATACGGATCGCCATTGCCATCCAAGAACTGCATCACGGGGACGGGCATTACTGTGCCGCTTGCCATAATTCCTTACTCCTTATGGTGTGCCAGAGGTCATCTGCCTCTCATAATATGATTGACTGCCAGTATATCCCTTCCCAAACTCTTCACGCTCAACCGCGTCAACTGCTCCAAGATAGGGAGCCGCACGCTTGAATCCGAACCAGTTGGCCTCCGGCTCCCACAACCACATCAACGCCTTTTTAATACGTGGTCCCCACCCACCGCCCGATGGCGGTTCGACTGGCGGCAAACCATACCCCCCATCAGCACGACGTTGCGTCAACGCGAACTGATTCATATCCTGCTCAAATTTCTCCGTTGCCGATTTATATGGCTCCGTTGACTGGAGATACTTCCGAATAATAGTCGCCATTTGAGGGTTATTGATCGCATATCCTAGAAGCCCTACTGCTGCGGGAAGCCCAATCGCACCCGTCGCGGCACCAAGACCCCCGCCAAAGAGAAATCCAATGCCTGCTCCCACCCCCACAATACTCTTATTAACCGTTTCCATCGCCATTCCAGCCCTGTGCATTCTATTGCTAAACTCTGGATCAATAACAAGATTTTCAGGCGTTAAGTTAGTTGTGTAATTTATAGTCGAATCTAACTCGTTTACAATTTTACGATCTCCAAACAACTGAATCTTGTCTGATATTGTAAAGCCGTCCCATATCTTCCAGAGTGCTTTCAGGTCCGAAAGTTGTTCCACGCGCTCGAATTTTTTGGAAAAAAATGTCAGCCATGCACGCCCTAGCCGTAATTGCATTTCACGGGGCAAGGTTCTTGACATTTGTGCGACCGCCGTCGGAGTATCAAAAATCGACTCCGTGATTTGGGGCGTGCGCCCTTTGACTTTGTTCCACTGGTCAATCGCGTCCAATGCGTCGTTGATCTGAGCGAGTTTTTTGGGTCCCCGTACCAGTAATTCCTGTGTAGCAGGTTTCAACGCGCGAAATTTGGCGACCGCCTGCGCGTTATAGCCAATCAAATTACCTTGCGTATCCAACGAAAACAATTCGCCCAAGAATCCACGCATCGCTAATGACGATGCCTTTGGCAATGTTCGGACAAAGCGCCGCACCGCTTCATCAGCATTAGGCTTCATCATTTCCTGATATAATTTTGCGGCCTCTGGCTGCTTAAGAAATGACGACACCCCCGTTGCCTGTGCTATCTTCGCCTCTAATGCGGCCTGTTCAGCAGGATGGGGCATCAATCGCGCCTTCACATCAGGGGTAATCCCTGTCCAGACATCGTTCCCTTGCTGTGCCTGTTCCAATACCTGACGGGTCAACGCCTGCACAATCGGCTCTCGCATCGCAGGGTTGCTAGTTAATATTTGATCCAACTCAGTAAGATGCGCCCCTTCTTTAGAGAGAATCTTCTTGGCAATCGCCACCCCTTCAGCCGGACCACGGCCATGCACCGCTGTCTGCTCCGCTATCGCATCATATTTATCAATCGTGCCAAGCCTAATCTTTTCTGTAGCTTGTTTTAATGCAGGCTCCTCTGCGGAGTAGTTCTCAATCGCCGTATCTACTGCCTTCTTAATCTCTTTATACATCGCCTGCGCTGCACGCGCTTCAGGGACAATCATCCCGGTATGCTGTCCTATCTGCTCTCTGGTTCCGACTTCGGCGCTTTTCGCATACGCAAGCTGGCCTAAAATACTTTTGACTTGCGCTGCTTCGGACAAACTTACCGGAATGACCTGAGATTCAGGAGGCAAGATATCCCCTAGACCAAGAGGCTGCATCTCACCTATAGCTTTGACATCCGGAGTACCGCCTATACCTTTCCGCTTCTTCCACTCCGTACCCAAAGCACGTTGCTCGGCAACCTGTCGGGGCTGAATCCGAAATAATCCGGTTAACAGATTCCATACCCGACGCTCTGACCCACGCAACAGTCCTCGCTGGTTTTTATCCGCCAACCCACGTAATACCGCCATCACCTCAGGATTCTGTTTAACAAGCGAGAAATCAACGGGCCACACCGTTTCCATCTCAACCCCCTGACGGTAGGTCGCAGCATCAACTAGTTCGTACTCATACCGACCTTCTCCATTTCTGGCATCAGGATTAAAATAATGCCGCATCCACATATTTGGCGGCAGATCACTGCGAAAGTCGCCAGAAAAGACTCCCTCTGGTTGCGGTTTTCCTTTGGCATCTACTGGAGGTGTAATTTGACCTTCCGGGGACGCTTGCGGCGCAGCCAGCACCGTGCGTGTTCCGGTGGGAGCCAACGCATCGACTTCAGCTTGCCCCTCTGCCACGACCTCCCGTGCTTTTTGCACCTTGGTTGACAACTGTCCGGCAACATCCATGCCCATCTGATAGGGGGTCGGTCCTGTGATCGCGCCTACTTGGGCGGCCAGTTCTTGGGGCATTTGTTCTATGGCCTGCCGTCCTGCGGCTTCTGCGCCTACAGGAGCCAAAGCCTCAGTCGGTGAAGTTACCGTTTCCGCAGCCGGAATCGCCCCACGCGCTACGGCTTCTGCTTGCGCCATCTGCGCTGCTTCTGCCTGCCGTAAAATACCGATCCCTTCGGAGGGCGAAGCATGTGGCCCAATAACCTCTGCGATCTGTGCCAACACCTGACGGCCAGCCTCACGACGTTTTTCCGCTTCCCGTCTTGTTGCGCGAGACACCAGCGGAAATTCACTCAGAATGCCATATCCCATCTTAAACACAGAACCCGTTTCACCCGGCACTTTTGGGACCATGGGGTCCATTTGATATGGGGCAACTATGGTATCGGGCTGTCGTGTCTGTTGCTCCATAATATCCATCACCTTTTCGTGTCCCGTTGGCGCTTTCTCTGGTCGGGACCGAAATGTCGGTGTCGCACCCCAATATTTAGAACCCGGTTGTCCGATAGGTGGCTCGGATACCACCTCATCAACCATCTCGTACGTCTTGGTTTTGGGGTTATATTTGAATTCAATAACATCTGTGACTTGTTTGGCTTCTGACCTCGGCACCGGCTGGCCTGTTTTTGGATGAATAAACGGGGTTCCCGCACGAAACGCATTACCGACTACCCCTTTCGCAAAGCCAACCACACCACCCGTTATCCGACCAGCATGGGCAACGCCAAGCGCCTGACCCGCCGCCCCTGCCCAATCTCCCTTATCAACAGCAGTTTCACGAATCTGCTCCCCAACTTGACCAGCCAGAGCGAACATCGGATTACCAAACCCTGTTCCAAGACCAATCCTCAGAAGGCCACGCACAGGATGATCGCCAGAAGTAATGTCTTTCAGCCCTTTATCCAGTAAATTGAGTTGTCCCTTCCCAAACGCGATCCCAGTGCCAATCGGATCGGTAACAAGCGCATGACCAAATTCTGCCATGCCCATTATCATTCCGGCCCATTCTTCAGGAACCGCAAAGAATGATTCAACACTAAAAAATCCTCGTTTTTTGTCGATGGTGCTTTGATCATACCAGCCGACTGCATTTTCCAGACGGTTCCGATCCGCCTCTGACATACTTGTCCCGCGAATTGGATCAAAATCCCACCGTTCCTCTGGACGCTTCCCGCTGAGGGGATACTGCTCCCGAATCTCCTTGAATTTATCAAATGAACGCCTCGCAATAGCACTATTATTCGGTCCAGCAATCAGTCCATACGTATTCAAGGGCAATTCTTTTTCACCGGTCTGTTGCAGCCGATCACTAAACATGCGTAAATAAGCACCAATCGCCTGAAGGGATGCCTGAGGCCGTTCTCCTATTCTGGCACCCATTTGCATCACAGCTTGCTGTGGAGGCACGGCTGGCTCAACACCCTCCGCACCCGGCTGACGCGCCGCCGCATCTGTTGGCACTCCCCCTTGAGGCACGCCCTGATTCACGACTTGCGCATCTGCCACATCAGGTTGAAAATGGGATGCGTAAAAACTTTGCATCCTCTGAGCATCAGAAGTCGTAGTCGGAACAACCTGAGGTGGTCGCTCTGCGGTGCCTGCTTGAGCAAGTAATGACGCTAAATTCATTATTGATTCCTACCTCATAGGAAATTGAACATCCGGCTGATAGACATCAAAGAACGATTCTGTCCCCATCCCTCCTGATGTCCCACTCCCACCCCCAAGTAGCGTCGTTGGCAACGGGTCCATCCTCAGAGGATCAGCACCCCATTCATCTGGAGTAGCTTGGCCGCGATACAGTGCAATCGGATCAGCCACCGGATCAATGACCTCCCGCGTCGGTGCTATATGCGTACCGTAAGACGTGACCTGTGGAGTCATCATGCCGTCGAGTTTTGACATGAACAATGGATCAAATGATTGGATAGTTCCCATAACTTCCGGAAAGGATAAGTTTGGATTAAGAATCTCGTTCCATTCCTTAATAACCGTGTCTGACGCATTTAACCCGTTCATTTGAATCGTCACGGCATTCGACTTTAACGTCGTGAGCAATGAAGCCCATTTCTGAATCAACACTCCGTATTTACTATCTCCCGTAAATTCCCGCACCGTTGATAGTTTCAACCGGTTCCATGCCTTAAAGCCACCGAGGTTTAATTCTTGAGCAATATCGGCAACTTCAGCAGAATTTTTCTGCCATTCAGCAAACGCACCAAGTAAACGGTTCCCTTCCCTGCTTTGCCAATTTACTGCGGTTGCCTTTCCTGCACGAAAAAACATGTCTTCCCTTACAAAATTCAGCTTCGCACCAGAACCGTCGCATTCAGGACATATCAACTGACCCTGTGCGTCCACTTTACCGAAATTTTCTGGAGCATGAATCGCCTCATACAGTCGAGCCGCAGGTCCCGCAAAATGATGCAAATTGCGCTTGGCAAGTTGGGTGCTGTTGAGCTGCCCCGTTGCGATCAATTGTGATATGTCTTGAATAGTCTCTTGGTCTGGACGCCCATAACTTGTTTGGATGGGACTAAACTGAGTCGAAATATCCTGAAACTCCCCATTTGGGCCAACTCTTGCGGCAATTTGTCCCGCCTTTCGACCTGAACGAATTGCAAATCCGGGCATCTCTTTTTTCTCACCCGTTTCCGGATTGGTGTACACACCCCATACCATCCGCATCTGCGGCTCCATCTGATTGATAATGGCCTGATATGATTCATCAGCAGTCAAGTCGCGTCCCAATCTCCATCGTTCGCGCTCGGCAATACGTTCTCGATCCGTTTTAGGTTTATGGGTGTCATCAAGGCCCATTCCTGACTGACGAAACCACTTGTACGCTTCAGGCGTACCGGGAACCAAACCTTCAGGAGCCTTATACGACGACAAGCCATGCTTATCCATTTTAGTCACCGCATTGGCGTATATCCGTGCCTGCTCGGTCGGGTCTGTCGCATTGCTGGCCTGCATAAAAATACCTGCAATATCCTTCTTGGCACTCTCAGACGCCTCCCGACTCTCTTGGGCTTTTGCAACATCCAAATACTCTTGACGCTGCTGCATTTGCTGATAAGTGCTTAATAACTTAAATGCCTCTGCCGGACGCGCCTGATCCGCCGCGTACTTTGCGGCCAGTGTTTTGGCCGCCTGTCCCCCGATATTCTGTGCGGCGGCGGTCCACGGCTGTGACATGGCAAGACTGGACTGCGCTTGCTGCTGTCCACGCTGACCAAGCAGGTTCACAAGGTCCGTCGATCCGGACATCGGTCGATTTAAGAGTCGTGCCATAATAGTCTTCCTTTATGCCGGTCGATATGATCCCGGTGCGGGACCTTTTTGCTCCGCCAAATACCGCTTCCATGCGTTTTCTTTCGCCTGCTGACGCTCAAAGCGATCTTCATCAGCCCGGAACCGATCCCATGCCCGGTTGTAATCCTGCGTCCGAGCCGTGGGAATATTTCCTGCCTCCAATGCCCATTGCTGAAACTCTGGACGATACCGGCGCTCTTCTTCCCCTAGCTCCAATCCGTATCGTCCTAAAACATTTTCACGACCGACATTGTAAATATCCTTCGCACGTCCATAGCCGGTCTGATAATCCCGCTCAAGGTTCCGACGCGACCGATCATACTCTCCCGCACGACGCCGATAGACATCTTCATAGCCCATCTCGCCCATCTGCTGCCCATAATTCATCAGATCGGTATACGTTTTGCCTGACCGCAAGACACCCTTCGCGGCGGCACTTGCTTCTAAGGCCTTCCGTCCTTCCTGCATCCGCATCTGGAAGCCCGGTGCGGCCCGCGCCTCTTCCATTGTCGGCGCTTTGAACTCGTCAGGAGCCTGCCATGCTTCATAATCAAAGTCCCCGACATCCGGAATATCCGGTCCACGCCATTCCGGAGCCGTCGGCCACGGACGTTCCGTAGGAGCCGTAAAGGTCCCCGTAAAAGGATCAGCATACGTGGATGTTTTAGTTTCCCCGCCCCCGACATCCGATGCGTTCGGATCGGGAATACAGGTTTTCGTTACGTCATCCCATATTTTTCCATCCCCACACCGATCATTCAAACTCTGTTCCTCGGACTTTCTCCTCGCAAGCGGATCACCAGCCCGTTGCCACACATCCGATGCTCCTTCTCCTGCACCGCCAGCAAAGGGAGGCGTGTAATCTAAATTGCCATACAAGTTGTTGGGATCATAATCCTGTCCAAAGGGCGTTTGCCAATCGGCATCATCGTCGAGATATGCCGGACGACGCAAGAGATTATCCATCTCAGTCTTGGAAAACTGATCCCCCATTTCTGTTGAAAAGGGGCGATTTCTTAATGTAGATCGGTGATAATCGTAGGGACCGGCCATAATATTTACTCGTTTCTTAAGGGAAGTCGATCTAGTTGTGGTTCAAATGGACTATATGATCGTGGAGCAGGACGACGATACCCCATATCCGGCAAACCTGTAGGAATACCGGGATACTGAATCGGTGTTGAAGGTAGCACCTGATTCATGGGAAGACCCGTTATTGGGTCCTGCGCGGTCCATGATGTCGATACCGAAGGCGTTGGAACATTTGGCTGTAATGGAATCGTAGGTGATGCCGGAGCCTGTTGATCGCCGCCTCGACGAAACAACCCGGCGAGTGATCCTACCAATTTTGAAGCCCATCCCGTACCCGGCACTCCCATCGCACCAAGTACTGGCATCGCTATCGCGGCAGCAGGCACTCCATACTTTAAGAGCTTGGACAATTTGCTACTCTTCTGCTGATTCGACGGCAACACAGGATTTCCCGACGAATCTAAGACATATCCCGGAGGAGCCATCTGTGAGGACGTTAATGGCCGTGTCTCTCCCGTAAATCGCGGGTCCAAATCCGGGGTGACAAATTTCTCCGGATCAAGATCGAGTCCAAAATGTTCCGCATAGCCCGGAATAGCCGCCGCCTGCGCCTGTTTGAGTGGTCCACCAATCTGCTTTTCACGCTCATGGGCTACCTGAATTTCCCAATCTTCCACCGCCCGTTGTCGCGCCCGATCTTCACGAAGCATCCCCATCTGCTCCTGAAACTGGCGATCCTGTATCTCAGCCGCCTTGTTTGCGGATCGGGACCCCAACCACGCCCCAAGCAAGCTGGTGCCAGCGGCAATCCCCGCCGGAATCAGTTGACTTTTCAGGGATGGAGGTGTTGTTATTTTATCGATAAGTTTTTGCTCCCAAGTCTGACCAGCCTCCGAACCACCCCCGCTAGTCATTGTCCCAAACGGAGTCTGAATAGTAATATCTCGCGCTAATAACTCTTCATTCCATTTATCAAGAGGACTCGGTTCGGCTGGCAGCGTTGGGAAACTTTTTCTCCCTCCACCCGGCCCGGACGTCAACCACGCATCTTCAACAGCATCCTGCGCCGTGCGACCACTCGCAAAGTTGAGTAAATTCGTTTCCTCTTGCGCCCGTGCCGGGGATTGTGATTCCGTTGGAATTGACCTGTCCACGGGCAACTCAATATCTAGCTGACGACGGTTCGGGATTGTTCCTGTAAAAGCCTGCTCCGCTGCCTCCCTAGCAGTCATTGGACGCACATTCCCGTTTGCATCTAGCACGTATGGATTACTCTCATATTGTTGAGATAATGTATTAGGGTCTGCCATGATCTATCCTTTAGGTTGTTACCTGCTCCAAGACGACATCCAGCCGATACTGCATGGCCGTTGCGCCGGATGAACTATAGGCTGTTTCATACGTCACTGACGCATCTGCATCACTCCGAATCATCAGGTCCATACTCCCCGTCGTCGCGGTCGTGTTCCCGGTGAGGGCCGATCCAGACGACGTGCAGGCCACCGTCCCATCCGTCCACCGCAGGGTGACGGTCAGGCTGCTCGATGTAGAGGCGGCTTGCGTAATCCGTGCATATATCGAAACGCGATAGAGTCCCTTCGACAGCTTCGTGGTCAGCCCCGTCGGGGTCGAAATCGTCAGACTCGTCGCAGCAATGGCCGCGCTCTGGTCCGTCAGCGTGTCGAACAGCGTGCCGACCGCATACGGACTCTTTTCCACCCGATCCTGCATCTGCAAAAAATACTCGAACCATGGACTGGACACTAAGCCGGTCTGCAAATCTCCCCCCGATGTGGGGTCGATCTCGGTCGTGATGACCGCCGACGTCACCGGAATCGGAGCAGGTTTTGCCATTAGTGCATTGCGCCCTTAGCTTCGACGATGGCATCAATTATCCTCCACGGCACCGGATCAGTCATGGCGACCGCAATAATTACATTTCGTCCACTGCCACAGCGCCACCATTGGGCGCGATGCTGATATTCCCCAAGTTTCCCCGCCGAGCGCCAGCGTTCTTCGCTCCATGTTTCTCCCCCATCGGTGGACATTTGCATCATAATCTGCGGATCATAGCCCTGATCCGATGACGTTATGACCGGCGGCACTAAGGGGTCCCCCTCATCATCGTCAATATCCCATGTGGCACCGGGGAGGCCAATGCCCACATCACAATGCAACTGAAACTTGTTAATAATTAACCGATTCTGTTCGTTTTCCAGAATTGGTGGGACACGCTGTCGTCGCAAGCCGTTCCCATCGACATCCGTATAGAGATCGATATTCATTTCAAAGATACGGCCTGCACCAGAGACATCGCCCACCAGATGCTTGTTAAACGCATAACAGTGATACTGTGGTCCCCACATCTGATACCGCCGTGCGTCACTATCCCAATGACCGCGCTCATGCCACATGCCAAGCGCCAAATCATAGACCCATGTAGCATTTGCATTCGGAAAATTTAACTCGTAAAACTGATGCCCTTGATCCTGATAGGTAAACGCCACCGCATCGGACACATCATCATAGCGACTGAACGCCATTTCCACAGCATGGGTACTGACCCGTCGCACACTGTAGCCGTTCATCTGCACGACCTGACGATCTCCATCCTTGCTTCGTGCCAGCCATAAGGTCGATGCACCCAAGGTTTTCGCGGAAAACGGAGCCGCAATGCCATACGGAATCACAATCCCCGGCACGGGCGCGAACGGCATCGGGGACGTCCCGGCATCGTAAATCGGTTCCGTCGTTTCCGTGCCAAAGAGAAGAATCGTGCGGTCCCGAATGACCATCGCCTGCCACGGATCAGGGGCCGCAGACCGCTGTAAGGTATTAAGGCCACTCCAAGTCGTCCCATCCAGCAAATCAGAGACTTTTAACGTAGAGGTCGCCGCATCCAGCCCAAGAAAATAGCCGTCAACCATGCCTCCCTGTGTCACATCTGTGACCTGTTCGCCAAATACTTCTGTCGAAAAGTTATAAATATAGCCCTTATCGCCACTGGTAATGAATAGTTCATTCCCGGCGTCCCCATTCATGGCAAATGTCGCAGGATTGCTGTCGATAGCAACCGTGCCAATCTCGGTTAACTCCCCCGTAGAGGACATTTCATAGATTTTGGTGCCAATAGCGGCAAACGCACGCCCCGCTTGGGCAAATAATCCCCGACAGGCTGCGCCTTCTGTCGCATTTTCCGCAAATAACGCCAGTCCGGGCGTCGGATACAGCACCAACCGCTGCCGATTCGCTACTTCCAAACGCTCAGGATACATATTCATGCACTGTTCCGGTCGCGCCATCAGGCTTTGAGAGATATACGATGGCCCACAGAAGCCGGGATACGACGGCATTAGAACAATCCTCCTCGAAACTGACTGTTCGTCATCGTCCGGCTTCGTCGCGTCAGTGACGGATCAATCGGCACCTCGCGTATCCGCACATTCGCACGCTTAATGCGTAGCATCGCGCTCGATGCTTGCTGGCGGAGGTCCGGCGAGACAGGTATCCCATAAAAGGGAGCCAATTCGACGGCCAGATTGCTCCGAATGGCCCGTTCGTATCCCGGCGGAAACGTATAGGCCGTTGAGAGATCAGCAAACTCCGT
>Ga0098052_1002521_pt1 | contig 11088 bp, 7 predicted proteins | sample 15_taG_FD_81591 | JGI IMG/M metagenome (GOLD analysis project Ga0098052, IMG submission 81591) | Marine viral communities from the Subarctic Pacific Ocean - 15_ETSP_OMZ_AT15312 metaG | ecosystem: Environmental > Aquatic > Marine > Oceanic | place: Pacific Ocean | collected 2015-01-18 | reverse complement strand
ATTAACTGCTTCAATCTTTGTTTTACTATCCCCGTAGTGATAAACCAAATCAATACCACGATCAATTAAACCATCAAGCCATTCTCGCATATCCTGTGTGTTCATGGTATCGTCATCATTATCCATAGTGATAACAAAGCGAACATGAACCGTGCCCGAAAGGTGGTTTATATACTTCTGTAGTACATTTTTAAATTTATCTGGGCGCGATCTTGTTGGGAACTTCACCAATAGAGTTTTCATAATATAAATCTCTCACTATTTTCTTCTTCCTATATGATATTTGGGAATCAATTCCCAATCATCCTTTTCTTTGTGCGGAAGAATTTTCATTTGTTTTAAACTAAGAGTTGGTTCTAACTCTTCATCACTATCTATCTCTAACAATTCCCACTCCTCAAGGAGATTGGTAATTGTATTTCTTCTTGCTATATCTGATTCTGATAGGTCGCTCTCTAATCCATCGAGGGAAAACAATTCTTTAAAATGGAGAATGGCGTATCGTCCTCTTTTGTGTAATATATGACATGATTGATATAATTTATTTTCTTTCCTTGACGATACACCAATTCTCGTTAGCGTTTCTCTTATTTTCAAAAAACTATCTTCATCAGGCAGTATAATCTCTACACCATATCCCCTAAAGATATCTTCAACATATTCATATTCGCATTCATCTTGCATTATTTGCTCCAATATATTTAAGTGTCACTTGCACTAAAATATATAGGATTTTACTACTTTACACCCCCCTTAAAGACCCTAGAACGCAGTATATCCATGTCCTCATCTGTTAAGATATCAAGAATTTCATTCGCCCTTCTGCTAGAAACATTCAGGGCTTCTTTCACAACATCAATATCTTTATCCTCTTCCTTCTTTATCCACTTACTAAATCTTTTCCTCTGTCTCACAGAACCCTTAAGATAATTAAACTGATCTTTCTTGGGGATTTCGGGGAAGCGATTCATTTCGTTTGCGTATAAAACTGTGTCTATGAAATATGAAAGACAACGATTAATAATAAAAGGATAATAATCTTTGTCTGCTTGGGGTTCAACAAACAAATCCTCTTTGGTATGGTTTATGGCTTTTAAATAATCGCCTGGTCTCATTCCCTATCCACCACTTCTATATGGTCTTGATGAACCAAATCATAATCTTGATATGTGTTTCCCTTTTTATTTGTGATTGACCACCACACCCGATCACCGGGCTGAATATCCTCATCAATTCCACAACCAACCGCAACCACATCAGACCAGATATACCCACCCTGTTTAATTGCGAAATCATTATATACAATACCTGCTTCAGTTGTCTTCTTACTTTCGATCACTGTCTTTACAGCAACCCATTTTCCTAGCGGTTTAAATTTCATTTGTAATTACACCTCATCATAAGTTCTACTAAACACGCAACAAAATTAATTTCTTGGTCTGCAACAAACGCGGCCTTATACTGATACTCTGCAAGAATGAGAATAGCCTCTGGAATAGAACTATCCTCAAGAGCATTATACGCTTCCTCATAAAAAGAACGAAACATTTCCGGCGGGGCATTGTCCAAATTCATCACAACCCACCTACGAACATCAGTGAAATTCTTTTCCTTCATACTCTTGAACAAAGAATTTACAGGAATCTCTCCAGCAGCAGATAGAATACCAACATCAATTATTCCCGTCGAGGAATATCTTTGTAGTTCATTGAGTATTCGTCTGAAGTCTGGAAAATGTCTTTGAATAAACGAAGCGACAACTTCCTTTTTATGGGGAATACCTTCGCTATCAAGAATATAGATAACCCGCTCCATAAAACGAGCGGCTAGTTTTGCTTTCTCCGCGCCCGGAATATTAAAATCAATATTCGTACACCGAGAATGTAGTGGTTCAATAATTCTATTCTTGTAATTACAAGTAAGTATGAACCTACACGTAGAAGAAAACTCTTCTATCGCACCCCTCAACGCCGGTTGAAAACTCTGTGCGTTAGAGTAATCAAACTCGTCGAGGATGACTACCTTCATGCTGTCAGTTAACGACACCGTGCTTGCAAAATTTCTAATACGAGTTCGGAGCATATCGATGTTACCATCTTCCGAACAGTTAATCATTATATGGTCAAACCCAAGTTCATTACATAGTGCTTTTGCTACAGTTGTTTTACCAACACCCGCTCTACCACTCAGAAGAAGATTCGGACACTCCCCAGAATCTACAATGTTCTGGAAAGTATCTTGAATCTCTTCTGGAAGAACACACTCTGAAATTGTCTTAGGACGATACTTCTCAACAAAGAGAGAAAGTTGTTCAGCCATGATACCTACTCGTTGGGCTAAATGCGATCCAATAAGAAAGATCCAAACCACTTGTATGAGTCATCTTAGAGATAACCTTTTCTGAAAGGCTTACATCATAACTACCGGGAAGAATACGAAGGTTCTCAATATTGAAATGATATTCGTAATCTGCACCTGTGTCGTTGTTACCTAGAACCACAGTGTATGTGTTTGATCCTGTGTCATATGCAGAACCTGTATAATCATGTCCCGGCTTTTCAAAGGCAACCATATGAATCTCCCCATCCCTCGCTTCAAACGATATGTTGGGAAGTTGAAGAACAGAAGATGCTTTCTGAATCTCGGACAATTGTTTATCACTTACCGAAAAATCAACCACGGGATCTGGCATACCAATAGCACGATCATCGTGTGTGAGAAGAGATGGTTCGGTATAATAATACTTTACCTCAGACCCACCCCTTCCACTAATTAAAACAAACTTTTCCTCAAAACTAAACTCAGGATCACCAAATAAAGAGATGGTCCCAAGAAATTTCGAAAGATCAAAAATTCCAATCTCATTTTCAAAAGTCTCGGAAACAATAGCCTCACCCATCACATTCTTTGCTGGGGTAATAGTTCTAATTTTGTTTCCGGGTTTAATGTAAATGTTAGAATTAAGAGTTGAAAAATTCTTTAGAATTGAAAGGGTGTCCTCAGAAATTTTCATCGCAGTATCAGTCATCATATTCAAAACTCCTCAAAGTTGTCGTAGTAATCGTTGTAAAGCCGCTGGTCTTCTTGATCTCCTTTGGCCAAATCCCTAAGAGATTCTTTCGTTCTGTGTCTTCGTGCCTTTCTTTTTTGTCTTCTGGCACCCTTCATGGGATCTGTATCAAAATAATCCTCGTCCTGTGGGGGATTATTGTTTTTATTATTCTTAGCCATCTCTAACTTTTTCTCCTTGTGTTAGTATTATACTGCTGATTTGAAATTAATCAAGCAAATTATGTTAGATAATTACCATCGTCACCCTGGTAGCCGGTCTGGTTACCCAAATCCACTCCCTTAACCTGTTTACCTGTATGATGGATTATTTGTGTTCTAGTACTCAACTCATCAAAGTTATCATATTCATCCCCCGCTGGAGGAACCCTATACGCGAATCTAATATCAAACGTATTTCCGTGTCCATGAGAAGGAAGAATTCCATCCCCACTGAAATCGCTGCCCATTTCTATGGGTTTGCCTACTCCGTTTTTCGACGTTTGTAATGGATGATAGCCCTCCATCGTATAGCCATATCTATCAGTAAGCGTTATGTCTGTGTTTGGTCTTACAAATCTCATTATACATGGATGCGGTGAGTCTACTGGGCCGCACATATCTAAATCTCTTTCGGCTTCAAAATCCAAAATTGTATCCCATATGACTTCCCCATCAACTTCCTCTGGGTTAATATTATATGCAGGTCCATACAGTCCGCTTAATTCTTCGTCAAGGTCGGCACAATTATAATCTTCACAATCTAAATCCAAATAACCAAATCCATATCTATGGTCGCCCCCCTTATCCCTCAAAGTCACGGCTTCCAATAATCTCGGTAATGTCTGTCTGCCATGATAAGACCTCAATTGTATTTGGTCTTTGTACATTACATCAGGCATTGCTTCTTCTATATTAATACCATACATTGTACGGACCATTTCCGCTCTATTAGGCGACCATAAAGTACTATTTGTCTGAGGAACTAAATTCCAATTTTCGGGTCTACATATCAAACCACCCGCGACCATGTTGTAAATATCTCTGTTAGACCAGCATTTATTTACCGCATTAAAATAATTTGGCTGTGCCTTCCAGTCCTGGGCATCACCGCTGAAGTTATTCACATATGATTCCCAAAAATCACCAGGCTCGAAATCAAAGCACCCGCCGTTTGAATGAAGCCATGGCGAACCGGGATCATCTAAGTTGAAGAAATACCAAATAATTTCCAAAACCGGAAGCATGAATTGTTTCCACCAAAGATCATCAAACGGCACAACACTTCTAGATTTCATATATGCCCATTGCATTATACCGGTCCCAAACGAATTACACGAATAAGATAAAGTGTCCCAGAAATTTGGGAACCTATTAATTATATCATACCCACCAGACAAATCTGGTCCCGCATGAATTAAGTCTACACACAATCTGTCCTCTTCGTTTGGGCCTCGTCCACAAACTGCCTGGGGATCTTCGGGATCATAATGCCACAAGCCAAGACCACAACAATTAGTAGTGGTAGGATCCTCACAAGTTGTTGGTTCTCCTTGCCAACCACACCCAACATCCCAATCTGTCCAACCGCCCTCACAACTCCATCCACCGAAGTTACCGCCCAGTTGACCACCTATTGTGGGACATGCATTTGCCCAAACGATCTGGTCAGGGTGCCAACCATCAGAAGCCAACGCGGCCAAAGCATCATCTCTGGCACCATTATCATTATACCATCCCGCATTCAAATACCAATCCACAACATCAGCAAGCGTCAAGGTTTCATACTTATCGTCTGTTTCTATTGGTCCTGCCGTTCCAGTTTCTCCGCCACCAGCATTACCCCAACCCCAATCCCTATGTCCTAAAAAACCACCACCAAGGTCTGACTCAACATCTGTGGTTACCATTCCTGTATAAGCACCTTGAGGTGGCCTACAACGTGGACCCCAACACATGTCCCCATCAGTGCCTGCTGATGCTCCCCCCTTAGAACTTCCGGGATATCTAATATCTGACGGCGGAGGTCCAGTTGCCTCGATATATTTTTCAATTATGTGGTTGTTGCCATATTCAGTATCCTTGTTAATTATGTCATAATAACCAACCAAATGTTTTTGTGTGTTAAAAGTCTTAAGAGGTCTTAAATATGGGTCGAGATCATATGCAGCGGTGAACAAATCAGGATGTAGTTTCTCCAGTGTTTCATACAACACATATGTATTAGGTCTATATCCACTGTATCTACACGGTTCCGTGGCTATCTGATAACCATTAATTGCGTTCAGAGCCGAAATACCGGAATTCATAAACAGATGATATAATCTCATGACAGGTGTGTCTAAAGTGGTTTCGTTTGAATCATTCCATATATCAAAGCCCCGAAGCCACCCCAAGAGATCATCATGAACATAATCCTGTCTATACCGATCATCACCAACCCTCATTAGTTTTTGATAAAATTCTATCCCCCTCCACCCCTTTTTAGTAGGTGTGTCCTCGGTCCCCAACCACGTATAATAGTCGTACCTACCATTAGAATCCCGGTTCCAATAATCTTGGCCCATATTAGGAACATCATCCAAGGTGCCCTGGGGATCGGTATAATATCTCGCAAAACCGTTAGGGAACTCATAATCATAATAATCGGTACACACTCTAGTTGGATCAAGAAAATCTAAACATTCTTTTTGTGTGTCATACCAAATTTTATCACCAAAATCATTTTCATAATAATTATATGCACATGTCTGGTATATAATTTCGCCCAAGAATATACCTGCATTATTTTGTGCAGTACCAAAATTGAATGCGTATATACCATTGTTAAAGTACATACTACCAATATCTTTTTCTGGATAGAGAACCCATTCAATCTCTATATCTTCGTTTATATTTCTTAATATTGCATTAAGAGATTTTCTAGTACCAGACAAATCAAAACCATAGGGGAAATTTGGTCCGTACGAAGATTGAGGAAGCAGGTGTCCCGGGACATGATCTGTATAAAATTCTGGTTCGGCAGTTGCACCAGTGCCACCTACAAATTCTGGCCTACACCCATGATTCAGTCCGCGAAGAGGAAAAATATAATCAGTAACGCTCTTGGGAAAATACAAGTCTCCTGTAGTGGGAGTAAACTCTCCCCACTCCGAATGCTCTCCCCGACCAAATGCATGTACCCCTTTGGGCAAATGTATAGTTACCTTTTTTAAATTTTTAACTCTGCCCGGCATTATCCAACGCTCTATGTGGTTCATAATAACAGGAGCAAAGTTTGTCCAAGGAACCCACTCGCGCCACCTTGCCCATGTAGAAAATCTAATTCTTCTTGGTGGTGTTGATTCAAAACCCACATCCGACAATCGACCGGCGTTGACGCTAGGATGTGGTCCATAATTTCCCAATCCAGTACCAGGCGGAGTAGGTCTTGCGTGTACTGCTTCTCCACCCGGGCCCGCGGCCGAGTACCAGGCGTCTTCACCCGGATTAATATATCGTCCGGGATACCAATCTACCCACGAAGGCCGGTTGCCGGGCCCATCATGCGGAGATGGTTTCCTGTCATCATACCACGAAAGGAACCCCTCACATCGAGAATCAATGGCTTTGAGTAAAACTCTCCTATTCCCATAGGGATCTTCACCGACACCGGCCAACATTTGTCTTTGATCGGCAGGACTAGTAGGATAAAAACCCAACACTCCCCCAGTCGCACATTCTCCGGGAAAATCATGTGCATCATAAGTGTGACGACTCCAAGGCCAATCACACTCTTTCCAGGGGAAATCGCCCGCGCTCACTTCTATCCAATAAGGACCAGTTTCTCCGGGCTGTGGTCCTCCTGGTTGCCCATAACCATCTGGAACCTTCAGACAATGCATGGTTGCATCATCATACAACTCATCCAAACCAATCACACTATCCCAGTTACTCCACAATGCTCGCTGCCTATAATCGGGCCATGTGTTAGCACCCACCGGCACGTTGACCGAAGTTGTACCACCTTCCAAGGCCCATACAAGAGAAGGAGCAACGCCCGGATAATGATTAAATAGGTATTGTGGCCACCAACGAGGACCACGTTCATTACATGGCCAAACTCTATATTGTCCCCCACAAGGAGATGGATTATATAAATCTTCTATGTTATCATTGGGGTCATCGGGGTTAATTATACCCCAAAGCGAGTATGGATTATTAAACGTCTGATTAATAAAGAGGGAGACATCCATGCCCAAATAATGTCTATAATAAGTCGGGAAAGCATCATCTATCGATCCATCATTCAACATGCATGTAGTATGGGGGTGCCAAGAAGTTTCCACATTATCCCTAAGTCCAATACAATCACAAGTCGCCTTCGCAAAGAATATTCTTCTGTTAAACGACTCATAAAACCCTTGCGCCGTATAAAAACCGGACCACGATTCGTTAAAGGGAGTTCCTAAACTTAAAAACCAAGGATCAAAACAAAACTGTTTACCAAAATACTCAGAGTCTGGTCTGGTGTCGGTCCAACAGCAAGATCCTACACTAATATCATCAGGATCCCCGCCATTTATATTGTTTCCGTTTTCATCATAAAGAGCATCACCAAATGCAAAACATAGACCAGTAGCGTCTGGGCCCCAGTCGCCAAGATCGAACCAAGGAGGAGTGTCTGCGCCCCAATCCCATTCTGGTGGAGTTTCGCCACCAATCCAAGCACCAATATTATCAAAACTTTGAGAATCAGATGGATGTCGTTCAAACAAATCAATTTCATGTTTAAATTTGGTTCTGCCAACTACATATGCATCACTGGTAAAACCATGCGGGCTCATCATTCTTTTCCACACCGGCATACTACCATCAAGTACGTCGTAGCCATCATAGTAAACAAGTCCAGTTTTGTCCAGCAAACCTTCCCACTTATCAGAATCAAAGCCACCACCGTCCGGTAACCCCGATATATCTTCAGGAGCCACTGATCTGGAACCAATTATACCGGGCGCGGTAGAACCCTGGGTTCCAAACCAAGCACCCCAAAGATTATACATAGGAGAACCTTCACACCACCAACCACGACAACCATTTTCAGGCAACTCGGCAAACCGAAATCCATATATGGGAATATCCATAAGGTCAGTCGCGCCTGCATTATATTTTGTTCCACCCGGATCATATTCTATACGTGTTGAATTGTAATAATAATCATTATCAGTTGGTCGTGTCGTAATAGTATATCCATAAACAATACCAGTTTGGCTTCCCCACTGTGCAGTATCGTTATCATACTCTTCATAGGCAGCCATTAATCCTTTGGGCAAGCGCATCGCATTGTAATGTCCGCGTTCACCAAAAAATCCTTGTCCCTGGTTATCCGAAGCACCTTGAATACCTGGCGACCACTCATCATAAAGTTCATGGGGGTAGTTGGTGCCGCCCCACTCATGTCTGAACCAGGTCCATCTACTCAAGTCGGGGAAAGCATCGGCATCAAAAGTAGACTCTAAAAATTCTTTCTCGGTATAAGCGCGAGGTGAATCTGGAGTGCCCAACCCGCTGTCTTGTTGCTCAGACCATACATCAGACATAATCGGAGCCGCGAATTTATCGTCTTGCTTGTACGGCGGCGGGGAGGTATGATATGGGCCTTCCGCTTCCATTATATCGTCCCCCGAACCCAGTTCATCTAAACTCCTGGGAAGCAATCCACTCCGTGAAATGGTAACTGTTCCGGTGAAAGATGCTCTCCCAGGAATATAATTGTTTAACATATTATACCTATCCCGAGGTTCTTGAAAGTTAAAGTTTTTATCATGAACGGGATACGGACAGGTAGAACTCATCGAACCATCAGTTCTAGAACAACAAGGCAAAAAGTTAGTCCCTGCCTCTTTCTGATAATCGCTTCTATTGGCATATGCGTATGTAATAGGACTTAACGTATCGGTGCCCCCAACAACACCACCCATACCATTATAGTAAGTTTTCTTATTTGGATACTCCCCATACATTCTAGAAGCATTATCATGAAGATTCATAGTCGTTCTGTGGGTATTCCAAATATTTCGTGGATCTAATTGAAGAATTAATGTATGTGGTCGAGCATTTACCAACCCCCGACCAAATGTAATACCACTATCCCCCTCTTCTTCTTCGTACATATCTTTGTAATATAATCTCTGCTTACCATAGGCTATATTACCACGATCCCAATTCTCCAGTTTTGAAAGATCAGACCCCGGCTCATTGTCATAAGTTCTACCATCTGGTAACCCACAATAAATTCCTTCGTGGTGTTTATAATACAACCAATTGAAAAGGTTACCATAATTTAACGGGTTATACAGACCCGATCTCTTTGCTGGAGCCGGAATATCAATCGGTCCTCCTTGAAATGTTTTATGATCTTTATTGGGATGATCTTGTCCTTCGACATAATCGTAACTTGGGCCCTTCCAGTATTCTAGTTTTCTCCCCATTTTACTGGCTTTGCCCAAATTCATTCTAGACTGATTGCCAGCGATAAATTTTTTATCGGAATCTGTTATGGAAAGTTTTGACAAATTCTCTAAAGTATATTCCTCGACGGTTGCCTTCGTAGCAGCACCGCTGGATCCACTCACAAAAAGAAGTGGCGTTTGGTTATGATTTTTGCAGCCCGCACAATCACTATGAGTATTATATCCATCCTGGTCAACAAATATAATATTAATCTCATCCGTTTCTGGAGCAGACTCGTATATATTCGGCAAAAAACACCAGTAATGATTGTGTATACCAGTCATTCAGTGCCCCTACGGATTTGGTTGAATGGTGTCATCAGCAACAATATAACTTCCCTGAACTGGTTGCACCGTATTTATAAATTGCTCATTCACATTCTCCAATTTGAATGGGAACGGTAATTGCTTAAACGCACAAGGATCATCCAACGTATCAATTGCATTGGGGCATGTAAACATTGGGGGATTTTGATTTGGTCTATTCTGAAGAGGAATAGGTACACCAGAATATGGAGTTCCATCAGGATATCTAATTGCAGGGTCTACATAAAAACTAGTAGACGGAAAACTCATTAGAACAATACTTCCAGGACGAATAGGCTGAACCCGCATGAATCTGGGCAATCTACTCATATCAACACCGGGCGCGACATATCGAGGAACCAACATCCTGTCACCGATTTCACCTCTAATTCCGGTATCGATGTATTGATTGTCCGTAGAAACATTTAAAAATTCACAGGTATTAAGTGCCAGCGGATTAGTTCTTGGAAGATCAACCTCCAGAAGATAACTATTTATAGACTCAACTTGAGCCTCACTCAGATCAACATCGCCCGTTACACCGGGTAACTCGATACCGTCTAATCCTTCATATTCCCCACCAAATACCCCGCTCTTCAACATAGCAATTTCATTATTAAGAAGAGATCTTCGTTCGTCTTCATCTGAATCGGAGTCTTCCCCAAAATATTCATCAAGTTTTTTCATTATGGCATCTTTATAAAAACCCCTTTCTTTAACCAAATCAAACACGGGCTGATTAAAGTTTTCCACTCCCCCGGTCCCAAGTCTAGTCGAAACCCAATGCTCAACATCTGCATTTGCCGTATATCCCCCTATACTAATAGGAGGCTCGTCAGAAAGGGTCTTGCCCCCTACCCTATAATCTCCCCCATCTCTAATAGGATAATCAGCACCAACAACTGCAATATCTCTATCTCTATCTAATGGATCCAAGCCCCGGGCATCATCATCCGTCTTATGTTGTTTCGCAACAACCTCTTTACTTAAATCAGGCATCATGTTGAATTCTACTTCTCTCCACTCATATGCCCACATTCTAAATTCGGGATCTTCATCTGGATCAACATTAGGCATCGTTGGTCCAATTGGATGTGCCCTCATAATTTTTGCAAGAACAGCAGTCCTTGTTTCCGGGGCATCAAAATAATATTTTGGGCTTCCACCATCACCCATAAGTTCTTGCATCAAAACAATACTACCCACAGAAGAAGCAGGATTATGATACCTATTATATTCTGAT
>Ga0098052_1002518_pt1 | contig 11094 bp, 16 predicted proteins | sample 15_taG_FD_81591 | JGI IMG/M metagenome (GOLD analysis project Ga0098052, IMG submission 81591) | Marine viral communities from the Subarctic Pacific Ocean - 15_ETSP_OMZ_AT15312 metaG | ecosystem: Environmental > Aquatic > Marine > Oceanic | place: Pacific Ocean | collected 2015-01-18 | reverse complement strand
TGTTAAACCATTTGGTAATGAGATAATGTCATGGAACAATCACCTCTACCAGTCGTCAGTGTTCTAAGCTCGGTCATATAACCTACAAGCTCCGCTAAGGGAACTTTTGCTTTGACAACTGAATCACCACCTTGTTCTTCAATCGCTTCTGGATTGCCTCTGCGGCGATTCACATCACCGATAACTCTACCCAAACTTTCGCTTGGTGTTATTACATCAAGACCCATAATAGGTTCGAGAAGAACAGGACCAGCATCTGGTATAGCATTCCTGAAAGCATCAATCGCTGCCATTTCAAAAGAAAGTGCATCTGAATCAACAGGATGTGTTTTACCATCAATCAAAGTTATTTTAATACCTTGTACAGGATAACCTTTCAAGATACCGTTTTTCATTTGACTTTGGAATCCTTTCTCAATAGATGGAATATATTCCTGAGGAATAACACCACCTTTTATCTGAGAAATAAACACCAAACCTTCATCTTCAATCGGTTCAATGATAACCTCAATGTCCGCATACTTACCACGACCACCAGTTTGCTTATGCATTCTTTCGATATGCGTAACCTTCTTAGTGATGGTTTCCTTATACATAATATGAGGATTACCTTTTGTTACTTCAACCCCATAATCATCACGAAGTTTATTGATACTAACTTCTAAATGAAGTTCACCCATTCCAGATATAATAGTCTGTCCTGAGAAATCATCCGTTCTGATTGTGATTGTTGGATCTTCTTCACAAATCTTAGAAAGCGCAATGGATAATTTATCCATATCAACAGCCGTCTTAGGTTCGATAGCAAATCCAATAACGGGTTCAGAAAATTCTATACCCTCTAAGGATATCGGTTTATCAATAGAACAAATAGTATCACCTGTTCTTATATCTTTAACACCGACAATCCCAGCAATGTCACCCGCTTCAATAGACTCAATAGGAGTTCGTTGATTGGAATGCATTTCAAATATTCGAGAAACTCTTTCTTTCTTATTGCTTCTTGGATTAAAAACCATATCACCAACTTTAAGAGTTCCAGAATAAACACGGTAATAAGATAGTTTACCAAACTTATCATTCGCTGTTTTGAAAACAAGACCAGAAAGTGCATCTGTATTATCAGGATATCTTTCTTCATCTTCACCATCTTCATTAGTTCCTACGATAGAACCAACATCTAATGGACTCGGAAGTATCTCACAAACTTTATCAAGTAAGCTTTGTACACCAACATTCTTATAAGCGGAGCCACACATAATAGGAACGATATCCATATTAATAGTAGACTTTCTTAGAGCCGATATAATTTCTTGCTCACTTAATTCAATTCCATCAAAATACTTTTGCAAAAGTGTATCATCACTTTCTACAATAATCTCAATCAAATTGTTTCGGTATTCGGTAACAATTTCAATCATATTCTCAGGAATTTCAGCATAGCGGAATTCTTCTCCATTTTCATCAATATCCCAATAGATAGCTCTTTGTGTTACCAAATCAATAACACCCGTAAAAGTTTCGCTTGATCCAATAGGTAATTGTATAGGTATAGCTTTGGAGCCTAATCTTTCTGTAATTTGGCTAATTACGTTATAAAAGTCTGCACCATCACGATCCATTTTATTAACAAACCCAATTCTTGGAACGTTATAACGATTCGCTTGTTTCCAAACGGTTTCAGATTGTGGTTCAACACCTCCAACTGCACAGAAAAGTGCAACAGCACCATCAAGTACACGGAGAGATCTTTCAACCTCAGCAGTAAAATCAACGTGTCCTGGTGTATCAATTATATTAATACGATTCTCATTCCAGAAGCAAGTGATTGCAGCAGATGTAATTGTTATACCACGTTCTTGTTCCTCTTTCTGGTGGTCCATGGTAGCATTACCATCATGTACTTCTCCCATATTATGAGTTACACCCGTATAAAATAATACACGTTCAGTGGTTGTAGTTTTTCCAGCATCGACATGCGCCATGATGCCAATATTTCTAGTTTTATTTAGCTTTTTCATTTTTTGTATTCATTATTTTTAGACAATAGTTTATTCGCACCAAGAACTGGTGCTTTGCTGTGGATTATATGTCCGCTCTAAAGAGCAATAATGAGTACATTGGATTTAAAAATGTTTATTTTAAGTTTTTGTATATATCCTTTTTTGGATACTAAGTTTGTAAATATACGGAAATAATATAACTGGACCAAGATAATTAATTATAAGGACTATCAAATCCTTCTGGTGGTGTCCAATATAAATCGAATTCAGCATATTCTATTTCTCCTTGTCGTTTTTTACTATCCCATAAGTGTATATTTGTTATATCAATAGCGTTTGTTAAATTTTTTTGACCAGTTATGTAGACACCTCTAGTAAATTGAAATCTATTTGAGCGAGGTCGTCCTTTTCTTTTTCCTCTTGTCGAAATGATTAACAAATCAGCTTGTTCTAATCTATTATAGATATTTTTAATAAGTTCAATAAAATCTTGGTTACTTATAGTCGCTTGTTTTGCATCAGGATCTTCTATATTTAACCGTTCTATATACCAATTTTCATCCCAACCCTCTATTAATGCATCTGCTGGATTATAGATAGCAAGTCCTTCATCACGTGCTATATTAAGTATAGCATCAATCTCAGCATTTCTATTTTCTTTAAATGATTCAAATTGTCTTAAATGCTCCATTATATACCAAGTAATTTTTTCATCACATCAATATTTGCTACAGAAACTTTTATGTAAAAACCACCTGCTCCTGTTTCGGAGATTTGTACTCCTGCTTTTTTACCTGATTTATGATTTGTGAAATGGAGCATTCCTTCTGTTTCAGAATATCCTTCAAAGCTTTCGAACCATTTTAATAATTTGTAAAATTCATCATCATCTAATTCATGAATTGATATTCCTCTTTCGTCCCAGTATATTACAGCATCAAATTCATTTAGCTCTTTCCAAAATTGTACCCATTCTGGACAATCATGTTCAGTAGTTACTTGTAGTTCTCCACAAATTCTTATTCCTATACTACCTTGTACCGTAACTCTAATATCTTTCCCAAATTCATGCTCCATTCTTTTTAGTGCTTGTGATAGTAATTCAAATGCTTGTACATCAAGTTCACCATATATATTTATATCTACAGCATGAAAAAACCCTTCTGAAAATGCTGGAAACTTTTTGGTAGGCAATGCTCCTTTATTACCATTTTTACTTGGGAAGAAAAAATGATTAGTTCTTACATTAAATCCCTCATCTTTGAAATCGTTAAGTATTAAAGTTAATGTATCACCATCGATACCAACTTTTGATTCATATATTTTTGAGAATTTTTTCATTAGAGTATATATAAAGAGAGGACTATTTAAAGTCCTCTCCGTATAGAATTACATCTACTTTGTTTTCCACTTTCATAAGTGGTGGCAGGTCAAGCTCTTTGATAATCCACCTTTCAATTTTCATGTCAGGGTTCTTACGAGCATTGTGTTTTGCTGGAAGATTTTCTAGTTCATCAGAAGTGAATTTCGAAAATACTCTTTTCCTTTGGATGTATGTTCCTCTCTTAAAGAATGCAGGATAATCATTCCAGTTAATTCCTTTTTGGAAAAGGAGTTCTTGTTTTTCAGATCCGTTTTTCTTCATTAGAAAATTGTGAGAATAATATTCTGATGCAGCCATTGAAACAGAGTTCTTTGTAGCATCTTTTTCCCTCCATAGAAAAGCATTTACAGCTTCAATAGGATTTGGAACATTATAAACTCTACAGTCAAAGCGTGGCATCTTATCTTTCTTTTCTGGTAGATAGTCTTCAAGATTTCTGTTAAAGAAAACAGAAGCCATGGCAGATAGGTCAGACACCATTTTGAAGAACCTTCCTCCGAAATAGAGTTGTGATCTCATATCTTCGACATACCAAACTAGAGTGATTTCATCACTTTGAGTATAACCACAGTTAGCATTTGTTTCTTTAACAAGATACTTTGTAGTTTCTATCATTAGTTTTGATAGCCTTTCATCATAAGGGCGTTTGAGTCCTCTTGTAAAGTTTGAGAAACTTTTTCCGTCCAGTCTTGCAATGATTGGGACGAGAGGTAGCATTTTGATTCCGCATGTTGCATTTTCATACATTTTCATACGATCTCCGAATTGATCTTTGTTCTTTTTCATATCGTTTTTCTTTTTTTTAATCTCAAATCTCTCTGAAATTTTTTATCCACCTTTTGACAAAGAAAAATGATATGTTTTTAATATACTTCTATATATCAAGAAGTTGTCGCTGACAAAGATAATCATTAAAATTAGACCACCAAAATTAATATATAAGTTTATGCCAACATACTCATTAACATTAAGGAAAAATCTAGGTAGGAGAATGACTATCGAGGAACTCGATGATAATTTCCAATACCTACAACAAGAAATTATTAGTGGAACTGGCGGTGGTGGGACTGGTTCAGTCGGACCACAAGGACCACAAGGACCACAAGGAATTCAAGGAGCGACAGGTTCTAATGGTACAAATGGAATTCAAGGAGCAACAGGTTTAGCAGGACCAGCAGGTTCTCAAGGAATTCAAGGACCAACAGGCTCAGCAGTAGCCGCGGGTAAAATATTTTCGGTTCAAACTAAAGCACCGAGTGGATCATTGGCTGGATTTGGAATAATAGATACTGTTAATAATTCAATTTATTTAAATTCTGGAACACCATCAGGTTATACCTCATCTACTAGCAATACAATACTAGGTGTTAATGCTGGATTATCTAATACGGTAAATGGAAATACATTTATTGGAGAAGGATCGGGTAATGCTAATACAGTTGGTAATGTTAATACTTTTTTGGGTAAAGGAAGCGGTTATAATAACACTTCTGGTTATTCTAATACATTTATTGGATATGAGTCTGGTTGCTCAAATACTTTTGGACTAGAAAATACATTTATTGGATATCATTCTGGTGAAGGTAATACAACAGGTATTAATAATGTTTTTATTGGAAGTGATGCTGGATTTAATAACACTTCTGGGTTTTGTAATGTTTTCATTGGAAACTCTTCTGGTTTCAACAATACAATTGGTGTAAAAAATACATTTGTGGGATCAGGTGCAGGGTTTGCAAACTTAGATGGATGTAATAATACATTTATCGGTGATCGAGCAGGTAACGCAAATGCTACGGGTGATGAGAATGTTTTCATTGGTACAGGTGCTGGTTTTTGCAATACGAGAGGTAGTGAGAATATTTTTATTGGAAGTGATGCTGGTTGTAATAATACAACAGCCGAGTGTAATATTTTTATTGGTAAACATAGTGGTCATAATAATATTACTGGTCAGTATAATGTTATGATAGGTAATTACGCAGGATGTTTAAATACTACAAAAAGTGGTGCTGTTTTTATTGGTCATATAGCAGGGTGTGCCGCTGTTAGAGAAGGTACTTTTATTGGATATGGAGCAGGAGCGAAAAATGAAGGCTCATTTAATACTTTTATAGGAACTACTTCTGGTTATAATACTACTACTGGTGCTTCTAACACTTTTATAGGTGATAGTACGGGGTATGGAAACACAACAGGTACACAAAATACATTTATCGGAAGTCGTGCAGGTCAGTGTAACACAACAGGTAGTAGGAATGTTTTTATGGGAAATGGCGCAGGATTAGGAAGCACAACTGGTGTAAGTAATGTCTTTATAGGAAATGAGACAGGAAGTGGTAATAGAACTGGTTCGGATAATGTTTTCATAGGAAATTGCACAGCCACTCTAGGACAAGGAGTACAAACTACTGTAGCTATCGGCTCTGCTGCGGGAAGATGTGGTACTACTGCAACTTCTAATGTTTTTGTTGGGAATAGTGCGGGTTATAAAACTACTGTAGGTAGTGATAATGTCTTTATTGGTGCTGCTGCTGGGAACAATAATACCTCAGGTTGTAGAAATACATTTATAGGTGATGGATCTGGTGGGAATAATATAACGGGTGTTAATAATACTTTTCTTGGATATAAATCTGGTACGGGTACTACATTTTCAAACACAATTGCTATGGGAGTGTGTTCATTTCCAACTAGGAGCAATGAATTCGCATTAGGATCATCTGCAATACCAGTATTAACAGGATCGACAGCCGCGGCAATTAATAATTATTTATGTGTTAATGTAAATGGTACATTTAGAAAGATTGCTCTTTATGATTAAACAGCATTTTTTCTTTCCATAAATTTATCTGCGAATTCTCTTGTGACTAATGTCATAGTATCTTTATTCATTTTAAAAGCACTTCCAACAATAGCACCATCAACATATTTCATTTGCTCTTGTACATTATTAATATCCATTCCTGCTCCAACTATAAGTGGGTGATCCCCACATAACTCTCGGAATTGTTTTATTTTATCTAAAGGTGTTTCTTTTCCTGTTCCAGTACCAGTAACAACAATAGCATCACAAAGTTTTTTTGCCTGCTTAATATCGTTTTTGAGATTAGAACCTTTGACTGGATAATAATATTTGGGCCAAACTCCACCTAATACTTTGATTTTTGGATATCTTTCTCTATATCTTAAAAATTCTTCTGTATTAAATTCCTCAGACCTTTCATAGCTACCAGCAACATAATCCAATTGTATAAAATCACCTCCAAAATAATTAGCCATGTTCATGGCTCTTTTATAATCGTTTGGTAAAATATTGATACCAACTTTTAATTTTGTAACTCCCAAATCTGTTAAAACATCTAAGATGTCACCCGCAGGTCCATGATAATTTTCTAAAATAACCCCGTCAACATTTGCGGCTTCAAAAATTCTGATTTCCTGCAAAGCACGGTCAACACGACCCTTAGTGCCATCTGACATATGTATCATTCCGAATATCGGTTTATTTTCAAAAAATTTATCCATTTACTAATTTTGATAATTCATCAGGGTGAAATCCTTCAACCCACTCTTCACCACTAGTCTGGTGATATTTCTCCGCTTTTAGGTGACATCTTTCACATAAAGATATTCCATTAGATAAGATATAACCACCATCTGGCATTTCATTTCTATCTATTATATGGTGAGCATCCAATGGGTCTAATTCTTCCCATTCGTGATCACATTTACGGCATTTATAATTGTCACATTCGAAAACGGATAGGCGGAACTTATTACGTATTTCTCTTTTGCGTTTAGACATAATTAACCCAATAATCCTTCTGCATCCTTTCTCGTCAATTTCGTACCAAGATAAGATTTAACACTTGTTGGTGTAAATTTATAAGATTTATTTGTTCTTATGTTTTTGGCGATAATTGGATATTTGCGATTGCGCATTTTTAGCTCAGTCACTTGATATTTAACACCTCTCAAAAGGAATGTCATTCCAATTACGTTGCTTGGGAGTCCAAGTCTTTTACAATTAGAAACATCAACTGTTTCTGTACTTTCAGACTTTACTAAAGTCTTAACTGTCATTCTAGTTCCATATTGGGCAGCATCATATCGACACGTTCCAAATGTGATTTTAACATTTTCTTCCCTTTCTATTTCAGCAAGGAAGTTCTTAATTTTTCTTTGTACTGAATTAATTTTGTCGCTCGTAATCATAGTTTGTTTGTTTTTGTTTGTGAAATACAAATATACGGATATTTTTCTTTAATACAACAATATATCTAAATTTCTTGCTCTGAATAATCTTTTCAATTCACCATTTGTTTCATTTATACAGATTGCTTCGTGCTTATGTTTTTCATAGTTTTTTGGGAATGTGTAATACATTTGTTCCCATTTTCTATAGCTTTCATCAATTGTCATAAAAAAATTCCAACCTCTATAAAGATCAGATTTTCCTGAATCATCTACCCATCGACCAATAATACCTTGTCGGTGATATCCATCTTTACTAAAAGATGTTCCCAATTCTTGATCAATTAATAATACAAATTCTCGCTCTGCATCATCAATTAACGCTTTGGGTATTGAATATATTCTACCCTAGTCAATCCAACGCATGGTATTTTATCTAATATTTTATCTACTTTTTTGGTTAATATCATAAATTTAATATATAGTTACAAATATAACGATTTATTATGGGAAAATGGAAAGAATTTTTTGACAAAGACACAAATCCTTGGATTATAAAATATGAAAATTGGTTAGCTGGTTGGACAGAGTATAATAGTCCAGATTCAAAGATGCCAGGATGGTTAGGAACAGCTTTTAGATGGGTTCTTGGTACACAAGTTGGTAGTGGGTTGTTAATGGGTGTTTTATCGCTATTAATGACAGGTCCATATCAATTATGCTATGACCACGGATATTGGGTGGCTTCTGACGTTTTTTGGTGGTTAATGGTGATTTTCTTCGCTTGGCCCGCGTTTTTGATACTTTTTTACATCTTTTATGGTCTAATTTGGGTAAATGGTGTTATGAGACTGCATAAATACGTTCAGAGTAAGAAATCATAGGGTAAATTCTACATCTAAATCACCGAAAATTAGGTCTACATAGTAGTTTTCTTCACCGCATCGCTTATAATAAGTGACACGTGCGATTACTTCGTTTTTATCTATGATATTTTTTGGGTTGTTTTTTTCGTCACATCTGATACTATCGATGTTAGGAAGCTCTTCGGAGAGCATTTTATAAATTGTGTTTCGGTTTTTAGGCGTGTTATAAACAATACTATTTTCGGTTAGAAAATCATTCACTTTGTAATATGCTTTAGGTATCTCCTTTAGTATCATATAAGTAAATTTTATACTATATATATTGCTCTATTCTTTCAATGTTTTGGTAATGCTGGTTGTTTATTGTTCCAGACACAGATGATGGATATAACGATACAAAGTCCATATTAATGGTATTAAGAACAGCTTTTTTCATTTGTTCATGTGATAGTATTTTGGCTTTCATATCTTCGATAAAATCTTTATCTACTGAAGCAAATTCGCCCTTTTCCAATTTCTCTTTAAATTCTTCGTATTTACTCATAATCGCATTAAAGCTTTTTGTATTCTATTTAAATGGTCAATATATAAAACACCATTTAAATGATCATATTCGTGTTGTATTACACGTGCTAGTATTCCACTAAAGCTTTGTTTATGTTTTTTCCAATGTTGATCATAATATTCAATAGTTATATTAGGTTTTCTAGAAACCAAAGCGGTTCTGTTTGGAATGCTTAAACAGCCTTCCTTGAATCTCCATTCATTACCATATTCTCGTATCATTTTAGGATTTATGAATACTTGTATTCCGTGTTCATCAACAATGAACATATTTTTAGTCACACCTATTTGTGGTGCAGCAATACCAATACCACCTTCTTTTCGCATTGTCATAATTAAATCATTAAGTAAATTGCGAATATTTTCATTAACTGGTATATCTTCACATTTTTTGCGAAGAACTTCATCTTTATATGTGTAAACTTTTTTTATCATACTTTTTCATCGATAAATACTTCGTAGTGGTCACCACTATACCAACCATTAATACCTCTTGCTTTATTAATACTATTCACTGTCCAACATTCTTTTCCACCTGCTGGTCCATAACGATCATTTAAACAGGCTTTATTAAAGGCTTTTCTCCAAACTATCATTTCAGTTTTTACCCATGAACCTTTTCTATCTAGAACTTCATTTATTTTGCAATACTCTCCGAGGTGATGCCAGATAGAACCTTTAGACTTTTTAAATTCTTTACGGAGATTTTTATAGATTTTATAATTGGGATTGTTTTCATCCTTTGAAAACTGTGAATTTTTTTGGGTATCTGCAATACATCCAATCAAGAAAAATTCTTGTCGAATTTTAGGAAATGCATAAAATCCTTTATTTGATGGCGCAGCATGGAATGTCCCAGAACTTCGGAATTTTTTATCTTGTTTTTTATTATGATCAAGATTACCGAATCTGACAAACTTTGTTAAGTCTTTACCTTTGGGACCTGCTTTCATTTTTTAAATATACGGAATTTAATATATATATTATGAAAAAGTATTTAGAATTTATGGCAGAAAACCGACAAGATGAGATTTTAGATAAAATATTAAAAAGTGGTGTTGGCTCATTGAGCGATGAAGAAAAGAGATTTCTTGATTCACATAAAGATGGAAATGAACAGGAAGTTGGTAAAGAATTAAATATTCGTGACGGTAAAGAAGAGCTTGAAAGTGATGATCATTTATTTGAATTTGATATGGAATCTGTAGAAGATTATGGAACAGATGGTCAATATGTTATCGGAAATCTAACCTATTATGGAGGTCTATACTTTGGGAAATTTGTATTTAATCAATACAAAGAATTAGAATATTGGATGTTCGAACCTGCTCATGATGATATAGAGCGTGATGATGTGAATGTTTGGGAATTAGAATATAAATTGGATGATTTCAATCATAGTGAAAGGTTTGAAGATTTTTGTCAAAAAGTCAAAGCTTATTACATTGATTGAAATTAATAAATAATATGATTAAAGATTATAAATCATTTAATAGGAAACCTTATCAATTATTATTAGAAGATAATAAAGATCAGAATATAGAAAATATTCTAAATATTGGGCGTGATGAAAATTGTTTTATCGAGTCTTATTATTTTATAGAGGGTGATAAAGTTTCTATACGTATTTGGGGTGATGATTCAACTGATTTAATAAAAGATATCTATAACAGACTTAAACAGGATTATACAATATTACAAACTATTATCATTGGTTCCGAATTAATAGGAGAGCGAGAGTCCTATATGTTTGTAGATTATGAACAGAGGGAGCTAAAATTTGCTTCTATAAGCGAGATAACAATTGTTGTTGAGTTATCTATATAGTGTTTTCTAAGTCCTTAATAATTCTTTCCTTTTCCTTTTCCAAACTTTTCATTTGAGAATCTAATTCTTCTAACCTTTTAATATTTGGATTTTTTAATAGACCTGCGGGTAATTCAGCTTCTATTCCATTTTCTTTACAATATGTTTCTGCTGCTGTCCAGTTACTAAAGTATGGATTTTGTACATCATCTTCATCATAATGGTTGAAATCTAATCCAGTGAAATTGGTTTTTAACCAATTAGTAATCATAGT
>Ga0098052_1002513_pt1 | contig 11102 bp, 9 predicted proteins | sample 15_taG_FD_81591 | JGI IMG/M metagenome (GOLD analysis project Ga0098052, IMG submission 81591) | Marine viral communities from the Subarctic Pacific Ocean - 15_ETSP_OMZ_AT15312 metaG | ecosystem: Environmental > Aquatic > Marine > Oceanic | place: Pacific Ocean | collected 2015-01-18 | reverse complement strand
CATATAATTAGAACCATTAGGTAAAGTATATTCCCCCCCTTTTGTATATAAATTCTCATTAAATTCTGACGTATGATATTGGAGGAATCTATTTCTAAAGTATTGAGTAAACCCATACCATTTTTGCCTTTTTTCAATTAAGGTTATTATTTTTTTATTCACATTATAAACTGATTTTTTATTACCTTTTATAGTCCAGGGGGTTTTAATTGGAATATATAAATCAAAAGCTATTTTAGGATCTTTATTTAAAAGTTTGTTAAATGTTTCTATTTTTATTTCTAAATAAACTAATTCATTTGTCTTTTTACAAAAATATCTTTGGAATTCTCCTAAAGTATAATCTTCTTCTGTTGGCTTAGGACTATTATAAACCGGTAAAAAACGTTCTAGGGGGGGTGGGGTTGAAGGGGTTGGAACAGAATATGCTTGTATTATAGGTTGAGGGGTTAATTGAGGAAGAGTTTTTAAATCTTCTTCTTTATAATCATCTCCTTCTTTTTTAATAGGTACTAATAATATATTACTACCATCTTGAGGGGTTTTACCTGAAAATAATTGACCTATAGAAGTTTTATAATAATATCCTTTATATGAATTATTAGGGTTGGTTTTTAAAGCATATTCATCCCCACTAGTATAAAGGTTGGTTTTTATTTGAGATTGTGGGTAATTCATAATAATTATTTTTTAATCCGCGACGAGCTGCTGTTTCATCTATATCTTCAGAAGTTTTTGGGGATGATGATTCTGTTAGCATTTTTATATAATTTATCATTACTGATCTAGGGGATTGAATGTGTAAATGAACATTTGGCTTAACTGATTTAGTACTCATTACGTCCCCCTGTCTTCCTATAAGTTCTCCCTTTTTTATAGTATCTCCTGCTTCTACATAAACTTTATCCATATGAAGCATCTTCACAATCCCCTCAGCTCCTACAATGGTTGTAACAGAATCTTTTCCATACCCAGATAAAGTTATTTTTCCATTTATTGGGGAGGGTAAACTACATCTTTTTGTTTTAATACCTCCTTCTTCACGGAACATAACTAAATCATAAACTAATATACTTTCATCCTCACTTAATACACTAATTTCTCCTGTTCTCATCTTTTGATCAGTTTTATATTTAGTATATCCTCCTGTCCCAGGCCAATGTGTTCCTAAATCTTCAAATTTATATCTTCTCCCCCATCCCCCTCTTGCAGGAGAACCATTCATAACTTCATAAGCCCCAGATACATCTTTAGGGGGTTCTTCAACATATTCTGCTCCTTTCATAGCATGTCTTTCTACTTCAGGTAAAACTCCAATTTTAATCAAACTTTGATTATTAGTTCCTCTACTTGTACCCACAGTACTTAAACTTGTTTCCCAAGAATTATTTGATATTTTATGGTCTACTGCTGTTATTACAAATTCCATAGTATTATCATAATTAGAAGGTAAAAATTTTGTATTTACCTCTAATTTATTATAAATTTTTATTCCCCCAATCCCATCCATTGTAAGACTTAAATTAAAGGGTAAAAACCCTACAGAAGTTTCAACATCTTTGGGATTAGGGTTAGCAATTGAAGCAGATGCTTGTAAATACCTATTAAAATTAGAAACAGCAGAGGTATTTACTTTAATAATTTCTTTATCAACTATATAGGGTCCAAAACCCTCTTTTGTGCCCTCCATCGTTGCTCCTATAATCTCTTCAAATGGTTGGGATAGATACATAGCATATTTTTTCTTAATTTCTAAGTTATCCTCTTCAAAAGTCTCAATAGGGTCCTCGGATGAAGAATCTTGATCTTTTAATGATTTTTTAAATCTATCTTCTATCCCTTTATTCCATCGGGAAAAAGCAGTTGCTTCTTCCCCAGGAATATAACCCCCAGCAGTTGCTCCTATAGTAATCATAGTAGCATATTCCTTAGTAATAGCTGTTGTTAACCCTACATTTCTAACAAAATTAGAAGTATTGTCTGCAGTGTTGTAACCAAAAACTTCTAATATAGGGGGTTTTTTAGGTTTAGGATTTTTAGCACCTAAGGTTTTTATAAGTTCATTTTTACCTGGGATTTTTGTTTGTTCTAAAATAACAATAGTATTAGATTTTTCATCTACTACAGGTTCAAGATTATTTACTCCTCCTAAAGATGAATTTATACTATTACAAAGATTACTTAAAAATTTATATATAGATATGGATGTAACTATACCTTCAGATTCTATAAGATCTTTAAGATAGGTAAAGTTTATATAAATATTCATAACCTTACCATATTGAATTTTATTTATTTCACCTATATAATTTTCTAATTCCTGGAAAAATATCAAACCCCCATCAGGGATTGAGTTTTTTATAAGACATACATCAGGATTTGTTGATAGTTGGTTTGGAATAGTATACATTATATTTCCTTCTGTTTCAGTATCTATCCTTAAATAAGGTTTATCCCCAGGAACAATTTTTGGAAAAATATGGTCTTGAATAAACTCTAATAAGGTTCCAAATCTCATATAATAGTTATTGTAAGGTGGTGATGAAATTTGTGTTGATATAACATCTACGGTATCTGTATCAGATAAACCTAATTTAATCAATTCATCTTTATGGTTTAAAGAAAGGTTTTCCCCAATAACCTTTTTACTACTTCCGTCTTTTACAGAGATTGACATATTATTTTTTTAAGTTGGATAAGTATAAGTTCCTCCTGCTGCTACACAATCTGCAATTGTCATTTGTTTCACTTTTTCTACCTCTACTGAATTTGCAGGAGGAATAGTACAAGTAACTAGTTGGGTAGATTTATCCAAAATAGGAGTGGAACTTTGTTTTGGAGACCCAGTTGGTACAATTGTTGATATAGTAGAAGAAACACTTTTAGAGGCTATTTCTTCTATACTAAAAAATAAATAACTAAGTTTACTTTCTCTTAATTTGGTAACTTGGGTTTCGATAAATTTTTCTTCTACTTCCTCTTCTTTACTTTGTTTCTCAGTAAGTAAATCCAAAGCTTCTTGATAGGTTTTATCCTTGGTTTCTAATCCTGCTATTTTTCTAGTAGCTTTTCCCCCTGATAAATTCCCTCCTACTGTTGCTGAACCAAATTCTGCATCCCATAATTCTTCAGCGTCTAAAATAAAAAACCAATAATCATCATAAACGGGTTTATCTTCTTGGTATAATAATAAACCAAAAATATCACCCCCAGTTCTTGTTTTGTATTTAGATTTTATTCCCTCAATAGTAACTGATGTAAGGGTTCCTGTATTATATGAAGTATCTTCAAATTTACTTAGCTCAAAGGCAAAATACCCATCATTATTAGCTTTAGATACTATAATATCCCCATCCCCATCTTTTGGGTATTGTCCATTTTCCATATAACCCCCTAAACTCTCTTCTTTTGTAAATTGTGATGGAGAAACCCCCCCACTTTTGACCATTTTTGATATTGCTTCTGCTCCTTCTGCTGATTTTGCATATATTGCTGATGAAACCATTGTTTTATTTGTAAGAGGAACATTTGTTTTAAGAGATTCTATTACATCTCCCATACTTATAATATCTACTTTAACACTGTAACTTCCATCACTTTCAAAGGTCCAAGAAAAATTTGAAATTATACCAAACATGGCTTCATAATTACCTTGTTTTTGTTTTCTAAAATCTTCTATTTTAGGAAGCCATACTGTATAATCTGAAGCATTATTTGCTGTAGAGAAAAAATCTGTCTCTATTAAAGTAGGGCCCATATTTTGAAGTTTCCCTTTATTATCCATATACTTATTATACCCCCACTCTAATAAAACAGTATAACCTAATCTCATATATAAAACATCAATTATATCAAGTTGATTTTTATTATGAGCTTTAATATTTACTGTAGATTTTTTTATTGAGCCCCTATTTAAGGATTTAACACTTGCATCTATAATACCAGGCATTGGTGAAAAACCAAAAGCCTTTCCTCCTATCCCATAAGCTCTATTTGTACCTTCAATTCCTTGTCTTGATTCTAGGGTATTTCCAGATAAGGATGATATTCCACCAAATAATACATTTTTTTCAGCTAAAGCAGATCCTTCTGTAGAAGTAAACATAGAGTTATCGCTATCAAGCATATTAAGTCTATCTGTATTCATAGAAGTACCAGAAGCAAGTTTTATCCAAGCTGTTCTAGAAGAAAAATAAGAAATATCCTCTAAGTCTCGAGGATTATCTTTTGTACCCTTACCATAAATTTCTTGTCTTTTATTTATTTGGTCCCCAACATATCCAACTAAAGGTTCTCCTACTATATTACCCATAACTTATTTATTTATTGTTTCAAATTCAGCTTGGATTGGAATTGGATTAGCAGGAATTCTAATTTGTGCCCCAATAGGGGGTGTTAAGGAGTTTTGAATCTTTTTTTCATTTGCAATTGAAATAATCCACCATAGCGAAGCATCCCCATAATATGTTAAAGCTAATGTATCATATCTATCTCCATCAGTAACAAAAATATAAGTATCACTAAAATCTCTTGGAATTTCAGGATATCTAACTGTTTTATACATTAGATTACCCTCTGGTCCTTTTGTTGTTGGTATAGTACTGTAACGTCCCATTTGTTTATTAATATATTTTTATCCAGAAGAAGGAAAATCCCCTTGAGGTGATAAATCCGGTGATGGAAGAAGTTCTGTTGGAGGTGGAGGTGGAGGAGGAAGCTTTTTATAATTAGTATTTGTTTCATCCTTTCCTGTTTTTAAAGCTATATACCTTTCTGGACCATAAGTATTATGATCTTTTAATTCCGTATTAAGTTTACCATAAGTATTATCTTGTTTAGCTGGTCTGAATTCTTCAATTGGTGTAAATGAAAATCCTGTGACCTTTACTATATGAGGCATTTCTTTTACAGTTTTATCATATTTGCCTTCAGTATCTATAGCTATTTCCCAAGGAGATTCTTGTGGTGCATCTAAAGTCATACTTGTAATAAATCCAGGTAACTCCCAACACCACCCACCAAGAGTTAGAGTTACTAAAGATCCTGCCATATACCCTTCATCACTATAAGTAGGGGCTAAATTTGAGGCTAAAAAATTTAGCTTTTTATACATGGGTATAAGTTCTTGTTTTGATTGAGCAGCTACAGTAAAGGATAAACTAATACCTCTTTTAAAGCTACCATATTTCCAAAAACTTTCTCCTCTACCCATATAATTTATAGAATCCCAATTACTACTATAATTATCTGAAAATGAGTCTATGTATGCTCTAAAGTGTATATAGTCCTTTTTAATAGGATCAGTATTATTAATGGCTGCTATTCTAAATTTAACTAGATCATTTACAACAGGATCTACTTCAACATTTTCAGATTGATATATAGGTAAAGCATTAATTCTATCAACTGGACCTATAAGCTTCCCATCTTTCTTTTTTCCATCTGTATAATTGTATACATTTCCTTTTTGGCCTGGGGAAGTATAGTTTATTCTAGAAGTTTTCAATCCTTCTATTGTTTTTCCTTCACCTGGTTTGTAAGAAGGAGCAATACCCATTATAGTAGAACTTTTTAATTTCTTATCTTTATTTCTTGTTTCTAATATTTCTTTTCTAAAATCTTTTTGAAGAGGATCATCAGTTTTATATTTTTGGTTAGGGGTGAAGAAACTTTTTTCTCTTATATACAAATTTGAGTCAAGACCAGTTCTTTGACCATCTGCAAATTTAATTTGAGTACCTCCAATTCCAACTACAGAACCAGGTCCTCCCCCATAAGCTAAAATTTCTGTGGGGTTTGGTGATATATTATTCCCTGTGATTTTTCCTTTAATAGATTGTTTTCCCTTTTCCACCATCTCTTCTCCTATTAATTCAAGAGTCTCCTTAAGGGATTTATCAACAGATAAACTACTTAGACCTGATGGTTTTTGTTGAATTTTAACATCTTTTAATTCTTCTAATCTATTTTGAGTTGGAAGGATTCCAAGATCAGGGAATTGTTGATTTTTCATAACCTCTTCGTAGGTTTTAAGTCCTAAGCCTGGAAGTCCTAACCATTCTAATAACCCTTTTTCAGCTACACCAGCCATTGGGGATGTTGGATCTAACCCTAATAAATTTAAATGTGTACCTGTAAACCCAACTAAAGATTGGGCTATTGTAGAAGTTGGGAGATAAACCCCTTGATTTAAAGCACCCATAGCATAGGCTGGTCCCTTAGAAGCTTGAGTTTTTACTGATATTCGGGATAATAATTCTTGTTTTGTAATGAATAATAATCCTCTTGGGGATTTAGTATCAAAAAACATTTGTGTTAATCTGCTTGCATCTTTAGCTGCACTAATAGGTGCTAAAACCCCATTTCTCAATAGAAAATCTGGGGATTTAACAGGAAGATCCCCATCTGGTATTGGGGTTTGAATGTAGGGTTGGTTACTTGAACCCCCTGCAGGCTTATCCTTTCCAAATTTTAATGATTTAAGATCGGTTTGTAGATTTACTAAGGCCATAAAGTTGTTATTAATAAATATTGATCTTTATTGAACTTCATAAAAACCAACATTGTCAAGATCCTTGAGTTTTTGAGTATTTTCAACTAAAATAGCATTTGATTCCATCAATTGGGTTAATAATGTATTTTGTTTAATAGCTTCTTGAAGTTGTTCTTTACTAGTGATTGATGTTTCTTGTATTATTTCTTTTTTAGATTGTTTTTTCTCACCCCCTAAATCGGTACCTACTACCATTGAATCTTTATCATTGAGTTGAATTGAACCCTCAGGCCCAGATACTATTGTTTTACCCCCAGGACCTATGACACCATCAGACATATATTTCATAGCTAAACCTGTTATTGTTGCTCCTGCTGCTAGGCCTAAAGCAAACCCTATAAATGGGATTTTGGATAAACTACTTATGGCACTCATAATAGCAGTTCCAATGCTTTTCATTAAACTCTTTTGACTCAAGAAGTTTGCTGCTTTTTTCACCCCAAGTCCAGCTTTTTCTGTTACCAATCTTACTTTTTCAACTACTAATTTTCCCTTACTCATAAGCCAACTAGATTTCTCTATTGCCTGATCTTTTTTCCTTAAAAAACTGATACCCTCTTGGATTGCTAAATAGGTTTTTGAAAGTGCGTTTATTGATGTCATTAATACCTTCCAACCCTTAAATGCTGCCCATATTCCTGTAACAGTATATAAAACTTCTTTAGATCTTGCAGCCCATTTACCTAACCACATAGCTCCATTAGATAACTGACTCATAAGAGGTGATAAATCTGCTGCTATATCAACAAATACCTCTTGGGCTTTTTCTAAAGCAGCAGTAAATCTGGCTTGGATTGATTCAGATTTGAGTTGTTGGTCTATTTTATCAACACCAAATTTTTTAGCTATGGCATCATCACTAAGCCCTTCTTTTTTTAATCTATTATATGCTTCTAACTGTGATTTGTCCTTACCCCCTAATTTGGCCAGCATTTCTCTTTCTGTTAGAGATTTTGCTAAATCATTTCTAGTCATACCAACAGATTTAGCTAATGCCTCTTGTTGGATAACATTCATTTTAGTAAAGTCTGCTGCTGTTCCTATTTGGTTTGCAACTTCCTCAGCTACTTTACCTATATCTCCTTCTAAGGCATACTGTCTAGCCTTTTCTAAATTTATATCTCTACCTATTAATAGTTCTGCTTGTAATTCGTTTTGGATTGAAGATTCAAAATCAAGTAAACCTGAAGCTATACTTTCTACTTGAGCCATTTCTAAACCTAATGCCTTAGCTTGATATACAGCTTTTGCTAATTCCTTTGGTTGCATACCTAGAGTTAATGTAGTAGCAGCAGATATTTTAGTTATTTCTTCTAATACCTGTTTTTCACTCATTGAGGTATTATTTAGTTCATTTAAAAGTACAACTTGACCTTGAAATTCAGCTGTGTTGTCTTTTAAATTTCCTCCTGTTGCTACAGTAAGCTTAGAAAGTTGGGCCAAAGCCTCATTACTAATATCCGCTTGTTTACTAAGTTCAGTAAAATCAGTTAATAACTCATCACTAAAATTAGTTGAGTTGCTTAAACCTTTATTTAGGGTATTAAATGTCTCCCCTAAACTTTTAGTAGTTATAAAAGCACTCTCTGAATTGATGGCTAATTCATTCCAACTCTCAGTTAGTTTACTACTTTCCTCATAACTTATTCCTATATGTGCAGCAATATCCCCTGTAAGCTTATCCAATTTCTTACCTGCAATTACTACAGCAGCAATAGCAACTTCAAACATTTTAGTTGCACTAAAAGAATCCTTTATATTTTTTCCTATTTCTTTTGTAAAAGTACCAAGAGCAGAAAAGGGTTCTCCTGCTGCGTTTGCTGCTTGACCCATTTGTTTAGTTTTGGTAACAGCATCATCTATACCTAAACTACCAAATCCTAATTTTTGTAGTGATTTATCTATACCCCCTAGAATTTTAGGGGTAAAGCCTAAAGAATTATTTATGTCTTTATTAACCTTAAGTATTTCTTTATACTTGTCTTCTACCTCCCCTATCTGTCCTAATTGTATTGCTAACTTTTCCTCTAGTTTTTTATCTCCCTCTTCTTTAGCAATTCTTTTTTGAAATTCTAAACTTTTCTTTTGTTCAGATATTTTTTTACCATAGTTTTTAAGTTCTTTATCTGAGTACTCAGTTTCTCCCCTTCTAATTTCTGCTAGTTCTCGAGCAACCCCCCCTATTTTTCTAAATGCGGCCTTTTGTGCATTTAAAGCAACATTTGTCTTTGTAAGTTCCTCAAGGTTTCGATCAAAAGCCTTAGCAATACCCTCTAAATCTCCAGAAACCTCATCTAAAGAATTATCAATATCATGAAGGTGTTGTTTCCAATCATCTAAAGATCTATTACCTTCTTCATATAGCCTATTTATTTCCCTATAACGCTCAACTTGTTTTTGAGTTAATGCCCCCTCATTTAGTTTTTCCTTAATTAGTTTTTTAACATCGGCTAACTGTTTTTTTAAGGATTCTTCATTATCCTTGTTTTCTTTAGCTTGGTTTTTGTTCTTGGCCATTGGTCTAAGATTTATTATAAATATTTAAAGAAATAATTATTTATAATTGCTTTTGCCCTTATAGGTTTGGGCAGTCTTAGCAAATTCGGGGGCATTTACTTTACCATCAGACCCAATTAGGGTTTTCTGGTTGGGGTCAGTAGAAGATTCATGGTGTTTTTTCTCTTCATCATAAAATTTCTGTATTTCAGAAAAGGTAAATTTACGAAGCCAAATAGGCATATTGTAGACAGTTTCGTAATCATACCCACCTTTACCATGGAATATGATTTGGTGTATATGTGAAAATAAATTGAATCTAACTTTAGGGGCTATTTCAGAAGTCAGGCCAAAAAAAGTTGAGGGCAATAGGCACCTCAACCTCCTCTCCATTGTCTGTAACATAATTCATATCTACATCAGGTTGAACTGTTTTAATATGTTCACGTAAAGATCTTGAATCACGGGCTAGTAGATAATTATCAACAAACTTTCTGATGGTTTTGTCCTCACTATCTCCATCAACAGAAGTAATTATATATTTTAGTCTTGTTGATAGTTCAGGAGAATGGCTTTTATTTATTTTTTTAAGACTAGCTAATTCCTTATCAATTTTAGACTCATCATATCCTGTTAAGATTTTAAAAGTAATAGGGGTATTACTATGGGGTAAAGTAAATGAGAATTCATTCTGGCCCTTAGTAATTAAGGATTCATCAAATTCTTTATTATCTAGTTGAGAAAGATCAACTGTTTGAGTATCACCATCATATTCAACTTTATAATCTTTTCCATAACCCAAAATACGGGTAGCTACTAAAACAGCATTTTTATCCCCTATAATTAAATCTTTAAGATTAATTTTAGAAACTATAACTGATTCTAATAATTTATCCATAACTATTCCTTTTTTAATATAGGCTTGGTTGGATAAGATATCTTCTTCCTTAGCAGTCATATATTTTATTTCTACTTTTCCACTTGATAGGGGATTATCTTCGGGATAAACTAAACCTTTTGAGGGTAATTCTACTTCTTCGGTTGGAAACTTAATTTCGGACATAATCTTTTATTTGTTAATAACTTTTAATTCTATTATAAATACTATAAGGGGGAAGTTCTTTAACGGATTAATTTATTTATTTAATTTATTTTCAAACTTATCAAATCGAGAATCTATACTTCTATATATATCATCAATTTGATCTTGTAATCCCTTTTCTTGACTCTCTAAATTAATATGAACGTCGTTTCCAAGGTTTTCTATTGCCATACAGGCGTTATTAATTTCACTTACTAAATTATTTGTCTCGGTTTTAACCTTAAATACCCCTACTATAGCATACCCAAGACCGAATACACCAATTGTTGTAAGAATACCTAAAATGAATTCTAAGTTTTCCATAATATATAATTTTTATTTTTGCTAGAGAACATTCCCCTATAGTATTATACCAATATAAAAAAAGAGCTTGACATAGCCAAGCTCCTTTAAAAAACAAGTGAGGGGTTTTTTAGAAATTCAATACTGCGTAATCAATAGATACAGTTACTTGTAGAGCAACAGCTGTATCCATTGTATCCCAACTATAATCACCAAAGTTGGTTGTTGTAATAAATGCTCCTTTTAGAACCCATTCTGAAACAACATCACCTACAGGTCCTAATACATTAATTGTTAAATCTTTTTTATAAAAATCAGAATATCCATCTCTACCAGTTACAGATTCATGACCTAAACGAACCCATTCCATTACTGCTTGAGCTCCAGATGGGGTAATAGGGTCAAATAGTGTTAATTGAATATCATTCCATTTGGATTTTCCTTTAACTTTTCTTTCTACATTTATGTGGTTAAGAGTTACTATACCCTGAGTTAAAGTTACCGCAGCTACGGACTTAATTATAAAACTAGGTATACCATCCATATAAAGGATAAACCTATTAGCCTGTTTGGGTTCAAACGCGGTAAAAAATATTTCGTTGGGGTCTAATACTGCCATTTTATTTTATTTATTTTCAATTATAAATATCTAATTCTTCAATTTTTATG
>Ga0098052_1002508_pt1 | contig 11107 bp, 16 predicted proteins | sample 15_taG_FD_81591 | JGI IMG/M metagenome (GOLD analysis project Ga0098052, IMG submission 81591) | Marine viral communities from the Subarctic Pacific Ocean - 15_ETSP_OMZ_AT15312 metaG | ecosystem: Environmental > Aquatic > Marine > Oceanic | place: Pacific Ocean | collected 2015-01-18 | reverse complement strand
TGGCTTCATTGAGTCCCGTTACATCTCTGATCATATTAAGAAAATGATTGTAACTATTAATTAAGCTTGTAATCTTAGCTTGACCACTATTAGCATTTAGTTCTTGAATAGGAATTTTGGCATGATTGTATTCTCCGTCCTGAGTAAAGCTACGCCCGATCACACTACCTGTTTGGAAATACATGCGTAAAGCATCTTCAGGATTATAGGCGGCTCCTGTGCCAAGATCGACTTCATTCAGTCCATCGGCATCTATGAAAACCCCATCCGGGACCACTCTTTGCAATACTTGTTGCAATTTGAGATGTGTCATCTGTATCAAATCCGCAAAAGGAATCATTCGTCTTACTAAAGATTCTATCACTCCTTTATATGTCCGGGGCGCTACGGCCACATAATTGGGCAACGCAAATTGTGAAGCTGATTGGGGGCGCACCATGTTCTTGGCGAGTTCCCATTTTAAAAGGTAATTACTTCCTAATACCATGATTCCATCATACCATACATCGATGCGGCGCTCTTTTTTTACAAATCTCTCTTGGTCTTCGGTCTCAGGATTAAAGTTTTCATCTTTGCGTAGAGTTCTTTCTCCCCCATTATCTAAAAACTTTTTCTTATAGACCATATGTTTTGTGGTCTTGTAGTTATAATAGAGTAAGGTGACCACATCTTTTTGGAACAAGCTATCTCGATAGGGTCTTAGGATTCCATAATAGTCATACCATGCTGACCCTAACTGAACTATATCTTTAAGTTCCTCATCGGTTAAGTCAGGATTTATTTTCAGTAACTCGGATACAGGTATTCTTTTTACCTCCCCAAAATAAAAGCAATCTTCAAAAGTCGGTGATTCAGTATAACTATATACCACATTGGCGGGGTCAACGTAATCAATTTCTACGCCTGTATTAGGGAGAAAGCTATGTTTCACCATTCCCATTCCTACCACCATAAGGTCATAATCCACTCTGCGCCTAATATCATCATAGTGATTTTCTTTCAATAGTGTTTGTATACCTGTTTCTTCAGCTATTTCAATCCCAGGTTTATAATTCATTTGCATATATAATGCAAGTTCTTGGTCTGTCTCCGGTAGTTTATCTTCATCGACATTAAAAGCATTAACTCCAAACTCCTCTTTGGTCTGGAGTAAAAAGTCTTTAGCGATCATATCCCCTTCTATCATTTGCTGATAAGCTGACTTCCTCTCGGAAGCTAGTGCATCTACGGCCTCAGCCTTGACATGGAAAAGACGATCATTCATTCCATTAACTACTATATCTACAAATTTTGGTATGATAGGAACTGGGGTCCAATCCATATTAAGATGTGACAAATCCCCGTCCACGGCGAACTCCGTTTTATATTTAGCTATAGATTGCTCTCCTCGAGCATATAATCTTCGTCTATGAAATTCTAACCATTGGTTATAAAACTGACATGTGTTTCCATCTCTTCGGAACCACTCAAACTGTATGGCTTGCCCAATGCGAAGGCCAAATTCAGGAGAAGCTTTTTCAGCATCAGAGGCTAATTGTCCGGGAAATGAAAGGGGCGATATGGTGAGTGGTGTATATTTCATTCTTTTATAATTTGGCTTAGTGATCCTTTATTATTATATCTTGCAAATTTAACGCTAATTTTTGATTCTTTTTTAATCGGGGTGTAAATATGTTTCTGATTAGCCATTATCGCTAAGCCAGAACTAATTGTGGCATCATACTTTGTTCTCCTAGTAATATCAAATCTTGCCCAATCCATTAATGTCTTTGTAAAAAACATCTCTCCCATTTCATCGGCTTCTCTATAGACACCCCCTGTATCCAATCCCACATATTTTTCTATATAGGATTCAATAGCAGCTGCATGACATTGTTTTACATCTTCAGAACTATTAGGAATCCCTCCCAATTCTATTTCTGTTTTGGACAACTTATGTCGTGGCTTATCGGGACGATTCATTGAAAACCCCCTATAACCTCTATTTTTAAAATGGTATAGTAATCGGGGTTTGTTATTCTCAATTAAGATCGGCATTCCATAAAATACGCAGGCCATCAATACTTCTTCAAAGAATATCTCTGCCGTTTGGGGGCGGGCGATATATTCTAGGAAGAAATGATTAGTAGGGGCATCTTGCATATGGAAGGTAGTTAATCCATGTAGTGAGCCTTTGGACCCTCCTCCTACTACTACTCCTGATATATCATAAGGGTCACACCCAAAGGTACCCATATGTTCGTTGCCAGGAAATTTACCATTCCGTCTTTCGAGAACATTGTTCCTGAGAGAAGCGGGGGGGACCCAACTCACTAAAAAACGGCCCCGGGAATCGGGAGACCATATTACTTCGGTATCTTTATCTCCGTTCTTCCAATGAAATGTACCCCGCGTAAGTACATGTCCGGTAATTAAATCTCCATTATAATCTATTTGTTGATATAGTTTGGTAAGATTAAACAAAGAGTTTTTGCTTTCATCTCTAAATGCATGTGCTTCCGTGCGGGGGAACTGCCTATAAAACTCATTTAATGCATCCGCATCCCCCTTCAATGAAGATACTTCATTCTCCCAATAGTCAATTACGCCCTGGGTGATCATTCCGCCATCAATAGCTTCCACAGGTTTTGGGGGTGTACGGAATACGGGGTATCCATATTGGTCCATGAATCCTTCAAAGTTCCACTCCATAGGAATGAAAAGAGAATATAATCCCGATTTTGTTTGACCATTAGCATTCCGTATTGAGGGATTAGAATCTTCAAAAAGTTTTTTAAAATTTTCTCCTCCTTTATCTAATGCATTGGAAGTGGAACCCATCAGGCATTTACCTACTACTCGACTTCCTAACCTTAAACACGTTTTCGTTACTCGCCAATTATTAAGAATGTTTTCCGGTCGGTCCCATTTCCCGGACTCATCATGGATTAACCGCAATAGCTTTTCTCCATCGTAGCTATTATCCGAAGTGTTCTTCCAATCAATGACAGTATCTAATCCATCGAGAAGCATCTCTTCGGTTTCTAACATATTCTTTCTAGTAATTTTGGAAGCAGGTACCCGATATGCTAATTCAGTTTTTGGTTTATCCATACCATCTTGTATAGGCTTAAAGAAAAATGGATAATGATTAGAGATAGGTACTACCTTATCGGTAAACATTTTTTTAGCATCGGCCCCTGTTTTAGAAAGGATGCCTATTCGAGCATCACGAGTTATGGTAGCCGTATGTACTCCCTCGGCAGAACTCATAAATGAAAATCCCGATCTCCTATTTTTAAGATAGCACATCCCATAGCTGCGACTATCCACAAGGCACGCTTGCCAATACAGATAAAATATTCTATTAGCTTCCCTAAATTCTGGATGACCAATATCAATTTTGGTCCATTGGAGATACATGTAATGAGCGCCTGTAATATAAGTAGGGTTATTGTTATTCATGAACCAATAACCCTGTTCTCGATTGTTGAATTCATGCTCTATATAATCTACCCATTTAGATTTAAATAAATTGTCTCTTTTGTTCCACTCGAATATAGTTCGAATACGAGATAAGTCTTTACAATATTCTTTTCTCACCCATTTGTTTTCTCCCTTATCTATAGCCGAGGGGGCCAACGGGAGACCTATCTTAACGCCATTAATCTCATATATTTCTCCCAAGGTTCCATTGGTAGAAATAATAACAATATCAAGCTTGGGATCATACCCTTCTTTCCATGATTTTAAACGATTTTTTTGCCGGATGGTTTTCGTGGGTATTGGAGGCGATATTATTTTATAGAGTTCTATAGACATTATTTTGACCTTCGTTCAGCAAATCCCTGGGATATACTTTTTTCAAAGGCTGATGTGTCTCCCTCTAATAATGCTTTTTCATCTTGAATGCGTTGCAATATTTCAAACGCATCGAAGATGGCTAACTTTTTAGTAGCAGCTGCATTTTTAAGTCTATCCGCCGCCAGTTCATCATCAGGGTCAGGCTTAATGATATCCTCTCGCGCCACCTTAATCAATTGTTTTACGGCGGATTCTCCCGCATCGATAATCTGTGATTTTAAACCTTGTATATCTATAATTTTACGCATATATTTTTAGTGAACATACGATATAATTTCTCCCCATCTATTTCAAATTCATATTCGCTTTCGGGAGAGAAAGAAATTTTATCGCCAACCTTTAATCCCAACTTTATTAATTCGTCATTAATATACGCAATTTCTCCTACAAGAAATAATTCACTGGGTGCCTCTGCATTAAAGTTCGCATAATGCATAGCAGTATTTTCTAGGGGGCGAATGAAACAATAAGGATTGTGAGATAACCATCTACCTTTAGATTTATATAAAAAGAATTGGTCCCAATACACCACGTACAAATCATCTTTAACATAGGAAGGTCCTGAGCGTTCTCTCCCTTTCATATCATAATACTTGCGGAAAACATTATGATGGACTAACAAGGTATCACCTATATGTATACTACCATTGTATCCCATAGGAACATTTTCCACTATACCAAAACGATTGGTTACCGTATGATCTTCTTGGGAAGTACTTACTATTAATCCCTCCTTGATATTATCATAGCGCCTACCACCCACAGGTTTAATTATAAAATTGTAGGGAGACTGCATTAGTTAAAGGATATGTTATATTCAATAGAATAAGGCATATGGGCATTGAACTCTTTCCATAATACCACTTCCTTACCTCTGCAAATCCAAATTTTTATGTTGCCATTATCCAAGCGTTGAATGGCATGTATCACATAACTTGACCCTTTTTGGATAGTATTCCCATGTACATAATGCATGGCTCCCGATTTGTAATCGGGGCCAATAGCAATTTTACGTATATACATTAAGCTTCAGAAAGAACCCCCGTCTCCAAGTTGACATTTCTTTTGCCATACTTTTCTTCCAGTCCTGCTTGGTATTGGCTGAATTTGGCGGCTTTATTTTCGATATCGGCAATAAGTCCTACCTTGTCGGATTCTAATCTTTTTTGTGTTACTACTAAATCGCTAAGACGAAGTCTAGCAATCGTAAAATTCTTTTGAAGTTCCCTTAACTCTTGAAGGTCCTCTTCGTTCATTTTATTCTGATCCATTTAATTTAATTTGATTTGATTAACAATAATTAATTTTATACTATACACACTACATTGCATGGGACAACGGCTCCCGGTAATGTGACTCCGGTAACCACATACATATCTCCTGGCCCAACTCCCGGTGGGGGGAGTGGTGCGCCTACTGCAACATTAACAATTCCACCTGTTGCGGCAGGCCCTGCCCCACCACTAACATTAATATTAATAGTGTTGGGATTTACAGCGGAAGAAAATTTTCCTAAAGCAATAGAGTTGGGGGCAGGTGCGGCAGCTGCGGCACCAATAGCTATTGAACTATCTGTGGTACGAGCGGCATCTCCTATAGCCACACTATAAGAATCTCCACCTGCTAAAACATCTGAACTTGATCCTATCGTCACATTTCGTTGACCAGTAGTGGCAGTAAACCCTGACCTTTCTCCGATCGCCGTCCATGCCCGTCCTCCACCTAAAGAGTTAAGTGCTTGATATCCTATGCCAATATTTCCTGCCCATGTGGCATTGGGTGCAACTTCGGAGCCTATAAATACGACCCTACCCGTAGCACGCCTTCCCGAACTATTACCTACTATTACATTGGCAGTATTGCTTGCTTGAAAGCCTGCATCATGTCCTACTATGGTGTTAAAACTTGTATTATCAGGAGAAGCATTGGCGGCTGTATATCCTAAAATAGTATTGCCATTAGATGCTAACCCTGAACTAGTAAAGGCATTAGAACCCACAATAGTATTTTCATCTCCATTAGCATTGGCTATAGCACTTTTTCCTATGGCAGTATTATTAGAGCCAGTGGTTAATACTTGAAGTGAACTTATTCCTAGAGCCGTATTGTTAATCGAGGCTGCTGCGGCAGTCCCTAAAGCAAGTACTCCATATGATAAGTTGTCATCGCCAATAGGATGTTTTACCCGAGCAAGAAAGAAATTGTCTAATACCGTTATTCCATTGGGTACTTGTCCAAGATATAACTCCCCCGTTCCCGTTTCATCATTTAAAATATTAGTAGACTCAAGAGGAGTGCCAGTTCCGGTCGGGTCTCCATACCAAAATTTTCTTGCTGCTAATGCAGGTTGTGAATCGGGTTTCCATTCTATTCCAAAACCCGGGCCTTTGCTTTTTAAAACTTCGCCTGCAACCCCACTACTGCCGGCACTATCTTTAAATTCTCCTGTTAAACTAATAAACCCTCCTATAGTTACATCTCCTGCGGCAATAATATCACCTGCTCCTGGGGAGCCGGGTCCTACTTGAGGATTAAGTTGGAGTTGGAGTACACCTGCATTTTTAAGTAGTAAAGAAGATTTTCCAAATCCAATCAAAGGAGCATCGGCTTCATTTCCTGCCGTTAATACCGCACTTAAAGTTGGAGTGGGTGGAGTGGGGTAGAGTGCCGCAATATCTCCTAGTTTATAATTCTTTGTATCTAATGTGGCTGTCTCCGTACCTATAACATAATCATCATTAGTAGGGATGCCAAAGGGATACGATGTAGTATTACTAATCTTTGCCATTGTTATTCTTTTTTATCTTCTCCACCATTGGAGATTTCTTTTATATTAAATGAGGCTAAATATCCTGCCACAACTCCTAACCCTACTAATCCTAGTCCTACATACAGAACTTTGTCGTTTTGGGATTCTAATCCTTGATCTATAATATTTAATCCTACAGTAATAAGGGAACCTCCACCGAGTACACTAAATACTCTTTTGGAAGAGACTTTGCCTTTATGGTCTTTCAGCACACTCGCCGTAGCTTTGGCTACACTTGGAATTGCTTCAACAAATAGTTTCTTTAACATACTTATTTATTTTGTTCATTTTCGCAGTAGTGCCATAACATTATTAAGATGAAAGCAAAAATCATGTATGCACCAACATCTGCCAAATATTCCATCTCTACACAAAGATAGGAAAAATTATTGTTCTAATCGTTTTATACTTTTCATATGACTCTTCACAATTCGGTCTTGAAAGGCCTCATCAAGAAGCAATCGGCATTCACGCCTATTGGTCATAAAAAAGTTTTCTATTAAAATAGCCGGGCAAGCCGTCTTCCGTAAGACATAAAACTTTGCCTCTTTATCTTTATCCCCATCGCTTTCATCTTGGCGCAGCCGATGATCGGGAAATTCTTTAACCATAGAATCAATAAATGCTTCGGCGATCCTATCACTGGCCGTTTGTCCCGGAGAAGTATACACTGAATAGCCATTAGCACTTTCTTTAGTAAACCCATCGCTATGGATGGAAAGATAAACACAATTTTTATGTAGTCTATGTAAGATATTTGCTTTGTCTACTCTCTCAGTTAAGGGCATATCTTCTTCGGTATCTACTATATCAATAGCCATGATACCCGCTTTTTTACACCTTTCCAAAATCTTTTTTGCTATGGCTCGGTTTCCCACTCCTTCAAAGTACTGACCGAAATCAAATTCGGGACTGCGTTTACCCTTGGTTTGGTATTCTCCGTCTATCATACCGCCGTGACCTGGGTCTAATAGCCAAGTGTATTTGCTAGTCATTTGTCTTTGTTTTTTCCAACATAAATACGTGTATGGGTGTGAAGTCTCCACGGTATGCGCACCAAACATTATGTTCAAGATATTGAATTGCCACGGTTCGTGGATCATCACCTTCATCCAGATGAGCGGCAACTAATTTCTCGGCAATCTCAATCATTATTCCTTCATCATAAATGGCAACTGCATTTCTAGAACAATAGCCTATTAGGGCCTCATCATATCCATCCCATAGGATGGCCTCCCCATTAAATTCAATAATTTTTTCCTTTGCGGTCATAGTGGTCTCTTACCCATTATACTAAGGATAAATAGTATAATAGTCGTTTATTGCCGTTTCCATATCTGCTTGAGCAGGATGGTTGGGAGAGTTGTAAAGAATAAGTTCTTGAATTTTTCCTTTCGTGAGAACGCCATCATATCCCCAAAGTTCATATCCCACTGGATATGCAACAGGATTCCAACCCACAAAATCTATCCCGAGAAAAGTGAGCAGTGTTTGTCCCGCCGGGGGTGTGGCAAGGTTTGAAAAAACATCATATACATCTTGTGTGGTAGGGGCCACTAGTTCCCCCCCATTTTTGAATATTACATTAGGAGGATTTGTTCCGGGGGATGAACCATAAGGTTGGTTAGCCGCTAAATCTTGTCCTTGTAAATAGTAGTCACCATTATGTCCTCCTCGTGCCATTACCCATCTGTTGTCTTCAAATTGTTGAACACTATAGTGTACTACATCACTACTGGTATTTCCTAAACCAAATACACTTGTTTGGTATAATTCGTCATTCGTTCCATCAAAATTTAGAGATGGTTTCCCATTTAATATATAAAAAGTTCCAGGCGCAGTAAAACCGGGTCTGTAGGCTCCGGCGGGTTGTTCGAAATTAAAGCCATTACCACTCTGATCATACCATGTCACTACTGCACTTCGGGCCGCAGCCGGAAGTCCATCGGGATTAGTATATGTTGGTGCGCCCAAAAATTCTCCTAGATTAGTAGCTAAAGTAGTTCCTACTAATGCCGTTACAGGAGAATCCATACTTACTTCATCATTACTATCAAAACCCACGTTTACTTCTTCCGTAAATCCAATAGTAGTTCTAGCTATATGGATAGGATAGCCACTATAAGCACTTTTTAGTTTTCTTAGAGCAAATGCGCCGAGGGCATTTGGAAAGTCATCGAGGATATAAGACGATCCCCCTCCTGTCCCCGTGTTGCCGGGGCCACCGATCATATTGCCTATAACTATCGCTAAACTCATCTACCACATTGCATTGATCACGTTAGCCGCTACAGTGGTTCCCGTAGTAAATATTTTTTTTACTTGCACAGGGAAATAGGTTCCTGCAAGTACTCCTGTAAAAACAATTTCATCATTTCCTGCCGTGAGTACTTTTATGTTTCCCGCTCCTCCTATATATAAAACACATCCTGGATTGTCATCAGGGAAAATGCTATAGTTGTTGGGAGTGGCTAAAAATATATCAGCACTTAATGATAAGACAGTGGCACTATCACGCTCAGTAACCGTTGCTATGGCATTAGTGGAAGTGTTCATCACGATATCACCTCTCTTAACATTATCGGTGATAAAGCTATGTCCCGCAGTAGTGTCCTCAAGTTTACCTACCGTCACTGCGGTATTAGCACCGCCGGAAACTAAGGTCATTATATTAGGTATGTTTATCGTGTCACTATATATTACTGGTAACGCGCGATACGTTTGGAGTTTTTGATACGCCATGGTATGTTATTTTTTTAGGTGTTGTGTATGGAAACATATTATTTAATTTGTCTTTTCTCTTAGCGCATCCACAACCTTTCGGGGTAACTTTATCTATAAGTTGATGTATGCCTGTAGCTTTAGTAAATTTCTCTATGCTATCGCCAAGACCTTTCATTTAACAAATATAATATTATTTTCTGTATTTTTGTTTGAGATGGGCGTTGAAAAAATATTACACCGAAGGTTTGATAAGAAAGAGCCAGAGTGGGATTTCATGAAATTCTACAAAATAGTAAAGTATTGGGGCAAGATGAAATACGACTTGTCTACCGCTGATCTTGAGTTATTATTTTTTCTATATAGCGAAATGCCTTTCAGTAAAGCTGACTTTAAAACCTTTACTCAAGTCTTTCCTTTTGATGTAAGTAGATTTGAAAGACTGCTCCGAGATAAGTGGATAGTGAAATGGCGGAACAGAACAGCCACCGAGGGTGCATTATATGTCCTCGCCTATAAAGGTAATCAGGCGGTTACTACAATATATAAAAAGTTGACCGGAGATATAATAAGTGAAGATAGAAGAGAAAATAAATTGTTTAAAAAAACTGGCTTAACATATTCAAATAAGACTCACCGCAATGCGCTGATCGAAATGAATAATGAATATCGTAAGCGTAATAGTAAGATGGTAAATGGCCGACCCAAAAATATTCCCTACAACGATTGATAAAGAGTATCAATGTGAGATTTGCAATAATATGTTCACAGTCTTTGAGGTGAAGATATTTTCCTCTCATGAAGTATGCTCCCCCCTAATGGAGATGCATACTCTATGTGAGAAATGTTATATACCTGGAAAAGAAATTATTTCCTGATACAAGCACGAAGAATCTTACTTCCGTGTTCGTACTCCATATTGTGATCGCCACCATAAGCGTGACCATAATCTTTTTTAGACATCGCTTTACTTTCGTCTCTGCGATCTTTTAAACTTTGCTTGTGTGGTCCTCTGTGCTTTGCACCCAGAGACTCATCAAGTCTTGCGTTGTATCCTTGCTTTTTTGCCATGATAATTATTTTAAATTTGGTTTTTTAAAGTCTTTAATTATTTTTCTATCTTTACCCCCTTTGTCGCTTTCACCTGCTCGTGGGCCTTGTTTGCCTCCAATCTTTTTAGTGGGAATGCTTGAAACTAATCCGCTTACCATGCCCTTAAACATACTCTTGGCAATTGATTTTTTCTTTGGTTTGTCATCCTCTGTAGGATGTAATGGTAATGATGTTCTATATGCCATGGTTTTACTTTTTTTGTCTGTTACGTTGTGTTAATGGTATTCCTAAATTAAATCCTTTATATCCTTTGCCATAAGTCACCCCTAATGAGAATCCATGCTGATTGGTTCGCGTTACATTAAGAGTCTTCTGATGTGGATTGACCTTAACTTTAACCTTTCTATTTTTTCTCTTGCGGCTTGTAGGCATTATGATTATTTATATTTTTTTTGTTTAGTAATACGATTCGTTTTTTTGGTCACTTTAAAATCCTCTCCATCTTTTCCTATTCTCTTATTTTTTTCTTTCAATACTTTACCTCTTTTGCCTAGACCTACACTCTCTCTCCCATAATCAAAGCCTCCTTTATTTTTACCTTTCCATGTGCGGGGAGTAAGCTTAGTTTTCTTTTTAGTGGTTGCTGAAATATCATCCCTATCTTTTCTGTGACTCGCTCCT
>Ga0098052_1002507_pt1 | contig 11113 bp, 10 predicted proteins | sample 15_taG_FD_81591 | JGI IMG/M metagenome (GOLD analysis project Ga0098052, IMG submission 81591) | Marine viral communities from the Subarctic Pacific Ocean - 15_ETSP_OMZ_AT15312 metaG | ecosystem: Environmental > Aquatic > Marine > Oceanic | place: Pacific Ocean | collected 2015-01-18 | reverse complement strand
TCGATCTATGGCGCGATTGCCGAACAGATCCGACGTCTGGATGACCTTGGCATCCCCTATGACATCACGCCGGGCGTTTCGGCCTATGCCGCCACTGCCGCCGAACTGGGGGCGGAGCTGACCCTGCCCGATATTTCGCAAACCGTCATCCTGACGCGCACCGCTATGCGATCATCCGCCATGCCCGAAGGCGAAAGCCTGGCCGAATTGGGTCGTTCGCGCGCCACCCTCGCGGTGCATCTTTCGATCAATAATCTGGTCAATGTCGTCCGCGATCTGATCCCGCATTACGGGGAAGATTGCCCGGTTGTTGTCGCCTATCGCGTCACCTGGCCCGATCAGCAATTCATCCACGGGACGCTTGGCGATATCCGCGCCAAGGTCAAAGGTAGTGGTATCACCCGGACGGCCCTGATCATGGTGGGCGAGGTCTTTGGCCGCAAGGATTTCACCGATTCCCGCCTGTATGCTGCCGATCACACCCATGTTTTGCGGCCAGCAAAACCGTAACCGAACTGTAAAACGCCCGTTTTTTGCACAATCAGTCAAACGACCCGGCCCAAATTTTCAGCAAATCCTGTTTTTGCTGAAAAAAGAAACATTTCAACCGTGAACATGCTTGACCGCCCCTTGCAGCACCGCCTTTAATCAAAGGATAAGCAAGGGGAGTGTGCATGTTCAACGAAATGATGATGAACGATGAAGTACGCGAACCTTATCGCGCACTGGTTGACTGGATGGAGGCCAGCGGGCCCGAAACCCTCCAGCAGAAGCGACTAGAGGCAGAAACTCTTTTTCGCAAAATCGGCATCACCTTCGCGGTCTATGGCGAAGGTGGCGATCCGGAACGGCTGATCCCGTTCGATCTTATTCCGCGCATTTTCACCGCCATGGAATGGCGCAAGCTCGAACGCGGCGTCAAGCAGCGCGCACGCGCGCTCAACACCTTCCTGTATGACGTCTATCACAACGCCGAAATCATCAAGGCCGGGATCATCCCCGCCGATCTGGTGTTCAGGAACGCCGCGTTTGAGCCGGCCGTGATCGGCATCGATCCCCCGCGCAAGGTCTATAGCCACATTGTCGGCGTTGATGTCGTGCGCGTCGGCCCGGATGATTTCTATGTGCTGGAAGATAACTGCCGCACCCCGTCTGGCGTTTCCTATATGTTGGAAAACCGCGAAATCATGATGCGGATGTTCCCGGAACTGTTTTCGAAATTACGGATCGAACCGGTCGAAAGCTATCCGGACATGCTCCATAAGACGCTCAAAAGCATCGCGCCCAAACGGTGCGATCGCGAGCCAAATATCGTGGTCCTTACACCGGGTGCAATGAACAGCGCCTATTACGAACATTCCTTCCTTGCCGACCAGATGGGTGTTGAACTTGTCGAGGGGCAGGATCTGTTCGTGTCCGAAGGCCGCGTCTATATGCGCACAACGCGCGGGCCCGCCCGGGTTGATGTGATTTATCGCCGGATCGACGATGCCTTTATCGATCCGCTCTGTTTCCGGCCCGATTCCGTGCTGGGCGTTCCCGGCCTGATGAATGTCTATCGATCAGGCGGGGTTGCGATCTGTTCGGCACCGGGTGCCGGTGTTGCCGACGATAAGGCAATCTATACCTATGTGCCTGACATGATCCGGTTTTACCTTGGGCAGGAACCGATCCTGAATAACGTACCGACATGGAAATGCGCCAACCCGGACGATCTGGAATATGTTCTGTAAATCCTTGTCGAACTGGTCTTCAATGAAGTCCATGGTTCGGGCGGTTACGGCATGCTGGTCGGCCCGGCATCGACAAAGGAAGAACAGGCTACCTATGCCGAGCGCATCAAGGCCGATCCGGGCGATTTCATCGCCCAGCCGACCCTTGCCCTTTCCGCCTGTCCAACCTTCGTTGAAAGCGGTATCGCCCCGCGCCATGTCGATTTCCGGCCCTTCTGCCTTGTCGGCGATGACATTCGCCTGACGCCGGGCGGCCTGACCCGCGTTGCCATGCGCGAAGGATCACTAGTCGTCAACTCGTCGCAGGGCGGCGGGGTAAAAGACACCTGGATCATGGCCGAGTAGAGAAGAAAGGGAAGTCACATGCTTAGTCGTACAGCAGACAACCTTTTCTGGTTGTCCCGTTACGTGGAACGGGCCGAAAACATGGCCCGACTGATGGAAATGGGCTATCGCATGGCCCTGATGCCGGCCGCCGGTGACGGTAACCGATCAGAATGGGCCTCCGTCCTGTCTGCATCGGGCTGCGCCCAGGGTTACGATCCCGCCATGCCGCTCCGTCAGGCCGAGGTTGCCGATTATCTGATTTTCAATCGCGATAATTCGTCTTCGATCCTGAACTGTTTTGAAAATGCACGCGCCAACGCGCGCGCCATGCGTACCGCCATCACGGCCGAAATGTGGGAAGCATTGAACAATGCCCTGATGGAATTGCGCCGAACGGCAATGCATAACCTTGCAAAAACCGATCTGCCGGAATTCATCGACTGGGTCAAACGGCAGGGTGCCTTGTTTCGCGGCACGACCGACTCAACAATCCTGCGCAACGACGGGTACGATTTCATCCGTCTTGGCATTTTTATCGAACGCGCCGATAACACCGCACGATTGCTAGACGTGAAATATTATGTCCTGCTACCCGAAACCAGTATGGTCGGCGACGGTGTCGATAATTACCAATGGACGACGGTTCTGCGGGCGGCGTCATCCCTGCGTGCCTTCCACTGGGTTTATCGCGATGATTATTCACCCTATCACATCGCGCATTTCCTGATCCTCAATCCTTTCAGCCCCCGGTCGCTGGCCCATTGTTCGGAACAGATCACCAACCATCTGGAACATCTGGCCCGCCATTACGGCCAACGAAGCCCGGTGCACAGCCTGGCAGTAGAAACATATTCCCTGCTGACCCAAACCCGCATGGACGAAATTTTCAGCCAGGGCCTTCACGAATTCCTGTCTGATTTTCTCAAACGAAATCAGACCCTGTCATCGGCAATTGCCGAAACCTATTATTTCGGGGGCCAGTAAGATGCGCCTGACTGTTGAACACCGCACCCATTATCGGTTTTCCCCGTCGGCACGCTATGTCGTGCAAAGTCTGAAGCTGACGCCGTCCCTGTTTGACGGACAAAAAATCATCCGCTGGTCGATCAAGGCCGAGGGATGCGTGATCAATTCAGAATTTGTCGATGGCAATGGCGACACCATCAGCACGCTGACCGCAACCGGGCCAGTTGATTCTGTTGATGTCGTTGTGTCCGGAGAAGTCGAAACCACCGATACCACAGGCATGCTTCGCGGGCATAAGGAACGCGCCTTTCCAACCGTGTTCCTGCGTTCAACGCCCGTAACAAAATCCAGTGCCGCGATCCGCAAACTCGCCGCCAAAGTCGAAAAGAAAACCAGCCCGGATAACCTGCTTGAACGGGCCCACGCCCTTTCGGCAGCCGTGTCCGATGCCGTCGCCTATGTCCCGGGCAGCACCCATGTCCATACCACCGCCGCCGACGCCTTGGCCGATGGTCAGGGCGTCTGTCAGGACCACGCCCATGTCATGATTTCGGCCGCCCGCCATCTTGGCATTCCCGCACGCTATGTATCGGGTTATCTGTTTGCCGATCAGGATGGCAAATCACACGAAGCATCCCATGCGTGGGCGGAACTGCATTTGCCCGAACTGGGCTGGGTCGGGTTTGATCCAGCAAACCGCTGCTGCCCGACCGATTATTATATTCGTCTGGGGTCTGGACTTGATGCACAGGGTGCCACACCTATACGGGGTGTACATACTGGTGGTGCAAACGAGGATTTGGATGTAACAGTCATCGTTGCGCAATCACAGCAATAGCCGGACCCGAGAATAGAATATGACCTACTGCGTGGGCTTGATGCTTGATGAGGGGATGGTGTTCCTCTCCGACACCCGAACCAATGCCGGGCTTGATAACATTTCGCGTTATCGCAAGATGTTCACTTGGGAAGTACCCGGTGAACGCGCCATCGTGGCGCTGACTGCGGGCAACCTCGCGATCACGCAGGCAGTCATGAGCACCCTGCAGGAAGCCATCGACAACCCGGAAACCGAACCGGGCGACTGTATCCTGAGCGCACCCAGCATGTTCCGCGTTGCCGAACTGATGGGCGAGGCGATGCAGAAAGTGCAGCACAAATATCAGGACACGCTCGAACAACGCAAGGAAAGCAGCTCCGCCTCGATCATGGTCGGCGGGCAGCGCAAGGGCGGGGCACAACGCCTGTTTCTGGTCTATGCGGCGGGCAACTTTATAGAGGCCACCGAAGACACGCCTTACCTTCAGATCGGCGAACATAAATACGGCAAACCGATCCTTGATCGCGTGATCACCCCGGAAACGCCGATTGCCGACGGCGTCAAAGCCGCATTGCTGTCGATGGATTCAACATTGCGATCCAACCTGTCGGTCGGCATGCCGCTTGATCTTGCCGTCCTACCCGAAGGATCGTGCCATTTCTCCGAACATCGCCGGATTGATGCCGAAGATGCCGGGTTCAAAGCCCTTTCGGACGCATGGTCGCAGGCATTGCGCGAAGCATTCGCCGATATGCCTGACGAACATTGTGCACCGGACTGCTAAACAAACCTTCTGATATCGCGCGATTAATTTACCGGTTACGGATATGCGTGCTCGACAAAATCGGGCGCGCAAATTATCTATAAAATCATGAAAAGCGACATGGACAATACCGTTACAGGCAGGATCACCCGCGAACTGGCTGACCGCATCATCGCCGGGCATATCGCACCGGGTACGAAGTTGCGCCAAGACCATTTTGCCGAGGAATTCGGCGCAAGCCACGTGCCAGTGCGCGAAGCCTTTCGCCGCCTCGAAGCACAGGGGCTGGTCGTCAGCGAACCGCGCCGCGGTGTGCGGGTTGCCAGCTTTGATATCGCAGAAGTCCGCGAAGTCGCTGAAATGCGCGCATCCCTCGAAGTCCTCGCCCTTCGCCATGCCGCCCCGCACCTGACCAGCGCCATTCTCGACGAGGCAGAGGCGATCAACCGTGCGGGCGAAAATGCCCCCGATGTCCGGGCATGGGAAGAAGCCAATCGCGCCTTCCACCGCCTCATCCTGACCCCGTGCGGCATGCCCCGCCTGCTGGCAACCATTGACGATCTGCATGCCGCAAGTGCCCGCTTCCTGTTTTCCGGCTTCCGCATGGAATGGGAAGCCCCGACCGATCAGGATCACCGCGCCATCCTGAAGGCGCTCCGCGAACGGCAGTTTGACATTGCTGCCGCCACCCTTGCGCGTCACGTCAAATGGATCGGCACCAAACCGGGGCCTAAAATCCGCCCGCAAACCCTTTCCTGACCCCTTCCAGAACTGTCTCCCGAACCCAAAATCCACGGTTCGAACCTGTTCCTGCCTGCGTTTTGGCAATGCAGGACGCCTGTTTATGTGCAAATCTCCAATTTTATAGATAAAAATATAACATATAAATCAATATACTAACGATACATTTCCGCAAATATCGGCCAATTTCATCCAATTATCTATTTTGGGGATTGATTTCACCCTCCGATCACGGCGTAATTAATAGATGAGATTCTTTTTTATCTATAATTTTGAATGCGATCCAGAGGAGGATGAAATCACCATGAGCAATGCAGTCTCCAAACCGGCCGAAACCCGCATCTCAACAGGAATGAAATATAGCCTGATGGTTCTGGCCGGTGTCGCCATCCTGACCGCCAGCGCCAAAATCACCGTTCCCTTCTGGCCGGTGCCAATGACCCTGCAAACCATGGCGATCATGGCTATTGCACTCGCCACCGGCCCACGCGTCGCCTGTGCCACCATGCTGGGTTATCTGGCGGCGGGTGCGGCTGGCTTGCCGGTCTTTGCCGGAACGCCGGAACGTGGCATCGGGCTTGCCTATATGGTCGGGCCGACCGGCGGCTATCTGCTGGGTTATCTGATTGCCTCATGGCTGGTCGGTGCGCTTGCTCAGGGGCGCGGTATGCTGGCGCGATTTGGCATCATGATGGCCGGTATGATCCCGGTTTATCTTCTGGGTCTGGCATGGCTTGCCGCCTTTGTGCCGCTTGAAAAGGTTGCCGAATATGGCTTCACCCCGTTCATTCTGGGCGACACCATCAAAATCGCCCTCGTTGCCCTTGGCAGTGCGGCCTGCACCCGCTTCATCAAACACAACAAAGGCGGCACCGCCTGATGAACAGCCTTCCCGCACAAAACCCGGCAATCGATCAAACCCTCCGTCACGACTGGACGGTGGACGAGATCGAGGCGATCTATCGCCTGCCCCTGCTTGAACTGATGGGCCGCGCCAGCGCGGTCCATCGCACCCATCACGATCCCAATGCAGTGCAAAAGGCCAGCCTGCTGTCGATCAAAACCGGCGGCTGCCCCGAAGATTGCGCCTATTGCCCGCAATCAGCCCACCACCGCGAGGTCAAGCTGGGCAGGGAACAGTTGATGGACCCCGGTATGGTTTTGAAAATGGCGGCGCGTGCCAAGGCCGCTGGGGCGGATCGTTTCTGCATGGGGGCCGCATGGCATCGCGTGCGCGATGGTGCGGCCTTTGACGCGGTGATCGAAATGGTACGCGGTGTCCGCAATCTTGGTATGGAGGCCTGCGTGACCCTTGGCATGCTTGAAACCCGCCACGCCGAACGCCTCGCCGGGGCTGGCCTCACCGCCTATAACCACAATCTTGATACCAGCCCGGAATATTACAGCCAGATCATCTCCACCCGGACCTATCAGGACCGGCTCGATACGCTGGCTGCCGTGCGCGGTGCCGGGATTGACCTGTGTTGCGGCGGGATCATCGGCATGGGCGAAAGCATCCGGGACCGGGCATCGATGCTCCATGTTCTGGCCGGTTTCGCGCCACATCCCGAAAGTGTACCGATCAACGCGCTGGTGCCGGTGGCCGGAACACCGCTTGCCGACCGCGACCCGGTCGATGCCCTTGAACTGGTTCGCATGGTTGCAACAGCACGCATCACCATGCCAAAATCAACAGTCCGCCTCTCGGCCGGGCGTACCGACCTTACCCGCGAAGCCCAGATCATGTGCCTGATGGCCGGTGCTAACTCGGTGTTTTACGGCGAAAAACTTTTGACCACACCAAACCCGGAAGAAGATTGCGACACCGCCCTGTTCGCCGCCCTTGGCCCGATTCCGGCGTCGGTGGCCTGACAATATCCACATCAACCCCCGAACTTGTGCGACCCACCCGCGCAATGTTCCCCTTGGCGAAGCGCCCCTCAGTCGGGCCTTCGCCTTTTTTATAAACGGGTCAGGAAAGCAGGAAGAGGGAAGCAGGTAGGAAAAGGACGGAAAATCTAGTGGGCTTCGGCGGTTTCGTGTGGCTGATAGATAAAGCCATGTGCTGGATAAACCCGACCGAATGTGCCGATCGTGTTCATCATCCGCACTTCGGACCAGTCATTATTGGGCGAAACATCCACAACCGGCTGGCGATAATGCACCTTGCCCCGCGTACGCGAATCGCTGCCCCAGTTGGCATGATTGACCATGATCTTGCGACTGTCGAGGATGGCGGCAACCACCGCCACATGCCCGTATCTCAACCGCGATGTCTTCTTCAGCGCCAGAACCGCACCGACTTCGGGTTTTTTGCCCCGGTTATAGGTATTTTTCGCCTGATCCCACCATGTCCAGGCATCGCCATAAATTTCAATGCCCGACACAGCACGCGCATAAGGCACGCATTGCAAAAATTCGTCGGTGGGGGCAAAGGGCAACAGACGCGATGACGGCAAGCTGACATTGGTCACGGTCGAAACGCCGTCACTTTCAAGGCCGCTATTGGGTTTTGGCGTACTTGCAGATGCAAAGCATCCCGATACAAGCATACAAAATCCGATAACGACCGCCAGCCGCATGCGATATTCCCCCAAGAAATGCAAAATGATCCGTCACCCTAACCCGACGAGTTTTAAACAAGCGTTTACAAAGAGCCCCGAAAAACAAGATCATTTTGCCGTTTCTGTGGCAGGTTTCGAACTATTTGTCGCAATGCGATACAAGCGCCAAAACCCGAAAACCGCCGCGCACAAAATCAATATCCCTGATCCACGTGCGGTATATTGAATGTGTCCGGCCTCCGATATCGCACCCAGCATCGTGCCACCCAAGGCAATCCCGCCAAAGCTTGTCGCACTCCAGAAGCTCATCACCCGACCGCGCAGCTTGTTATCCACCGTCAATTGCAATGCGGTTTGCGACCCAACCCCGACCGCCGTCAAACCAAAACCGGTAATCGCAACCAGAACCACGGCAAGCTCGTACCACGGTGCAAAACCAAGCCCCAGCATGCCGCATCCGGCGGCAAAGGCCCCGATAACCGTCACCCGCTGAAAGGCGGCCGGATCGGATCTGACCCGCGACAACATGAATGTCGATGCAACTGCGCCAACCCCGCTTGCCGATGCCAGCATGCCAAGCCCGGTGACGCCGCGGTCATAAACCGCCTCGGCGAAGACCGGCATCAGTTCGACCATCCCGGTTCCGACCAGTGCGACAAAACACGATAGCGCCAGAACAGACCGGATCATCGGGTGATGAAGGGCGTAGTTGGCCCCGTCGACAAGGGCCGCCAGCACCCGTTTGCTTTTAGCATCGGGTGCCCGTTCAACATGGATTTTGACAGTCGCCAGAACAAAGATCATCGGGATATAGGATGCCGCATTGATCATGAATGCCGCCCCGGTTCCCCATGTCGCGATCACGACACCACCCACCGCTGGGCCGACCAGACGTGAAATATTGAAATTCATCGCGGCATAGGCCACCGCCCGGCTCATGAATTCGCGTTGAACAATCACCGGCACCAGTGAAAGCCGAATGGGCGTCATCGCACTGGCCAAAACCCCGTTCGCCCCGGCCAGAACCACCATCCAGAACAGATTGATTTGCCCTGCCATCGACAGCATCATCAACAGAAATGCCGTCGCCGCCATCATAAGGTTCAATGTCACCGCCGTTTTGCGTAGATTGACCCGATCCGCCATCACGCCGAAAACCGGCCCCAGAATAAAAGCCGGGGCGAAATTAAGTGCCGCAATCAACCCTGTCCAGAATGCCGACCCGGTCAATGACCATGCCAACCACGACATGGCGATTTTCTGCACCCAAAGTCCTTGTGTGGTGATGCATTGCCCGATCAGAAACAGGACAAAGTTGCGATCCTGAAAGATCGATTTCCGGGATGGCTCGGCGGTTGGTGGCAGCACGGATTTTCCAGTTTTCATGACGGGGCGGGATCATGTTGCACCGGACGGTTGCATTTGACGGCCATATTTGGGGCGAAATGGCCTGCTATCCGGACAGAACAGTAATTTAACGTATCGTAACGATTATAGGGATACGCAAAGATGCGTGCCACAGATTGTTCGCCTGATGCGTGTATCTGGCCTTCTCAAACCCGTTGGGAAAACACATATCTGTTTCAGGCATCAGGACCTAAAGGAAACAACAGCAGTTAATTATAACGCCGATCAACACGGCATTCATGCCTTCGGGGCGGAAACACCCATGCATCAGAACTTTCGGGAAATCGAGCGCGAAAAATTCGCGATCCGCAACCAGACTTGCGAATGGACCCTCAGGGCCATGACCGCACTGCGCGCCAAGGTCGACATCAACATCAAGATGCATGGCGACCGCGATCATCTGGCCCAGGGCGACATTTTCATGTTCAACCATTTCGCCCGGTTTGAAACCTTTATCCCGCAATATCTGATCGCGCTTGAAACCGGGGTGTTTTGCCGGTCCATCGCGTCGGGCGAGTTTTTCGTCGAAGACAACAAATTTTCTCGGTACTTGCGGGCTCTTGGCGGTGTACCCAATGATTACGAACGTCTGCTGCCGTTCCTTGCCGAAGAAATCCTGCGCGGCGGTAAGGTCGTAATCTTTCCCGAAGGCGGCATGGTCAAGGACCGGCGCGTTCTGGCCGCCGAACGCCCGCATCCCAAACGCCCGGATTACAGCATCTATTCCCGCTCCGCCGATCAACGGCGCGCCCATCATAGCGGCGCGGCCCTGCTCGCACTTTGCATCGATGGTTTTAAAACCGGTTTGTCGATGCTGCTGGACAAAGGCAAACACGATGAACTTGATCGCTGGGCAACTGCGATTGATACCACGCCCGAAATTCTCAAAGCCGCCCTTGCCAAGCCGACCCTGATGTTTCCCGCCAACATCACCTTCCATCCGCTCCGCGTTGATCAGAACCTGCTGGCGCGCGGTGCCGATCTTTTCGCCGGCGGGCTTAGCCCCAAGATGGCCGAAGAACTGATCATCGAAGGCAATCTTCTGTTCAAACGCACGGATATGGATATCCGGCTTGGCGATCCGGTTGATCCACGCCATCAATTCAACTGGATTGATCGGCGCATGCTGGCCCATCGGGTTGAAACCGCGACCTGCATCGATGATCTGTTCCGCCCGGCCAAGACGCTTGAAAAAATCCCGGATCGCATCACGCAATACGCCATTACCCGCCATATCAGCCCGCTTCGCGATCATTGCATGGCGGTGATGTATTCGAACCTCACGCTCAATGTCAGTCATCTGGCATCGCGCCTGATCATGATGTGGCTGGCCGATGGCGTGACCGAGGTCGATATTGCCCATTTCGACCGCACCCTTTATCTGGCGATCAAAAATGTCCAGCAGGCCGAAGGCGTTCATCTACATCGCGGCATGCGCAACCCGGCAGATTATATTGGCATTTTTGATCTGAAATGCCCGCAGATCCGCGAATATATCGATGCCGCTGTACAACTTGGCCTGATCGAACGCGCTGACGGCAAATATTGCTTCCTGCCGAAATTGCAGGAAGAAGCCACTTTTGACCAGATCCGCATGGACAATCCGGTGATGGTCTATGCCAATGAAATGGCCCCGATCAACGCCGCCTGGACTGCACTTGAAAAGGCGCGGGACGAAGTCGATCACCTGACACCACGCGATTTTGCCAAACGCCGGTTTGATGATGAAATCCGCGCATGGCAATGGAACCGCGCGAAATATCAAAAACCGAAATATGCCTCAATCAACGAT
>Ga0098052_1002506_pt1 | contig 11119 bp, 16 predicted proteins | sample 15_taG_FD_81591 | JGI IMG/M metagenome (GOLD analysis project Ga0098052, IMG submission 81591) | Marine viral communities from the Subarctic Pacific Ocean - 15_ETSP_OMZ_AT15312 metaG | ecosystem: Environmental > Aquatic > Marine > Oceanic | place: Pacific Ocean | collected 2015-01-18 | reverse complement strand
CTTCTTCATAGTTTAATCTGCTACTTTCTGTTAGTTAAATGCAAAAACTTTCGTGTTTAATGTATTTACCAGTCCTTTCTTTCCCCATATTTGTGTTTAGACTTAACATATTTCTTTCTTTTATACGCCTTCCTTACAGGTTCACGCTTCAATATCTCTCCATCAAAGACATCTATAATATGAGTAATAATATTATCTGCCTTAACATCCTCTGATGTTCTCTGCCTGTAGTAGCTACATCCTTTATCCACTATATGCATAGGTATCTTCTTTCTACTTCTAAACCAAGTACAGTATCCAGACTGCTGATGCCCACAATCCCAACAATTACTCATATGCTTTCCATTTAGGAGGTATTTTTAGAAATTCCAAAGGCTGCCTTAGTTCTTCTGGAGTCATTTCTTTATGAAAATCTTTCCCTATACCTTCTTCTAAATGCTCTAATGATATAGCATTATTAAATGCATCTACATCTGCTTGTATCTTATTATCGCCCCCTAGGGCTAATGGAGTAATCCTATCAATACCCTCATTTGCATGACCAGCTATCCAGGCTCCAGTAGCTCCATACTTATTACTAAGTGCTCTCATGCCATAATAATGTCTAAGTGCATCTTTCTCCTCTTCATTGATATGACCTCCTTCCTGATATTTCTCTAGAGATCTATCTATCTTAGATACAGTATCAACTCCGCCTTCTTCATCTACCTGTTTAGCTATTTTATCTAAAGTATTAACAAACCACCTACCAATTACACTATGTCCCACTTTCTATTTCCTTTGGTCTTTCTGCTTTCTCTAACTGCTCATCTGAAAAGCCTTGGAACTGTATCCCTGTAAGCTGGGTGACCTTTGCTGAGGATTTGTCTTCCAGATCTAGTATATCAGACAGCTTAAATAAAGCTTTAAGCTTAGTATCGTCTTTTTCTGATTCTTCAATGGTAGATTTAATACCTTCAAGCACGTATTCTTGTGTTATTCCAAGTTTCTCCAGTACTGGTTCTAATTCTTTTTTCATAGCTTTCCTTATTCTAGAGGTTTTTGTCAGCTCTGCACTCTTGAAATTAGCATATCCAGGATTATTAGTAGGAAATGCCTTCATATATGCTTCTACAGGCTGCATACCACCTATAACATACTGTACAAATAGCCTCTCATATTTATTTAAATTTTCTCTAGTCATGGTTTTAGGTGCAGATCCACTTAATGTATATATATTCTCTCTCCTAGATGAATCTATCTTTGACTTTACTAAATATGTACCAGTACAAGTACCTATATATGGTACCTCCCTGTTCTTTCCTTTAGCTTTAGTCATGCTTCCTGCTCTCAATACTTCCATATAACATCCATCATCTGTCTGTATCCAATCACCTACACTGACATTATCTCTCTTATAGTTTATTTTCCTTTTAACATCTATGGGCAGTTCCTGACTATCCTCGTATACAGTATGGTACAGCCTGTTTACCTTATAATGTCTCATGCACTTCCTATATCCGTTCCTTCATATCTTAATATATCCATTAATTCTTCATGATCTACTACTTCAGCTAGGTTTTTACCAGCTATTTCATAGTTAGCTCCCTCTTCCTCAATGGACTCTTCAATCTCATATACCTCACCATTGCGTTCACTATATACTATTGTTAATGTGTAAATCTTCATGAAAGAATATAACTATATATATAAGCTTATGTATAGGACTTTAGTAATGACCGTAGAGATCCCCTGAGAAAAAAGGTTAAGTTTTAAAGTTTGAATTTCCACAAGACCAGTTATGTCTCCCTTATCCTGCTTTATATCAAACTCTTTCGCTAATATCGGAGAAAACACAAGATACCTATGTTGATATCTCTATAATCCAACTTCTGATCCACTTAGCAGAACTACTACTAGGGTACTAACTGGATGATTCCTAAAAGGATTAGCATTGCGAATATAATACTAAAGTTTCAAAAATTATAGCATTTTAGTGTGTGGTCTTTCATACTAACCTACCCCCTTATAAAGGGATTTTTACTATCGTAATTACGTTATTTTTCATTTGAATTAATTGATTTTTACTATGTTATTTATTGATTTAGAAAGCATAGCGACTGAAGATGAAATGCTTGAGGTCACCAAGAAGGTTGTTCGACGTACTATTATAACTAACAATAGTAGGAAGAGGAACCGATTCCAAAGAACTAAGTCCAATGATAGCTTGTTAGGTTCCATAGAAGACATTTGTTTTGCTGAATGTTGGCAGAAGCCTATCGATTACATAGATAGTGTCCAATCAAAGATGGACCAAGCTAGTGTACAGGATAAAGCTAAGAGTTATAACCTCAAGCCTTCTAGTTAGCTATTGAACCCAGATGAGGGTTTATTACTCAACTCATCATTGTTTAAAGGGAGCTTGTCTCCCTTTTTACACTTTTATTATTTATTAACTGTTTACAGTTAGCATAGTATATGATTTAGATACTTGATGTGTTATATGTTACATACAAGCATTATTATTATATAAACTTACACCTAACCATGGAGGTTATGATGCATGATGTCTTAATAAGCAATATTCCTTGTGATTCTTCATATAATGGGATACTTACAGACTATGACTTGCAATGTCAATACAAAGGAAGTTAGGCCCTAAGGTGGGCGTAAGGCATGGTTAGTACCCAGTAAGTCCTTATAGTCTTCCTTGCTATGATGTACAATCTTTAGTCTTGCAGAGGACTCTAAACTACTATAAATACATGATAAGTCATGGATATTACACTGCCCAAGTGTTGTATATCTGCTAGGATGTTGGCTTTGATGCCGTCCTAGTATAAACATGGCGACAAACGATATACAAGGGTTGATATTCCTTACTATCTAAGAATACTAGAGGATTAAGCTAATCTTCTAAGTAAGACGAAGTTAAATAATGTTATTGCAATAGCATAAGGGTTAATACATGATACCCCTAATATCAAAAGTGATTACCGATGCAAAGGAATCACAGGGCTAATATTTTGACTTGGAATGTCCGATAAACTTATCCAAACTATTTCTTAAACTTACTATAGGAGGTGTGTAATGACACAAACTATTAATCCAGTGATCATCTGTGATTTAGATGGTACTCTTGCTCTTGTTGATAACAGGAGAAAGCAAGCTGATATTGCATTAAAGTTAGCAGTAACCGATGCAGGATATAATTCTTTTAGTGATGTTCCAGATGAACTTAAAAGAGAAGTCAATTCTCATTGGTGGAATACATGGGAAGATCCTAGAAATATCATGCTTGATGAACCTCATTTAGGTTTAGTTCAGACTCTTCGTCTGTTACAAGATCATTATTATCTATGGATATTTTCAGGTAGAAATGATAGATGCAAAGATGCTACAAATGAATGGTTAGACTTTTATGAAGTTCCTCACCATGAATTAATTATGCGATCTAATGCAACTGAAAAGTTTATTCGTGATTGTGATCTTAAGAAGAAGTGGCTCAATGGACACATATTAAAACATAATCTAGAAATTGCTATGATATATGATGACAGGCAGCAAGTAGTTGATATGTGGAAGTCACTTGGTTACGAAGATAGACTTTGGCAAGTAGCTGTATTTGATGGCTAAACTTTGGGGAGTGATAATATCAATCAGGAGGTGCATTCAATATAGGAAATTGCTCCTTGAGACGTTAGACACCGTTGAGTTGTCACTCCTCATTATCTTAGGAGGTATAATGAAAAAGCGTAGAAAAAGATTTCGGCTTAAACAGGTATCACTTGGTGAGATATGTCAAAAGTATCCTTACAAAGTGAAAAGTGTCCAAAGTCGATCTAATGACACAGTTCTTCATTTAGATAACATGAGACTAATCTTTACGAAGAAATAACTAATTCCCTAAACTTTCAGACAAGGAGGTGTGCTTTGAGCATAACAAGAACTGAAAATAATGCGGTGGCATACGCTTTAAAGAATAAATGCCTAAACCTATTCTCTCTCATAGGTGGAATGCGTAATATGGCTACGCTAGAGAAGATACAAATCTTCAGAGAGGCAGCTAAAGAGGATCCAAGAACAGCTGTTAAAATATTGTTCTATGGCAGAGATGCTAGAAAGGGTCCAGGTGAAAGAGCAACATTTCATCAAATGGCTACTTACTTGAATCCTGAATTTCTTGCTAAGAATCTAGTCAATCTTATCAATCTTGGTTATGCCAAAGATGTATTTAGATACTTCCACATACCTTCTGTTGTTAAAGAATTTGTAGGTATCTTAAATGCTAAAGATGAGAGTGTTCGTAAAGAGCTCTTATTTAAATGGATACCAAGGAAAGGTAAGAACTTTAAGCTTCTCAGAGAAGAACTTAGAGTAACTAATAAAGAACTCAGAAAGATGATTGTCAAGAACAGTGCTAATACTGTTGAAAGGCAAATGTCTAAGAAAGAGTGGAATATTAATTATTCTGAAGTACCTGGTGGTGCTATGAGAAAGTATCGTAAAGCTTTCAAGAAGCATGACTCTGATGGCTTACAGACATGGATTGATGATAAATCCAGCAAAGCATCTGTTAGTGCTACTTATCCACATGAGATAACAAGCCTTTTATGCACTGAACCCGAACTTGCACAGAAACTATGGGAAAATCTTCCTGCTTTAAGTAGTAAGGAGAAGCCTATTGTAATATCTGATACAAGTGGTTCTATGTACGGATTGCCTATGGATGTATCTGTAGCTCTTGGTATCTATTGTTCGGAACAGCTTGATGGTCCATTCAAAGATAAAGTAATCACTTTTAGTGCAGATCCTGAATTTCATGATTTAAGTGTATATGAAGATCTTTCTTCTAAGTATACATATCTTGATAGTCATAGTAATTGGGGTGCAAATACTGACTTTGAAAAAACTTATAAGCTGATATTGAATACTGCTAAGTTTCATAATGTATTACCAGAAAATATGCCTACTATGATAGTTTGCATTTCTGATATGCAATTTGATGAAGCTACTTCTAAGTTCGATAAGGGCACTTGGGAACATATTCCTAAAGAAAGTCACCATGAACTGATGAAAGCTGAATTTGAAAGACATGGATATAAATTTCCAAAGTTAGTATATTGGAATGTTCGTGCTAGCTCAACTCAAGCTCAACCAGTTGATGATCTTACTGAGAATACTGCTTTAATTAGTGGTTTCAATCCAGCAGTGATACAACCAGTTCTAAACGGTGATTCGTTTAATCCTATGAAAATCATGTATGAAGCTATTTCACACATTGATTTGGATTTCTCGGTGTTCCCTATATTGGGAAAAGCTTAACCCGTAAAGCAATAGGTTTTTGGTGTATTTCCCTATCCCAATAAATACACTATGAAGACATACAGCAGCTACAAACTTAATGAAAAAAACAGAGCAATCTGTTCCAAGAGGTATTATTTCTAGTCTTCCGAAAGTATTGAAATATATCTCGACAAAATTTACTTGTAGTAAGTAAAGGGAATAGTAACTCACACTGCCCAGTGTATAAACGGTGAAATAACCTTACAGCAGACATTAATCTTACCTAAATAGAGATAGATTCATCAAGGTTACTGAAAAGTTTTAGATGAGTCTTTACTTAAACAATTAACACTAGGAGCTAAAAGTGGATAAAAAAACAAAGAAAAAAGATGTAACTAAAGAACCAAAAGCTACTCAAAGTGATTTCAATGCTACAGTTATTGAGACTGTAGAGAATGTTCATGAGAATATTAAACTTATTGATTCAAAAGTGGATTTATTCACTGATAAATTTGATCGTAAGCTTATGGAATTAGAAACTAAAGTAATGAAAATTGCTAATAGAGTAGGTATAGTATGAACTGTATAATTTGTACTGATACAATAAACCCTCAACCTATAACAGGTTGGGATAAAGGTCATAATGCTGAACCTATTAAAGAAGGTAGATGTTGTGAAGATTGTAATAGCTCAATAGTTGTTCCTGCTAGATTTAGTGGTTTAGTGCATTATGAACAAGCTTTAAGTTTAATAAAGGAGAATAACATTGAGTGAACCAATATTAATTACAAGAAAAGACTTTATAGCTTTTGCAGAAGTGCGAAAGAGTGGACTGTATAATATGTTTGATCCAAGAGCTAGAGAGATGACACATCTTTCACATAGACAGTGGGTGGAAATAATTAGACAGTATGATCAATTAGAAAACAAATACAAGGAGGAAAATTAATGAAATATCAACAAGGTGATGTTTTATTTATCAAATCAGACATGGATATAACTTTTTCCAGTAAAGGTGAATATTATATTAAACCAAATGATTATACTAGAGTTAAAAGAAATGATTATGAAGAAAACACAGTAGTAGCTTTAGGTGAAGTTACTGGGCATAGTCATACTTTCTACAAAGAAGATCAAAAAGGTGTATCTATAAATACCTATGGAAGAGCTATTGGTATACAAGGATTAGGTGCTGTACCTAATTTTGTTGAGATAAAACCAAATCATGATGGAAAACCTGCTAATAGTCCAGAAAAGTTTGCTACTATAAAGCATGAAGAACATAAACCTCTTAACTTACCACCAGGTTTGTATAGAACTAGGATAGTAAGAGAGTTTGATCATCTCTCAGGGAGAGAAAGGAATGTAGTAGACTGATGGGAATGTATTTATCATACAACCAATCTAGTGCTGTTATAGTAGAAAATCTTTTACATTTTGGTAAATATGGAGACATGAGTGTAATCTATGGTAGTCCTGATAATAGATCTCAGAATCATGGGTTTATTCTAGTTAAATGTGGAAAGAATCTAATAAAAGGTTATACAATCTATAGGTCATGGTTACATGATGGACAGCTTAAAAATCCTCAGTTTGAAATAACTAAAAGCGGAGGAATTCATGGCGGTGGTAAAGTAAAATGGTTAAAAGATGGTAAAGCTGATTTTAGAAGATCAACTGTTGATGGATCTATAGATTGGGCATTTAGAAGTTTCATGTCTTTAGGTATAATTCAGCATATGGAAGTAGAATATATCTATAAAGCAGAATTATGGAATTTCAATGGAACTCGTACAGCTTCAATAAGATCTAAAGATTTTTCATTTGGATTTAATGGAGTAATGATTAGTCAAGTTCCTAAAAAGTGTAAAACTCTTATAAAAGATGCATTAGAAACTAGAAGACTTACTAAGAATGCAAATGCTAGAGCTAATTATGCTAATACAATTACTGTAAAGAAAGTAAATGAAGCTTTAGCAACTGAAGACTTTAGTAAGTTAGTACCTAATGATATCTTTAAGCTAAGAAATGTTGCCACTAGAACTATATTGATTGAACATTTTGGACAAGATAAGATATTAGAAACTCTTAAGCCTGATGTAGTTCATGAAGATATAATTGATAGTAGAAAATATGAGTTGTTAAGATTTGAAATTCCTGATACAAGTATGGGACATATAGAATTTAGAACAGCTACATATTTAAAGATGATCAATCCATCTACAGGAGAACACTGCATTGAAGGTGTACCTAATAATGCAAACGGTAATAGATGGTCAATGGCAGTAGATATGAATACTGTTCAACAAGCTCTATCATGGAGAGACGGAGATACAGGCCAATACATAGTACCCCAAGCGTTGACATAATACCTAAAAGACAGGGGTAAGAGTGAGTTTTTTCATTGATTTCTTGCTTTTATCCTTGTCTATAAGTTCAATTAGTGCTATATTTAGCGCATGGATGATGAACGTATCAACAGTATTGTAGCCTCCGAATACTTAAAACTTTACTTGGAATATTCTTCTGTAGGTGTAGGTAATAAAACCGAAAAAGGAAGAGTAGTAACCCAAAAAGCTATTGACATATTCCAAGATAGATTAAAACATTACATAAATAAAATAAAGGAGAAGTAAATGAAGAGAATTCTTCTGTTTGACACCGAAGATGGTTCAAAAACTCTCGGTGGAGAGAGTAGTGTCCAAAAATTGTTTGGATTTCCACCACTTAAACCTGATACGTGGGATAGTTTCGGGAATACTTTAGTACAGCTATATGTAGATAAAGTGTTTCAAGTAGAGAAGGAAATTGCTGGTATTACAGTAACAGAAACTCAACAAAAGAAAGTTCTAAGAGATGGAATTGAAATAGATGGTATTATTATAGATACATTTTCTGAATTATCTAAGAAATTTCAAAGAAAACTTGTTGGAGCTAAATCATCAATGCAGATGCAAGATTGGGGTAGGTTAAAGATGGGCTTAGATAATTTATTAGAAAAGCTTATGAGAATACCTGGTGTTGTAGTATTAACATGTCATACCAAAGTTCAAAATATGGACGAAGGTAATGAAGAGATACCATATATAGATGGATCTACCAAAGATGATATATCTAAATGGTTTGATTTTGTTCTTTATACATTTACTAAAAAAGTAAAAGGTAAAGAAGTATATATGTGGAGAACTAGACATACCTCTAGATATGCTAATGCTAAAGATAGAACTAATCTATTAGAAGATGAAATACCTCAAGATTTTCAATCAGTATTAGATGCTGCTAGAGATAAAGGATTCGATAATTGTCGTATTCTTGTTCTTGGTAAGGCAGGTACTGGTAAAACACAAAGTTTGTCAACTTTAATAAAAGAGGAGAATAAATGACAATTAGAACAATGACTGTAGGCTCTGAAACTGGTGCTGATTTCAGTACAGGATGGAAAGAGCTACTTATCAAAAAAGCTACATACGGAGATTACAATGGTAAAAAGTATTTGGATATTTCTTTTGAAAATTATCCAGATCACATGAAAACTAGAGTATGGGAAGCTATAAATCCTAAAACTAAGGAAGAGTTTCGTATCTCTAGTTGGTTTAGGTTTACACAAGCTGGCATTCAAGAAGTTCTTAATGATGGTGGAAATAAACCTATTATTACCTATGATGATGATGCTTCGTTATTAGTAGGTATGCCTATTAATGTATATATCCATGAAGAGTATTCAACTAAAGATGATAGGAATTATGCAAGGATATGGCATCAACCAGCTCCAGTAGCAGGTGAAGGTGAACATCTAACATTTACAGAAAAAGATGTTTCATTTTGGAAAATATCTGCTCAGAACGGACTAAAGAAATGGAATGAAAGAAACGGTGTTATTCCTAATCAAAATAGTGAAGGAAATTCTACACAAGTTCCCTTCTAAGTAACATTTGGAAAGGGGTTGCTATCAATTCACATACATTGATCCCTCCATCCATGTAACCCCTTTTCATACTAAAGGAAAAAGATGAATGATAAAGTAAAAGTAATTTACAAAGAATTTGCATTATCCTTATCTAACAGACATCATTTCTTCCCTGTAAGTAAAGTATCTTCATTCTATGGTATCAATAGTGACACATTTATGTCATTATGGGACTATGATGAAGATGTTATAGAGTATGTTAAATTAAATAAAACTTTATCAGGTTATAGAGGAAATCTATATATGCCTGATGAATTTATCTTTGATGTTGATGGAGCTAATCTTGATCAAGCAAAACAACTAACTCATGGATTATTAGATTTAATTGATATACCAAAACAAGTATACTTTTCAGGAGAGAAAGGATTTCATATTCATATATCAGGTACAGCTTTCAAATGGAAGCCATGTAAAGATCTGAATTTAAAAGTTAAACATACTCTTAAGAATTACGGAGTATATGACTTTGCAGATCCACTTGTTATTGATAAAGTAAGGTTAATACGAATTCCTAACACAAAGAAACTTTCTTCAGGCTATTGGAAAGTTCCAATAAAGATATCAGAAATAGATGATGTTAATATTGAATGGCTACATACAAATGCAGTCAAGCCAAAGGATACTTTTGACTATGAAGAATTGGAAACAAATCCAATATTCGATGTTACTAAAAGTTTACCTAAGAGTAATGTTACTGTTAAAGAACATGGTACAGCTCCAATGTCTAATGATTACGTATGTATTCAAAGATTAATGGAGAATGCCCCTTATGGATTAAGACATAAAGCAGCACTAACTCTTGGCTCACACTTAAGACAAAGATATCCTGAAAGTGCAGTTAGAGCATTTATGGAACATTGGAGAACATCTGTTTTGAATACTAAGGAATATCCTTTTAAAGCAAATGAAATGGAAAAAGTTCTTCACTCAGTATATAATGCTAATAAAGGAGAAGGATATCACTTTGGATGTTTCTCTGAAGTTAAAGACAGATTTTGTTCACCAGATTGTAAGTTATTTCAATCAAAGAAAAATATGTCTGAGACTAGTATATCAGATTTAGAGCAAGAACTTATAAACTTTTATGCTAATGATAAAGAACCTGTTGATATAGGTACACTTTATAATCAGAACTTTCCAATATTTCCAGGTGAAACTGTTCTACTCACTGCTCCACCTGAATCAATGAAATCAATGTTAATGTTAAATTGGTTACATGATTTAAATAGAAGATCCTATTTTATGGAATTTGAGATGTCTCCAAGACAAGTTGGACAGAGATTATCTATGATACATAACAATTGGAATGAAGAACAATTAAAAGAACACTATAGATCTGGTAAGAATGGAATGCCTAAAATGGAGCACATAAGATTTGATTATCATAGTTGCTATCCATGGGAAATAAAAAGAAGACTAGATGCTATAGAGTTTGAACCAGAAGTAATCTATATTGATCATTGTGGACTAATGAAATCCAGATTTAGAGATGAGATATCTAAAGATAAAGATATATCTGAAGGTATAATGAATCTCGCTAATGAACTTAAATGTGTTGTCATTGGTGTTTGGGAATTATCAAAGAGTGCATTTCAAAATGGTATAGATATAGCATCACCAGCGGGTTCTTTTAGAGTGTCTTATAATGCAAATAAGATACTTGCGTTGAAACCTATTCGCCCAAATGATAGTGGTAAGATAGAGTACTTAGAGCTTACAACAGTCAAGAATAGAGAACAGGAAAGAATGAATTGCAGATTGCAAGTTGATAAACGAAGAACAGGAAGAATAATATAAAATAATAATGGTTTAAAACAAAGGAAGATAAAATGGTAAAATCCACAACAAACTTCGATGATTTTAGCCTCATAGCAGCCAATAGACCAG
>Ga0098052_1002505_pt1 | contig 11122 bp, 15 predicted proteins | sample 15_taG_FD_81591 | JGI IMG/M metagenome (GOLD analysis project Ga0098052, IMG submission 81591) | Marine viral communities from the Subarctic Pacific Ocean - 15_ETSP_OMZ_AT15312 metaG | ecosystem: Environmental > Aquatic > Marine > Oceanic | place: Pacific Ocean | collected 2015-01-18 | reverse complement strand
TAATGGCAGTTAAATATTTAGCAGGTAATAGGATTCAGGGAACTAATGCAGAACGTACTGCTGAATCATTACCAAGTGGAACTTATGCAGGGTGGAAAGAAATAGGCAGAACTACACTAGGAAGTGCAGGTGATACTATTGATGTCACAGGTTTGGCAAACAAGAAATATTTAATGATACTTAGATACGTAAAAAGCTCAGGTAATACGATTGTCATAAACAAATTAAATGGTACGTCAGGCAATGAGTATTCTTTGCGATGGTCTGAAAATGACGGAACCGAACAAACTGCTGTTAATCAATCAACTGTAATGTATGACACAGGTGGTGATGCAGGTGATAAGTTTGATGTTACATACATCTCTAATCTTTCAGGTAATGAAAAATTAGCGATAGGACACCAAACTAATACAGATGGATCAGGTGCAGGTGTAACTCCAGTTAAAGGTGAAACTGTATGGAAGTGGGCAAACACATCAGAACCAATAGATCAAATAACTACATTAAACACAGGTCAAAGTGGTGATTATATGGCAGGTAGTGAAGTGGTTGTTCTTGGTTATGATCCAACTGCCACAGAAACAGCAAACTTCTGGGAAGAATTAGCAAGTGTTGACCTGTCAGGTGGTGCAAGTGATACATTATCATCAGGCACTATATCAAAAAAGAAATATTTGTGGGTACAGGGGTATATAGAACAAAGTAATAATGTTGCATATAATATAAGATTTAACGGTCAAGCAGGATCAAATTACGCATTACGATACGCTGTAAATGGTAATCAAACAAAAGGTAATATTTCAGATACAGATTCAATATATGCTATATTAACAGATGGTGGGAGTTCAAGTATATCTGATCCAGTGTTTTTTAATATGTTTATTGTTAATGCCGAAGGTAGAGAAAAACCTGTTATCCTTCAATCGATAGCACATGATCATGGTGATTCTTATGCTTGGCGTATGAATGTCGCAGGTAAATGGCAAGAAACAGGTGAACAAATAGATACGATTGACATTGTTAATGATGTATCAGGTGGCGACTATACAACAACTTCTTTCATGAAAGTGTGGGGGCATGACTAATGGCATGGATTAACAACGGTGATAAAACTAGAGGTAGTTCAGGCAGTGGACTTGGATTATCTTCCAGTGATGACTTTCTTCCAAGTGAGTTTAATGTTTATCTCTATCATGGGTTAGCAACAAGTGGAAGTAGTAATAGCCCTGAAATTAGATATGCTGGTGTATCTGCTGACGACTATTCTTGGCGAAAAAGTGGGAATGGTGGAAATGATGGTGTAGTTACAGCAGATAATAACATACAGATTGATAATCATGGTGGATCAACAGATAAGTTTGGTGTAGTGTATGCAATGAATATTGCAAGTAAAGAAAAACTCCAAATATCATCTTTAGTTGATAGTGGTGGAGTTGGTGCAAATAATATACCTAACAGAACATACGGTGTAGGAAAAATGAATTTAGATTCAGAAACAGCACAATATACTGCTATTGAATTTGATTCTATGAGTTATACATTAAACCAACATTCAAATCTTTCAGCATTAGGTGATCGTGGAACTAAAACATCTGACTTGGCAAACATACAAACTAATTCAATCTTTGAAACTAGTGATACAGGTAAACACTATATTTGGAGTGGTAGTGCTTGGACTGAGGTTGCCTAGTTGGCAAAAGTAGCAGCAGTATTTCAGGACAATGTATTTCAAGATAATGCATTCCAAGATAATACTTGGGGAGATTATCCATTTCAAAAGAATGCATTTCAAAACAATGTGTTTGATGTAAGACCAGAAATCATAAAAATTATAACAGAGAGTGAAAGTGTATCTGAGGCACTAATAAGAATAACAGGTTTGTTTAAACATGTTAATGAAGAGGAGAGAATGTCAGATGCATTAGCATACGTTCGTGGAAGAATTAAAATATTATCTGAAACTGAGCAGACTAGTGAGGCATTAAACAGAATAGGAAATATGTCTAGAGTATTATCAGAGAGTGAGAGTCTATCAGAATTTGACGGTAATGTAAGAACAATGTTCAGATTAATTGCAGAAACTATAGAACAATCAGAGTCTGCATCAAGACTAGGTACTGGTATTAAACCAATAGCAGAAACACTGCAAATATCAGAAGGACAAATAACAGTAAGATCATTGGTTAGATTATTAGCAGAGACACTACAGTTTACAGAAGCAGTAAGTAGACTTGGAACAATGTCAAGATATGTTAATGAGACGTTACAAACATCTGAAGTAACATTATATCTTAGAGGAAGAATAAAGATATTAAGTGATTCTCTACAACTTTCAGAAGTCTTAACAAGATTTATGGATCATTATCATATTGTCAATGAAAGTCTAAGTATAAGTGAGTTTGATGGAACCATTAGATCATTAGTAAGAAGAATAAACGAAACAATTCAGCAGTCAGAAGCAGTAAGTAGACTTGGAACTGGATTAAAAATGATTAATGAGAGTCTAAGTCTTAATGAGTTTGATGGAACAGCAATAAGAACTATGGTAAAAATAATAAATGAAACACTACGTTTCACTGAAGCACTTTCTATGGCATTAAACATAACTATAATGATAGGTGAAACATTACAACTATCAGAAGCCAGGATATATGTTCGTGGAAGATTGAAAAGTATATCAGATACATTACAAATATCAGAAGGACAGATAACTTCTAGGGCATTATCTAGAGTTTTATCTTCTACTATTCAGATGAGTGAAGGATTAGCAAAAGAAGTATTAGGAAACGCAAAAGTAATCGCAGGTAGAAAGAGAATAATAAGAGCATTTGATAGGAGTAAGATAGCAAGAATCTTTAAAAGGAGTAAAGTAGGAAGAGGAGCAGGTAATTAAAATGAGTATGGATATGGTACCAAGAGCAATTGAATATAAGGTAAAGGCAGGTAGCCGTGCCACACTACAATTACAGATAACAGACTCTACTGGTACAGCAAAAAATCTCAGTAATGATGTAACATATGCCACAGGTAAGTGGAAGGTATGGAAACCAGATGGAACATCATTAATAAATGGAACTCTAACATTTGATACAAGATCTACTGGAGATGTAAGTTACACTCTATCAGCAACAGACGCAACAAATGCAAAGGCTGGAAGATGGGAAGGAGAGGTTGAACTACTTGATTCAAACGGAGTTATTTCGGAACAGACTGAATCATTCACATTTATCATAGACGAATCTTACTAAGCAAACCTTTAAATTAGGTAATATTTCTATAGAATTCAATGTTAAAGTTAGAAGATATTAACAATGAAATATACTTCAAGTTTCGTAAAGCCCAGGTAGAAGCCATGGAAACTGAGAGGTTGGGAAAAATTCACGTTTCAGATGTCATTAAACCATGTGATAGATATACTATTTATGGTAAAATTTCTCCAAAGACAATGTCAACTGAGGATATGAAATCATTATACATAGGACAGGCAGTACATAATAATTCAAAAATAGCAACAGATGAAAATCATGAGAAGTTTCTAGCATGGGATTGGGTTGAAGATAAACCATTAACCTATGAAGAAGCAAAGAAAATACCAGAGGGTGATCCAAAACACCTAGATATAATCTATGGAAGTATAGATGATCTGCTAAAAGTGGGGGATAAATGGATTATAACAGATAAGAAAACTACTGGTTCTATTGGATATTTTAGTAAAGCCTCATCAAAACCAAGTGATTCTCACAAGGATCAGATAAATAGATATCGTGTTTTACTACACAAATGCTATGGTATTAACGCAGATTTTGGGTGTGTTATATACATATCAAATAGTATTAGTAAAGAAGTTAGGGATAAACCAGCATGCTTATCATTCAAATTACAGCCTTATGAGGAAATAGTAGAGGATATGAAGCAGAAAGCAGCAGTAATTAAAGATGCTTTACTGAATAAAACATTACCAAAAAGAACTAAATGCTTCCTCTGTGACGGTATGTGTCCATACGCAACCAAATGCTTCACAGATGATAGGAAGTTTTGGGATGAAGAGTGAGCATTCTGTAAGAGATCTTCTCTTATATCAAAAAGAACTACTACTACATGAAAATTATAAGAGTCCAAATTATGTTCCTATGAAATTCATGAAGTTAGAAGATGATGAAAGGCGTGGATTGATAAGAGGTCTAAGATGGGTATTGGAAGACGACCTTGAAGATCTATCTTAACGCTAATAATAAGGCACATTTAGAAGCACTGAAAGAGTGTGGTGTGAGGAATGTAATGTTATCACATAGATATTCATATGCTAATATAAACAAGTTTAGAAGAGAGTTTGAATCGATTTTTGTTGTTGCAGGAACAAAAGGAGATCCAGAAAAGTATTGGAATTTTCTCAAAAAGAAGAGGGATATGTATGATTATGCCACACAGTTTGATGTGTTTTATGATATGGATAACACCATAAAATACATGAAGAAGGAAAGAGAGCAGGGTATTGATTGGACTTTACCAGTTCTACAAGGTAACTACCTACATCATCTAGCACAGATTAAACTTGAAGCAGATTCATATGTTTGTCTTGGTGAGATAAAAGGAAAACTAGAGACAGAGGATCAGATAAGAAAACTCCCAGGTAATTTAAGGTATCATGGTTTAGCAAAAGGAAAGTATATTCAACAAAGAATGTTTGAAAGCATTGATACAAGTGGTTGGATATCTGCTGCAATGACCAAAAAGACTGAGATATGGAGTAATAACTCTACAACATCTATGTTTTTTGCTGAAAAAGGTAGGGGTATGATACCAATGTTGAGGTATAACTGTGAGAAATACAAGGAAAACTTAGAGAAGGTAGGTATAACAACACAAGAAATAATTGATGGTGAGTATAATGCATTGCTAAAAGCACCTATAGCATTGCTGTTTATGCCTATGTGTAAGGCATATAATATGTATACAGAAAACTTTATTAATTGATTTAATAATTGGTAGGTATGGCAGATGACCTATTTAAGATAAAACCTGTTGGTAAAACCAACATCGTTGTAGAGGATAAGAGAAAAACCATCTCAAAATTTAATGCTGCGAAGCATTTCAAAACTGCAAACATCCCAGCACTGTGTGATCAATGTGTATACCGTTCAATAGAAGATGGTGGTAATGGTAAATGCCCAAAATATGAAGCTGGTGCAGTATGTGCAATAAGAGAGGACTTTGTTAAATTCATTAATGAAATAGATACAAGAAACCCAGAAGACTTGAAAGCTATGATGGACATGCTAGCAAAACTTTCATTCGAGAATGTATTAATGGCATTAACACAATCAAAATTAGATGGAAATATACCTGATAGAAATACAAAGTCAGAGATAAACACATTACTCAATGTAGTCAAATCAATTAATGAACTAAATAGTAAGATAGTAGTAACAGAGAAGGCAGAATATACAAAAGAGGGAGACATAGCTAATATCTTTAGAGAGATAAAAGCACAGAAGGGTGTTGAATGATATGATAGGGGATTTAATTTTTACAGTAATCTGCATGGCATACCTATTCGGTGGTATTACAGTGGGTTATTATATCTGTAAATTGAAAAATACAAAACCAAAAAAAGGTGATGGTAGATGGGATTAAAAATAAATGATAAGATACAGCATTTTATAGTAGGTTTTATACTAAGTATACTTGGGGTAGTGTTTTTTCCACTTATATTACTAGGGTTTATCTTTGGAATAGGTTATGAATTATACCAAAAATTTACTCGTAAAGGTGTTCCAGATTTTGCTGATATAGTTGCAACATTTTGTGGGGCAGTATTCGCCTCAATGATAGTACTGGTGATAATATGAATGAACATTGCTGTAGATTATGTGGTCATTGTACTGATGAGGTTATATCTATGATGTCAGAATGTGAATGTGGTTGTCATGAATGAAGTTTATAATATAAGGCATTGTATATGGTGTGGAAAGGATGGGTTTAAAGACGCTGAAGCCGTAATATTACATATTAAAACAAAGCATGTGAGGCAGGCATAATGGCAAGACCAAGCAAACAGGTGATAGAAGAGAGGAAGAACTTTCTTCAAGTAATAGCAGAGTGTGCCACAACCCCTAGTAAATTTAGTGAGGTATTCTTAGGTCATAAACTATTTGAATATAATAAAAAATATGTTGATTCCCAGGACAGATTCATAGTTTATAGGTCTGGAAGACAGGTAGGTAAGACAATGAGTACTGCTGTGAAAGCAATACATTTTGCATTCTTTGCACCGTTATTACTAGATACTGTTAAACATGATTGTACAATAGTAATTGCAGCACCTACACAAAATCAGGCTACAATCATGTTCGATAGAATAAGAAGTCTTATGATGAATAATGATTTCCTTAAAGGATTTGTTGTTAGAAATACACAGACAGAGATGTGGGTTAATTTTTTAAACGGTGAAGGAGTTAGTAAAATAGTAACAAGAGCAACAGGTGAGACTGGTGTCTCACTCAGAGGTTATTCACCACATGTAATTATAGCAGACGAATGTTCTTTCATAAAGACATCAATATTAAGAGCCTTCTTACCATCTGGTATGGCAACAAAGGCTAGGGTGTGGTTGACATCAACACCGTTTAGTAAATCTGGTTATTTTTATGAGGCATGTCAAAACTCAAGACCAAAAAATCCAGAAGGTATGTGGACAGAATTTCATGTAAAGTCAACAGATAACCCACTCGTTCAAGAAGATCCATCATTCATTGAGGAGATTAAGAAACTTACAAGAGAAGAATATGTACAAGAAGTTGAAGGAGAGTTCCTGGATATTGGTGATGCGTTAATTCCAAACTCACTTATACAAGAAGCAGTTAATGATAAAAGACCATCAGGTGATGTGAGGTATTACATGGGTGTTGACGTTGCAAGAACTGGTAGAGATGAGACAGTATATACTATATGTGGTGTTGACAAAAAAGACGCTGTGTTTGTAGAGTTAGTAGAAGCAGAATCACAATCAAATGTTGTTGATGTTTGTGGTAGAATGAATCAGTTAGCACGAGATTATAATGTTGAAACTGTATACGTTGATGAGACTGGTCTTGGTGGTGGTTTGATTGATCTCGCTAGAGAGCAAGGATTACCATGTAGGGGTGTCATGTTCACACTTCAAGAAAAGGCTACAATGTATAAGAATTTAAGACTCTTATTTGAGAATCATAAAATAACATTAAAGACTGTAGATAAGATGGTTTATCAATTATCATATCTGAGAAGGGAGTATACTGAGACAGGTATAATGAAAATCAAATCTGATGAGCATGATGACTATCCAGATAGTCTGGTTTTAGCATGTAAAGCAGTCGCTTCTGGTGATGGTTGGTATGTTTTAAGTATGGGTAAGGCTCTAAAAGAGTCATTATTTGGTTAAACTTTAAATATTATATCTTTTATTTGATATATATGGTAGAAGTAAAAAAACCATGGAAGCACCCCCCAATAGCTAATCCGTCTACTGGTGAATCAGGAAGATGGGCTTCAGTTTCTGGACGAGAGGTGTTTCAACCATCAGGTGAAGAGGACGCAGCATCTGTAGGAGAATCAGAATTGGCTAGATGGACTAATCCAAAGCCTACATTCAGAGCAACTGATTCAGAATTAGATGAAAATCCAAATGAGGAAGTACAAAAAGAACCAGTCAAAACTATATCTGGAGATATAACTATAGCAGAAGAGCCAGATGAGGAGTTAGAAAAGATAATACGTGACTCACGAGAGGAGGAAAACAAGGATGGTAATGGATATGGTAATCTAGAGCCTGCCTTTAACCAAAATACAGGTGAGGATCCACAAGAAAGTGAAACTTATATAGGGCGACCTTCAAAGAAAAATATTAAGATGGTCGACATGAACAAGATTACACATACCAGAATAGGAGATGACATTCATTATTATGATAATGGTTCAGAGGGTAGAGGTATAGTTGTAAAGATGGGATCAGCATTTATAACAGTAGCAAAGGACGATGGAACGTTTTCAGATATTCATATTAACGATACGTTTTTTGTAAAGGATATAGTAGTAAATAAGACATGGGATAGAATGGATGCTTCAGAAAGAATTCAAGCATTAAAGGCTGCAAAGGCACCATCACCAATGTATGTAACAAAAGAATGGGATCAACTACCAATGGAATTGAAAGATGTATTAACAAAAGAAGGATTTACTTATGAAGAAGGAGAATCAAAAGACAGTGAAACACAAGATCACTCCAGAACGAATGATCAAAATGATGATCAAAAGAAAGACGCAGAATTTGATCCAGCAACTGGTTCAAAAAAATCAGATGTAGAGGAAACTGCTTTAGGTAATGCAGGTGGAAATGCAAATGCAGGTGTATCAACAAATGAATCAAACACTGTAGATGCCCCAGAAGATTATGAGGGTGAAACACATGAGAATAAAGATGAAGAGTTTAAACATGAAGCACAGAATCCAACAACAAAAGACGTTGGTTCAACATCAAGTGGAAGTGCAACAACTGCAACCACAACAGGTGGTGTTAATTTCGTATACTCTGATGCAAGACCATATAAAACCAAGAAATTTAACAACGTGAATGTTAATTCATGGGGTTTAAAATACACGAAAGACGAAGAAGAGAAGGCTTAAATAGTCTAACCATCATTTATAAGTGTTGAGACGAGACGAACCTAAACATTGTATTGAATGTAATGCTACATTACCTTGGAGATATAAAGGTAGACAAAGGATATACTGTAGTAATGAGTGCCGAAAAGCTTATACATCAAAGAACCCAAAACCAGTAGAGTGAAAATTTACATTGATGGTGGTACAAGGGGATCTAAGATCTGTCTAGTAGATAAATTTAAAGAGAAAGTTATTGTAAAACACAGAAGTGGTAATCCAACAAATAATGAATTAGAATACCTTGCATTATTATATGCTCTTTCATATATTAGGAATAATTATAGGAGTAAAAATATAACAATCTATAGTGATTCATTATTAGTAGTAAACCAGATAAATCAGAAGTGGAGAATAACAACAGAGCATCTACTACCACTATATGAAAAATGTAAAAGAAAACTTACAGATAAAATAAAAATTGTTTGGGTTAGGAGGAATCGGAATCTGGCTGGGATATATCTTGAGAAGGATAAGTAGATTTTGCTGACTCTGTTGTTGGATTATTTTTATTATAATAATCTAGAATTCTTTGAAAGATAACTGCATCACTCTCATACATTTTACCATTCCTTGTCTGCTTAACAAGTTTAGCATGCTTCCTAAACTCATCTTTGTCTTTCCAAAGAACACTTATTGTGGTGTGTGAATTACCAATTTTTCTACGTGCCATAGGAACCAAATGATTATGTCATATATAAATCTTTAATATGGAAAACCTTCCAGATCTAAAACACGAACTGTGTAAGGATACCATCTTATACCAATCTTTCTATAGACTTTAAGATTTCTAAGTCTTCCTTCATTCTCTCTATCATGTACTTCCTGTGTCCATTTGTTTAGTTCTTGTCCTGCAACATTACCAGTCTTATCATCATGACGGAGTGTTCCTCTCTTGTAGAAATGTGGGTTGTCATTAAATCTAATCATTAAAATCATGTGTGATAATTCATGTGCCACGACAGCAGTGTTTTGTAATACTATCAAACCATAATCCTTTGAGTCCTTAACAAAACAGTCAACAGTATCTTTCCCTGTTATTCCGTGTGGCATTGTGTCTGAAATTTTACCACCTAATGTATCTAGGAATGCCTTTCCTTGTGGATGAACTTCAGCAAACATTTCAACAGGGTATATATTAATAGTCCAGTCTTTTAGTTTTGCTGATGAGTCTCCTATATTTTCAGCAACAAACTTGTAAATAATTTGATTGAATAATATCTTATCAATTTGTTTTGTATGATATTTTACTTTCATGTATCCCACCCTAATCTAAATCCAGTTCCATCATACTTCTCTTTAATAATATATCTGTCTGGTGTATGTCCATAAATTCCTTTAAATCCATCTATACTATAAATTTTTACTAAGACTTCTTTATCTACAAAACCTATTGTCAAATCGTTTTCTCCAAATGGACTCATACTAGGATACATTAAACTTACGTGATTATTAAATTTTGTCCTATCATCTACGTAATGTCCTATTCCTAATGCGTGACCAAATTCATGCATAATAATATATCTTATGGAGTTTTCTGGTAGATCTCTTGCCTCTTGTTTTATATCTATCTTGTTTGGTACATTGTCACAACCAATACATACACTAACAACTGGTGTTTCTACTAATGCCTTTGTGTAAACCACAACCATTGCCCACTGATGATTTGAATGTGAAAAGTCAAAATGAGCATAGCCTAAAGCAGTACTGTTTACAATACCAGTGCCATCATTTAAGCCTTCAAATACTATCAGAATATTACATAGTGGGAAGTCTTCTGGGAATTTATCAACATGTTCACCATACTCATAGTAGAATATTGGCATAGTCCAATCGCCATTAGAATACTCATTCATTTCATTCTGCCAAATGAGAACTGATTCTACAGAATACCTAAAAAGAGAATCATGAAATCTTTCCTGGAGTTCAGATGATGGTTCAAATATACAAACGTTAGGGTTGTCTTTATGGAATACTCTCATGGTTTCTATTCTGTCCTCCCCAAATGCAGATATAATACCACCAAATAATCCTAATGAAATAACTAAAATCAACCACACAGCCTTCTCAACGGTATCCATGTAAACATTTATAAATGGGGTGTATTTATAGATTTTATGGGCAGTTCTATGAACGCAAAATACAAGGGAACATGTCAATTCTGTGGAGGATCTTGGCAAGTAGGCGATACAATATACTACCAAAAAACACCAAAGGCTATTTGTAATGAAGAGAAATGTTTCAATGAGCAGGGTGGTAAGGTAAGTGAGTGGAAGCCAAACAAACAAATAGGATCAGGGTTTGAACACTCAGGTGATGAATCAATTAAGATGTCACTACCAGACGTTCCAGTTTCAGATGGAGTAAAACAATGTGCAGAAATGGTACAACAATGTTTAGTAACAGCACATCATATGACAAAGTC
>Ga0098052_1002503_pt1 | contig 11125 bp, 10 predicted proteins | sample 15_taG_FD_81591 | JGI IMG/M metagenome (GOLD analysis project Ga0098052, IMG submission 81591) | Marine viral communities from the Subarctic Pacific Ocean - 15_ETSP_OMZ_AT15312 metaG | ecosystem: Environmental > Aquatic > Marine > Oceanic | place: Pacific Ocean | collected 2015-01-18 | reverse complement strand
TGAATTCATCACTGGTTATGAGGAATTACCGCCGGTTCCCGAAAAACTGATGCCACTACTTGAAGAGCCGGTATTTTATGATGCGGAATATAACGGTGAACGTGTGCGGATCGGGGCGTTATCGCGGTATGTTGCTAGTGCAAGGATGGCGACCCGTTTTCATGTATTGGTCGCGGAAACTACCGGAACACGCGAAAGCCTGAGCGAGGATATTCTGGCACGTGCCGCTGTCCGGCAATTCGGACTGATCCTGATTGCGGCTCTTATTGTCTGGTTTGGGATCGGGCAGGGGCTTAAACCGCTGGCGCGATTGGAAGAAGCACTTAACCGCAGATCGCCTTCGGACCTGAGGCCGATTTTGCATGATGTCCCAACCGAAGTGCGCCACCTTGTCGGGGCGATCAACCATTTGCTGAAACGTTTGGAAAATACGCTTTCGACCATGCAGCGCTTTACCGCAGATGCCGCGCATCAGTTGCGGACACCATTGGCGGCGTTACGTACCCAGGCCGAGCTGGGACTGCGTGAAAAGGACCCGGAAAAGCTGCATGATGTCATGGAAAAGCTGGCGGCATCAACGCGTCAGACATCCCATCTTGCCAATCAGTTGCTGGCATCTGCACGGTCCGCGCCCGAAGGTCTGGCCGGACGACCCTTTGTCCGTATTGATCTGGGCGAGATCACACGTGCGGTCACGGGCAGCAAGGTGCCCGAGGCACTGGAACGCGGTATTGATCTCGGATACGAAGGGATTGACGGGGCGGCCCCGATCATGGGCGATGCGACGCTGATCGAGGAATTGCTGAAGAACCTGATCCACAATGCGTTGACCTATTGCCCAGAAGGCAGTTCGGTCACGGTTCGGTTAATGCCCGAGGCAGGTAACACTGCATTCATCAAGCTGGTGGTGGAGGATGACGGGCCGGGCATTGCGCTTGAACATCGCAAGCATGTGTTCGAGCGGTTCTATCGCGTGTCGGATGGCGGGGAAGACGGATGTGGTCTTGGCCTGTCTATTGTGCGCGAAATCGCCTTGCGCCACGATACCCGTATCGGGCTGGATGAACCCGAAAATCACAGCGGCGCGATCTTCTCGGTGCGTTTCCGATTGGCATCAGACCAATAAAACGCACTTTAACGGCGAAGGGCTGGGATGGTCGACAGCACGGTTTTCATTAATTGCGGCTGCCTGTTAACTCCGATTTTGGAAAACACCGTTTTAAGATAGGTGCGCGCCGAGCTTAGCGAAATACCGACCAGATCTGCGGCCTGATCAAGGGACATTCCTTCTGCCAGTTTTTGTGTCAGTTTGGCCTCGGACCGGGTCAGACCAAACACATCAATCAGATCATCAATTGTTGGCGGCCCCATTCGTTCCGGTTCAACCAGAATGAACACAAAACTGTCTTTCTTGTCAGCACCATTTCGTACACGACGCAGGAAAACCGAAAGGGCACCCTGTTCATGATCAAGCGAGAAACCGCGTTGCATCGCAGGGACACGACCGGCGGGGGGGTGCAGAAACCGATCCAGATCATCCGGGGCATTGTCGATCAGAAGCCGGTTTTCAGGATTAACCTGCATGGCGCGTGATCGGCGTAGCATTTCCGCAGCCTGTGCATTCATATGTGAAATCGCAAGCCGATTGTCGGTTGCAATCAGCCCCAGATGAAAGAGATCCAGGAATGCCGCGGGGATGGTATCGCGGCTTTCTCCGCGTTTGCGGGCGATTTCGGTTTCGATGCCCTCAAGAACCGTCTTCAGGGCGGTAGGTTTGGGGTAGAACCGAAATACACCGAATTCATTGACCGCGGTTAATGCTGATTGCAGATCGGCATAGCCGGTCAACATGACGATGATCAGATCGCTTCGAAGATTTCGAAGCTTGGCCGCCAGCTCAAGCCCGGTCATGATCGGCATGTGAATGTCAAGGATCGCCGCCGTAACATCGGGATCACCAGAAATTTCTGCCAGCGCGGTTTGCGGATTGTTGAAATACAATCCCTGCCAATGCGGGGCGAGACGCGCGAAATTCCGCCGGTGCGATGACAGAAGGTTTTCATCATCATCGACAAAAGCAATGCGGACAGGCTGATCCGACACCATTGTCATGCACACTCCACATATGGGGATATTGGTGCGTCCATCCTGACATTATTCTTCGGTATATCAAGACCTGTATGAACTGGTGAAGATCGTTCGTGCCCAGAATCTTTAAGGTTTCGTACTAACCGGAGTTGTTTCAGATGAGCGTTGCTGCAGCCGGTCTTCCGACGGTTCTGATAGTAGATGATGATGAGAATCTTCTGGCTTCGGTATCCCGTTCTTTGTCCGGAAGCTTTAATTTAGTCAAATATATCAATGGTGAAGCAGCTCTTGAATGGTTATCCAAAAATCGTTCGGGTGTGAATATCATTGTAGCTGATCTGGTGATGCCGACGATTGATGGAATCAGCTTTCTAAAACGTGCATTTCGGTGCGCCCCCGATATTCCGAGGATTCTGCTAACCGGAAATATTTCGGCAGTTCCCATGCGTGAAGCAAACGGTCTGGCAAAAGTCAGTAAAATTCTGACAAAGCCGATTTCGATTGCGACCTTCAAGGAAGTGCTTTTCAAGACGATTGAGGACAAACGTAAAGAAAGCCATGCTGATCAACTCATTACCGATACGTTGAATGAGCTTCTTGATCGATCCGCAGTCACAACCGCATTCCAGCCCCGTGTCAGAGCCGAAGACTTTTCGCGAACGGGGGGCGAGGTTCTTTGCCGAATGTCTGATGAGCATAAATGTTATGATATCGGGACAATCATCAGGCAGTGCCAAAATCAGCCTGTCATGGATCGTCTGACGATGTGTTTGATGGATATGACGATTAATTCAGCGCCTGTTTATCGCAAAATTCTGGGTTCAGGTGCCCTGTTGTCACTTAATCTTGATTACGCCTCGGTTTGCAACCGCCAGTTCGTTCAGGCTTTGTCTGGCTTTGTTGCTGAAATGCAGAAATGTGGTTTGGAAGTCGCGTTTGAAATTCATGAAATGCAGCTCCGCAAGATTGACGAAAATTTTATAAAAAACGCGAGGGTTCTCTCAGATCGCGGAATACGAATTTTTATCGATGGGTTTGGGGCTGATAAAGGGGCGTTGGAGTTGCTGCGCCACGAATTTTTTGTTGGCGTTAAACTTGATCGTCGATTGATCCGCCAGGTGATGGAAAATGACGATACGGGCAGGTTTATTTCTTGGATTGTCCAGATATGTCGACAGATTGATTATTCGGTCGTCGCCACCGGCGTTGAAAATGAGGCAACAGCCCTTCGTCTCAGAAGTTATGGCGTTGATGAATTGCAGGGATATCTGTTTGGTATCCCCCAACCGATTGAAGAACATATTCCAAGTATCTTTACGAAATGAACCGGCCATACAGCCATTTTTTCCGGTCCAGCTATTGTTGTAACCCTTTGGCGTGACCAATGTGTAAATCAGTTTCGGAGTACAACTATGATGATGAAAACGATCATTAAATTTACGATGGCTTTGTGTGTCATCGGTTTTCTCTCAACGGAAAACGCCCGAGCAGCCGGAAAGCTCATGCTCTCAAACACGGGCGGTGAAACGGTGACTGTCTCGTTTGATGAATTGACCAAACTGCCAAGCACCGAGTTTTACACCTCGACCCCATGGACGGATGGTGTTCAGAAATTTCAGGGTGTCGATTTCGACGTTCTGTTCGATACCTATGGCATCACCGCCGATACAGTCCGCGTTTCTGCGCTAAATGATTATAGCGTGATGGTTCCGGCTGGTGTCCTGCGTCGTGACAATGCCATCCTGGTTTATCGACTTAATGATGCGGAAATGTCGGTACGAGACAAAGGGCCGTTTTGGGTTGTGTTCCCCTATGACAGCGATACCCGTTTCCAGACTGATACCTATTGGTCTTATTCCGTCTGGCAGGTGAAGTCGATTGATGGGCAAAACTAGAAATTTTCTGTCAAAAATATCGAACAGGGCCATTTTTTCAATTTTGGCTCTGTTCGTTGTTCTTTATGGGGTTTTCTCGATCGCAATCGTAAGAAAGCTCGAAGATGAGAAATTTGCCTATCGCGAAAATTTTGCATGGGCAGTTTTCCAGATTCAGCGGCAGTTCCTCGAAATCGAACGGTATATCGAGTATGCCCGTTCCGATGGCGTTGTTGAGAGGGAGGAGCTTGAAAAGGTTTTACTGGAATATGAAATCTTTGTTAGCAGAACCCTATTGGTCAAGCAGGGCGAAGGGTTTCAGGTTTTAGCCCAAATCCCGGAAGTTGGCGATTTGCTTGGGATGCTTGATAAAAAGATCGCACGGATTGATGAGCGGATCAAAAGCGTATCGAACGCGACTGCATTGGTGGAATTTATCCGCGAAGAACTTGTGTCGATCGATGATCCCTTGCAGCAAGCGGTGGTGCGGACAACAAATTTTGTGTCAGTCTACAATGCAAGTAACATCGCGAGCGTAAAGTCCGACATAGAGATTCTGTCATATCTATTCTTTTCCGGGATGATCGTGATGATTGGCCTGGCGATCTTTGTAATTCGTCACCGTCAACGTGCATTTGCCGCTGATATCGATGCAAGACGCGCACGTCAGGAACAGGAAGTGATTGAAGAAGCTGCAGATTACGCGAAAATGCATGCTTTGGGGACGCTGGCTGGTGGGGTTGCACATGAAATCAATACCCCAGCCCAATACATACAGAACAATCTTGAATTTCTCTCTGACAGCTTTGACGATTTCGTTCATGCACTCCGCAAAGACGAAGGTGACGGGTCTGTTCGTCTTGAACTGGCGCCGGAACGGATCGATTTTATGACCGAAGAAATACCGCTTGCGATCCGCGAGAGCATTCAGGGGCTTGATCGCATAGCGGAAATTGTTCGTGGTATCCGGAAATTTGCCCATCCTACAACGGACTCTGTGGAACGGATTTCCATCGCCGAGGAAATTGAAACGGCGATAACGTTGACGCGCAACCAAGTCAAACATGTAGCCGAACTCGAACAAAGCTATGATACGGACGTCGCCGAAGTTGAAGGGCGGCGGAACCATTTGTCACAGGCCCTGATCAACCTGATCGTCAATGCTTCGCAGGCGATCCGCGAGTCGGGCCAACGTTCCGGCAAAATCAAACTGAATGTCACGTCGGACGCTGAGAATGTTTTTATCCGATTACGCGATAATGGCGGTGGTGTCCCCGAGGATTTACGAGATCGAATTTTCGATTATTTCTTCACGACGAAGGAACGGGGCGTTGGGACGGGGCAGGGTTTGCCGATATGTCGGAAATTGATTCAGGACGATTTTAACGGTGACTTGACCCTTTCCGCTTCGGACGGCGAAGGGGCGGAATTCGTTATTCGAATTCCGAAACCTGGTGTTCGATCAACTGATGATGATAGTGCATTGAATTACACCGCGACCGATGAATTCTACGACATCCGGTCGTGATGTTCATGGCCGTTGGCATCGTTTGACTGAGATGGAAGGTGATTGGTCAGGCTTGGTTATCGCCAAGTGGGGCACAATGACGTTCCCAATTCGCCCATTTTTGCTGGGCATCACAATGGGCGATGAAACCCGAAGCGCGATCATATTTTGCCGCCCGGGTATGACGGTCATTGCCAAACTTGCGGGCAAAATGCTGGGCTGCATAAACGATCAAAAGAGACAGCGAGTCACGGGTTGGCGCAGCTTCGGGGCGATGATGAAAAGCAATGTTTTCGACAATTTCGTGTTTAAAACCCCAGAGAGCGGCCAAGCATGCCGATACGGCAGGATGAGACACTCCAATCTCGCCGATCTCAGTGGAAATGATATCGCATTGATCGTCGTCGGCCTGCTTGCGGCTTAAAGCAACCTGATCAGGTATTACATGCTCCATCACATTCAGGCCGATATGACACAGCAATGCTGCTGCCCGAATCAGATCAATTGTTTCTGAGGGCATGCCTTCAAGTTTTGCGATCCCGGCCGCCATATTGCCCAGAATGAGGCAGCGGTCTATTGGCTGGTCGATATTGTCAGGATCAAATCTGGTTTGCTGTCCATGCAAGGTCCAAATGACACATAGTGCCTTGATGGTTTCAAGACCGAACAGGTCAATCAGGGTAACGAGATCCGGACCCTCTGTTGGCAGGATCAGCTTTTCGCGCCGGGCCATTTCGCATACCAGCATAATAAAACCAGGATTTTCAAAGGAGAATTCCTGTAGTTCGTTCTGACTGTGTGGTCCCTTATATTGCAGAATTGCATGAAGCCGGTAAAACACCGGGGGCCAGACAAGTTCAGCAGGCATGCGGTACAGAATATTGATCAGCTGGGGGTCTCGCAGATAGTTGCGCAGTATCAGGCCACGTTCGATGGCATGAATAACTTCCTGATCGCTGCAGGGTTTCATCAGGAAATGATGGGTTGCCGCAAGACCGGTCTGGATAGCCTGTTCATCGGCGTAGCCGGAAAGCAGGATGCGTGCGGTATCCGGATATTTCCGGGCAACAGACCGAAGCAATTCTGCCCCGTCCATCTCGGGCATGCGCATGTCCGAAACAATGACATCTGCACTATGCTGATCCAGATTTACGAGTGCTTCTGCGCCGCTGGTGCAAAACCGCAGTTTCCAATTCGGGCGTTTGGATACAATACGGCGGCGTAATCCGCTGAGGACATGGGGATCATCATCGACGAAAATGATTGAAGCGCTTTCTGGCATCCCGGCTCCTTCGCGGAAGGGTTCAGGCAATTGCTGCCATCAGGCTGGCAGCATCGCAGGGTTTTGACAATACAAATGCGGCTCCTACCGATACGGCTTCTTTGCCCATATCCGGATCAAAAAAGCCGGTCAGCATGATCATGCGGGTGCCTTCTGCATGTTTGATTTGTCGGCGTTTGATTTCATAAAGCGTTTCGATCCCCGACATGCCGGGCATCATGTAATCAATCAGTATGACGTCATAGCTTTGCTGTTTTCGCGACAGTTGCGCCATCATCTGAAGTGCGGTTTCACCGTTTTCTGCAACATCGACGGATTGTGCTCCGCCGCTGCGCAAAATCCGACGGATAGAGAAGCGGACTTCGATACTGTCGTCCACGATCAGGAACTTTTTCTGCGCGTTCGGTTTGCCAAAAGCATTGTCACCCTTACAGCGACGCAAGCCATCGGCAATGGCAATATCATTATGGCTATTGGATTTTATCGCGTTCATTTCTCAAACTCTGACCGTAATGGTTTCCTGAAGACCGGTTGATCAAAATACTGGTTCAGTTGGCAGTCTTTTATGTGTGCATGTTACGTCGATTGAGAAGAGCCACATATCCCTATATAGGGAGGGAAACAAAAAAGGGCTGCCGGTAAAGGCAGCCCAAAGTCGTTGTTCAGGGAAGAGGGAAGATCGTTGCGTTGAGGTGAGCAGGATCAGAATTCGATACCAATCTTGCGATCGATCGAATATTTTCCGCCGCCACGGATCAGAACTGAAAGTGCCATCAGGCCCCAGAAGACCGGCATTTCAAACCCTGCATTGTTCCATGCATACCCGTTGGGCAGATGAATGGTGACCGCAACAGCCATAAAGGCAATCACAGCGGCGGCAACCGGGCGGGTCAGAAGGCCCACAGTCAGCATCAGGCCGCCCACGAATTCCAGAAGCCCGATCAGAAGGGCAAACAGGAAGCCCGGGGCAAAGCCGATGCTTTCAAGCCAGCCAGCCGTACCTTCAAGGCCATAGCCACCAAAGGCACCAAACAGTTTCTGTGCACCGTGCGGGACCAGAAGAAGACCCGTGGTGACGCGGACGATCACGGGTGAAAGAGGTTCAAGGGCAGTCCACAGATTGCCAAGGGCCGGGATAATCGGGCGTGGTTTGGTGTGTTCAAGGGACGACATATTCGTTTTCCTTTGAAGGGTCGGACCGGAAGACCGGCTCAGGCGACCATGTCAAAAACAAGAGCTTCGGCTTCGGTTGCGTCGGTGAAAACAAGTTCATCTTCGTCCCGGATGGCGGCACCATCGCCAGCCTTCAGGGTTTCGCCATTAACCTTCAGCATGCCGCGCGCCACCTGAACCCAGGCAATCCGGCCCGTTTCGATTTTGTGGGATGCCGTTTCACCTTCACCCAGATGGGCAACGTAAAGGTCAACATCCTGATGAATGGTGATCGATCCATCCCGGCCGGTGCGGCTGCCGATCAGTGACAGGCCCGAACCCGTATCGGAACGTGCGATTTCCTTTTCCTCGTAACCAGGTTCGAGGTTCGCGGCTTCGGGTATGACCCAGATTTGCAGGAAATGAACCGGCTTCTCCTTGGAATGGTTGTATTCCGAATGACGGATGCCGGTACCGGCAGTCATGCGTTGCAGGCGGCCCGGACGGATAACGGAACCGGTGCCAAGGCTGTCTTTGTGTTCAAGCGCGCCATCAAGCACATAGGAAATGATTTCCATATCCTTGTGGCCGTGCGTGTCGAAACCGGCACCGGGGATAACCCGGTCTTCGTTAATCACGCGCAGCGGGCCCCAGCCCATCCGTTTCGGGTCGTAATAGTGACCGAAGGAAAAAGTGTGATGGGAGTCAAGCCAGCCAAACTGGGCGCGGCCACGGTCGGCAGATTCGATCTTGGTAATCATGTTGGTCTCCATCGCTGGGTTGTCGTTTGTTGGAGCCAGAATACGCTTTTCGACGAAAGTGACAATTATCGTAATAATGTGCATACTGTCGCAAATTATGCGACAATTGTTGTGACCTTCGCCAGATGGAGCGTTCGGATGGACAAGCTGGTAAGCTTGCAAACCTTTGTAAAAGTGGTTGATGAAGGAAGCTTTGCCGCCGCGGCACGTGCCATCGGGCAGTCACGATCCCAGGTTAACCGTGCTGTTATTGCACTTGAAGAAGACCTGGGCGTGCAGCTTTTGAACCGTACGACCCGTCAGGTTGCTGTCACGCCAAGCGGGCGCGCTTTTTATGACCGGGCCAAGGCTGTTTTGGCCGATTTGCACGAAGCAGAAGAAGCCATTCGTGAAAACCGCGCAACCCCGTCGGGGGATATTCGCATCAATGCGCCGATGTCCTTTGGCACCCTGCATCTGGGGCCTGCTTTGGTCGATTTTGCTCGTGAATACCCTGAAATACGGGTGGAGCTGGCACTTTCGGACCGGTTCATCGATCCGGTTGCTGATGGTTACGACATGACGGTGCGGATCAGTCAGCCAAGCGAGACATTGGCACTGATTGACCACGAAATCATTCCGATGAACCGGGTTCTGTGTGCATCGCCGGAATTCATCCGAAAGCATGGCGAACCTGTATCGCCCCGTGATCTGGCAACCTTGCCTTGTTTGCATTACGGTAGCTTGCCCGCCGGGTCGAGCTGGAAGATGACCGGACCGGACGGACCGGTTTCGGTGCAGGTGAATGGCGTGTTCTGCTGCAACAATGCCGAGGTTCTGCGTGATGCAGCCCTGGCTGATCTCGGATTGGCATTATTGCCGACCTTTATCGCCGGTCCGGATTTGCAAAGCGGCAATCTTGTCAGTGTTTTGTGTGATTATACCTCGCCAGAGCTTTTCCTGTATCTGTTGTATCCGCCCAGTCGGCAGTTATCGGCGCGTATCCGGCTTCTGGTTGATTTTCTTTATGACCGGTTTGGCGGGCAACCGCGTTGGGATCTGGTACAATAATCTGCCTGTGCTGAAATCCGATCTCTTGCGAGGTCCGTACAAAGCTTTAGATCTGAACCAGCTTTGGAACTGTTCAAGGACATGGCGGAATTCGATATGCCGACCCTGATGATTGTGTCGCACGGTAACAGTGGTAATGGCGGTGATCCTGCGGGAACACTGGCAGAAGCCGTGCGCGACCATTGGGCTGGTTTTGTGCACCATGGCTATATGCGCAGCCAGCCTTCGGTTGCGGATCAATTGGCAAAGCTGAAACGCAATCACGCCGCCAGCGAACTGATCGTCTTTCCGCTGTTTTTCAGTGAAGGTTATCTGGTGTTTCAGGAATTGCCGCGCAATTTGCGTGATGCCGGACTTGATCGTGCGGTAATTCTGCCGCCTGCAATCAATTTGCCCGGTTTTGCGGAAATGGTTTCACGTCATGTGAATTCTGCGATGGTGCGGTGTGGCTGGGATTGTTCGGAAACGTCGGTATTTCTTGTGCCGCATGGCCTGAAAACCCTGACCAAAGCATTGCCGGAAACCGTCAGGCTTGCCAATGAAGTGGGTCAGTTCTGCCCCGATGTAGAAATTTGCATTGGAAATATCGAAGGGAACCCGTCCCTTCGCGATTGGCGGAAAATTGGCTCGCGCAAACGGGCTGTGATTGTTCCGATGCTGGCTGGCGGCGGCACGCACGCCACCACCGATCTGCCGGAAATGATTGCCGGGCAACCCGATGAAGCCATTGAGATACTTGATCCGATTGGCGAGTGGGCCGAATTACCCGACTTGATCCTGAAGGAAGCCGCAAAATACGTCCGGACTGAAATGGGCAGGCCAAATCTGCGGTTAAGCGCGAATGCCAAAGACGGCCATGCCGCAAGCAGTGCAGCCATTGTATAAAATGGCGTGATCAGCCAAGACCCGGTTTGACTGTTGTTTCGGACGATTTCTTTAACAGATAGTCCCGGAATATTTTTGCCGAACTGGTCAGGGTATCCTCGCCGTCATGCACGATCAGCAACTGGCGTTTGGCCCAGCTATCGGCAATCGGCGCGCCGGAAATATTCATGTGGTCAATGTAACCGGCAACCGAGCTTTGCCGCAGGAAGCCGATGCCAAGTCCGGCGGCGATCATCTGGCGCAAGGAGCCAAAACGCATGACCTTGATATGCGGATGCATGTCGTGATGCAGTTTGCCCGCCGCCTCGCTGATCAGGTCATCGATAACGCCGCCTTCATGCAGGGAAATGATGTCGTATTTTGCGGCTTCGGCAAAGATAACCGGGGCCGGATTGGATGGATCGGGGATGAGCGGATGGCCCTTGGGCGTCACGACCCAGATCGGATCGTCGCAAAAGACGTGGTTCGATAAACCCTGACAGGGACCGTTATCGGCCATGATCGCCAGATCGGCGCGGCCTTCGCG
>Ga0098052_1002501_pt1 | contig 11129 bp, 20 predicted proteins | sample 15_taG_FD_81591 | JGI IMG/M metagenome (GOLD analysis project Ga0098052, IMG submission 81591) | Marine viral communities from the Subarctic Pacific Ocean - 15_ETSP_OMZ_AT15312 metaG | ecosystem: Environmental > Aquatic > Marine > Oceanic | place: Pacific Ocean | collected 2015-01-18 | reverse complement strand
GGTAATTTTGGTCTTACAGCACTTTAAACTTAATGAATAAAGAGTGGTAACCATGAATCCAAATAGACCACCGAAAGGACCAACGGATTGATGGCATTTTAAACAAGGAGAATAATATGAGTTTTATGAATAGAAGAACAGTTAAAGATAGACGAGATGTTGAAAAAATTGATATTGACAAAAAACTTTCATGGCTCATATCATTGTGGTTATTAGATAAATTAATTATGTTATTGATGTTTGCATTTTTAAGATGAAAAAACAAAAACATTTAGAATTATATAGTGGTAATGGAAAATATAGTTTTGTCAATGCAACAATATGGCAATGTATAAAGTTTTGGATTATAACAAAATTAACAGGTGGAATAAAATCAGATGACGAAAACAACAGCTGAATTATTTGAAAAAAGAACAGGTGTTAAGTATCAGAATTGGATACAAGCTTGGGTTGTTACAGAAAAACAAAAGAGGAAAAATAATATGGATATGAAACCAGTTATAAAAACAGGATTGTGGATGATGTCAATTGTGTGTTTGTATAATGTACTGACAACATTCGATAATTTGGTATTTTCAGTATCAGGATTCCTTGGTATATTTTCAACTTGGATGTTAATTAAGTGGAATGAAAATTAAAAGCTTTTTTAAAAATATTGTATGGGAATATTTCCCACCATTTATGATGATAATTGTAATAGCTATAATGGCGATAGTGGAGTATTATGGATAAGCAAAGTTATAAAGAAATGTTAGCAGATACTATATCAGCGTTAAACACAACAGAAAAAGAAGTAAGCAGGTTACAAATTTTAGTTGCTAAATATCAAGATAAAGAAAGACAAATAAAAAGATTAGTTTATGATAATCCCAATGATTTTGGATTGGGTGGGAGAATTAGGTGTATGTATTTTGAAGAAAAGGAAAAACATAATGACAAAAACATTTTATAGAATATGGCTATCAATTACAATAGTATCACATCACTTAGCATTATGGGGAATAATATCAAGTGTTCCACTATTAATATTCAATGAACCAATTTGGATTTCATTACCATTATGTGCGTGGATAATGCATTTGACTTTTAATAGATTAGAATGTCCATACACAAGATTAGAAAATTATTTAAGAAGAAAATTAGGGTTACAAGAAATCTCAACATTCATTTCACATTATTATAAAAAACCATATCATAAATTAATGAATCACCACAGTTATCCTTATGAATAGATTCAAAAAACAAAAAGAACCATCCTATTGGGAAATTATGGATGGAATAGAAAAATTTATGATGTTATTCTTAATAGCAACAATTGGATTCTTTGTTTATATAATGGTAATGTAAATGGGTAATAAACTAATCGATATATTAGATGATGGGAAAAAAGTAGATAAACTGAATGAAGATTATCATTATAGACAAAGTGTCTTACCAAGATTGAAACAGTTAAGGGAACTTATACGAGATAGTCAATTCCACTCACATACACAGATAGAGAATTTAGATTTTGTAAAAACCTTAATAGAAGATTTAAAAGATAACCCACAGCGCAGAGTTACATCATTAGAAATGAAAGAATGTAATCAATTGTGGAAGAAATATAACAAATAGGAGGTCAATTATGGCTATCGTAGGAAATGAAATGAAATTTACAGGAACAGTTAGATTGGGTAGTGGGTATGACACTAAAACTATACCTTATGAGTTTAGAGCGTTTGAAACATACGACACATCAAAATTAACATCGATGATTAAAAAAGCTGTCGGTGTTCCAGATGATACAACTGAATTTAAAATATTAACAAATAGATCTCAAATCATCAATTCTGATAATTCTGAATACGATGATATCTTAGACATCAAAAAAGCTGCAAAAGTTATCAAGGCAGATGAAGTTGTTAAAGACGGAGATACTTCAGCAAAGAAAACTAAAGTACAAACTCCAACATCAGTAGCTAGAATGCCAAGAATGGATGTTGAACATCAACAACCTGATGTTACAGGTGAATCAGTTAAATCATCAACTCCAATAAAATCTGAAACACAAGTAGTGAAAGAAACGCCAAAACAGGAAGTTAAAAAAACTGGTCCTGAGAAATCACGAAAGTCGAGAACAAAACGAGATACCAGACAAAAAAATAGAGGTCGTGATAATACACAAAAACAGACATCATCACGAAACACAGCTCCTGCCAAGAAAACACAACGAAATAAAGCTCCCGTTAAGAAAAGAGGATTATTAGAAAGAGTGATGGGAAACAAGAAATAAATGTCGTGTGGAAAATTTTTTATGAGTCAATATATATAAAATAGGTTGTTCCGTCCTCCCAATCATTCGTATATTATAACCTATGACAGAAATAACAAATTGCTCAATATGCGATTCCAAACTTGAGGAAGAAGAAACAAGAGGATATTTTGGCATCACACCAATAGGATTTTGTGTTTGGTGTATGTCAAGTATCACAGACATGGTTATACAAATGAATGATTTAAATAATAAAGAAACATTATTGCAAAGAATTGAGGATTTAGAATAATATAAATAAAAACACTTGACTTGTAAGTTGGTTAAGTATCGTATATTATGATAATAAAGAAACACGAATCGGTAGCAGAGTGTTACCAGATAAGGTATGTTTCAGAACGCTAACAATAGGATGTTAGCTAAATTAAAAAGGGTTATATAAAATGCCTAAGTTAAACGAAGAGCAAGTAGATCATTTGCTCAGATTAAAAGCGGACGATATAAATAGTATATACGCACGCCAAGTAAAAAGAGAAGGTAGAAATGATATTATGTTACCAATGTCAGACCTTCAAGACCTTACAGGAATCCAAAAATCATCAATTGAATATGCTCGTAGAAAACACGATATATTTGCAGTTATGTCAATAAATTATCAGGGTCAACCTATGTATTTGATGAGTTTAAATTCCTTTTGTAAATATTTCTTTGAAAGTAATAGTAAACAAAGAGAATTGGATAAAACAGAAAACACAATCAAAAGAAATACAAGAGATTTAGAAAGAGCAGGATTAGAGGTAGTTCATCAAACCAATGCATTTGCGAAACATGTTGTAGATGATATGATAGCTCGATATGGATTGAAAAGAACTATAACTAACGATAACAAGGATAGGTTCTTTTAAAAAAGATGATTGGTTTTGTGGGTCTAATATTATTAATGAGCGCTTTCGGTCTGTTATTAACACGCTGGAAACACTTATTCGTGCCCACGGACTTTGCAGCAAGTCTATTTCTGACCATTCACGCTGTACAATTGATGGACCCAGTGTTTATTATTGTGAATGGTTGGATTACAATAGTTATGGGATATAAATTTTTTACAAAAAAATATGAGATAGAATGACACAACAACAATTATTTCAAACACAATTAAGAAAAGGTCGTGAAGGAGAAGATGCATTTAGAATCATGGCTAATGAACATTTTGATGAGGTTATAGATTATACAAATTATTCAATGTGGAAAGATGTTCAAGAAAAAGGAATAGATTTTGGTTTTAAAATGAAAGAATGGCCAGATGAAATAACTTGTGATGTAAAAACTAATTTATTTTATCAAGATAATAATTATCATCAAGGTTATGTGTTCAATATAGAATATGAAAAATGGTGTGAAGAAGAATATCATAATCATAAAAGACAACCACAAGAAGGATGGATTCAAGATTCTAAAGCAAATAGAATATATCATTTTGAAAGAGGTACAATGAATTATGTGTATTATGACTTAGATGAAATGAGGAGTTTTATATTCAGAGAATGGGATAAAGGACCAAATAGTTGGTTACAGAAAATGTCTTATATCGCAAGTATTAAATCAGATTATGCAAGAATAATTCCAATAAGATTATCAGATGAAAGATTTAAACATCTGATTAGAAAAGTAAGTGTATAGAAAAGGGTTCAAAAACAATGTTTAAAAAAATAATTTCTACAATTTGGGAATACTTTCTAGCATTTATGATGTTAATAATAATAACATGTATGTATGTATACGAGCGATATGAACAACAAGAGAGTCAAGCGACAACAACAGAATCGTGTGATACCTCTCTTACACCTCTACCGAGAGTAATAGATTATTGAATACAAGAGGTTCTTAAACGAGTGATTTGGAAGTGATATGAGTATGTTATGAGTATGTTGAGTCGGGAATTTTTAATATGTGATGAGAACGCTTAGATATTACATATACATATTGTATTGTACAAATTTTCTGAGAGTTTTTTCATACAAAGATGTAGCGTACAATCAATAAAACATATCAAAAAAAATTAAGAAAAAGGTTGTAGCGTGCATCAAAAGCGTCGTATATTATAGTATAAGTTAAACACAAAAACAAGGAGTTAAATAAAGTGATATTAAAAGAATTTGGTTCGTGGCCAAAAGTAAAGGTAATCACCAAGAAGTGTGAAAAGTGTGTGAGGGTATTTACCGCGACACCAAAACGAACAGAAGAACAAAAAGGTATTAGTTGGGATATAGTAGATGGGAAAATTATGTGTTATAGATGTGGAGGATTGACAATATGAGTAAAGTAGGTGAGTATTACAGAGAGTTAGAAGAATTGAATGGCTCAACAGAAGAGCCGTCTGATGAAGAGCTAGATGAGATAGAAGCTGAGGCTGATAATATGAATATGTTAAAAGATTTTGAACAGGAAGTATTAGATTTTCCAGAAATATATAATGTTTTTCAATAAAATACTTAATATTATTAAGTATGACCACGGGACACGATTAAATTTATTAAGTTGTTATCATTCTGTAACAATTTTTTAAAAAAAGGTTGTATGGCATGGTAAAAATGTCGTATATTATAGTAGTAAGTTATGATAAATAAATAAAGGAATATAAGATATGTATACAGAATGGAATAATGATATTATAGAAGTAAGTGATAACGATATTAAAGAGAATCATAAATCGTTTCCAGTAAAATATTGTGAAGGGTGTAACAAGTCGTATGAAATGGATGGTAACACAATACATTATCATATGGATTTTCCAAGTTATGGGATAGAACGAAAAATTTGTATTAATTGTTAAGTGTGTTTATTTAATTAAATCTTAAACCCTTGACTTAGTATATCTTATAGTTTACTTTCATTTGTTTTATTATGTGGGTCACAAGAGAAAGGGAGTAATGGTTAATCATGTTCTTACTTAGGTAAGTTCACCACCCTTTAGTGACTTTATTCAGAGAGTTGAAAACTATACTCTCTAAAATTTTAAATTATAAATTTTCCTCGTCTAGGAACATTAGAGACTCTAAACTCAATACTATTAGAGTTTATGTCAGACGAGGACTTTAAGAAATCGAGAAGAACCTGCATACTTAAGCAGTCAATCAACGCGTCAGCTAGTCTGACTTAACGGAACGCGTTTCAGTCACTCCAGGTTCTCTCGCCACTATTAGAACATGGTCTTATTTCCTTTCTACCATGTTCGCTTAGCCACGAGTTTACTCCTTTCTCTCGTGGCTTTTTTTTAGATAATATTATTGTTGTAGCATACAACTAAATGCTTGCAAGGAGGTACGCTTAGTATAATATACAACCTTTTTATCATATAAGCCAACCTTTGTTACAAACTGTTACATAGTGACCCAGTATTCGCCTATTATAATTTACAACCTTTTTATAATACAAAACAACAGTTGTTACAAACTGTTACATAAAAGCCTGCCTATTATAATTTAAAATAATTTTATTATACAAAACAAGAGCTGTTACAATTTGTTACAAACTGTTACAATTAAATCTAGCTGTCGCCTATCATAAATTACAACACTTTCAGTGTATAAGCCAACCTTTGTTACAAATTGTTACAAACTGTTACAATTGAGCTATAGGGAAAACTTTAAACTGAGTGTAAACGCAGCTATAATAATTTATAATAATTTTATTATACAAAACAACCTTTGTTACAAACTGTTACAATTTGTAACTTAACAAAGCTGGTCTTCTCGCCGGCCGGGAAGCTGTATTAAATCAATCTAAAATCAATGTTTGTGGGTTTCAAGATTACCCAACTTGAAACGGTTTTTCGGCTTTGGGAATTTGGTCTTGGACGGAGGTCTTAGTCGCGTAACTTTTGCAGACATTTTTTCTCCTATAGCAATTAACACGCTCCGTGCTATCCTCTTATATATATTATATTCATCCTAATCTTTATTATTCTATATTTATGTATATGAGATTTAAAAAAGGTAATAGGTGGAAGAACTCTACTGATAAGGTTAAGTATATGACTTGGCGTAAGATTGTGTTTGAATTGAATAAAGGTCGTCATGGTTCTTCTAAACATTATATATGTATGAAATGCGGTAAGCGGCGTAAGACCACAAGAACTATGCATGCACATCACGAGTATAGTTGGAAAGCATTCCCTGATAAGCGTTATGATAGAAAGAATGGAGTTGTTATGTGTATTAAGTGTCACAGAGCGTTTCACAGAAAGTATAAGTATAAGGCAGTTAAAGATCCTAAATATCTTACTGAGTATTTAGAAGGGTAAAGAATTTATTATGAATAGATTATCATCATTAAGAAATAGAAGAACACCAATCAGACCAACAACACAACGAGGTGGTAAATGCTGTTGTCGAATTGAAAACATAAACAATAACAATTGTAATGAAAATACTATAATTGGTCCTGTAACAATATGTCCAGAAGGAACTATTGCATGGCCTTGTCCTGAACCAGATATACCAGATGATGATTATGACCCTATATTTGATTGTCCGGATTGGGGCTGTGGTGACCAAAGTAATACTTATTTAGGAGTTGTATTTGATTGGAATAATCCACCGGAAGGTGAGCCTTCAGGTAATTTATACGGAATACCAGGTGGAGTTCAGCCTAATGATGAATTTACAATATGGGATTGTGGTCCAAATGGAGCTATAGATTGTTCATCTCCTCATTCTTCAAATTCAACTGCGGTATTAGTAGGATTATATCATGTTCCAGACCCTATACCAACAAGTGAATATGGCCAGGGACCAGAAATAATATTTCAACTTCAAGTTGCAGAACCTCAATTTAATACTCCTGGATATACACATGGTCACCCTATTGTAGTTAAATTATATAGAAGGCATCCAGATTACCCAAGTATATATGACATTTATGATTTACATTTAATAAATGTAGATGGAACACCTCATACACTTACAAACCCAGCATTATTTAATGATTCAACTTTTGTAGGTCATTGGTATTTTAGTTATTATCCAATGGGTGATGTGAATCAAGATCTTAGTGTAGATGTATCTGATATAAACAGTATGATACTATATATAATGAATTTAACTCCATCAGAAGATATACCCGAAATAGAAAGAGTATTAGGTGATTTGACTGTTGATGGAAATATAACTGTAAGTGATATAATAGGGATAATTCAAATTATACTTGGATCACCTACAGTATCCTCACAACAAGTTGATGAGTTGAATAGAATTGTTGAAGAATTGGGTGGAACACAACAAACACCGGGAGAACGCCGTATTCGTGGATGCACAGATATAACTGCTATAAATTATAATTACATAGCTGATATAGATGATGGTAGTTGTTTTCATTTATCATCACGAGAATGGCTCGAATCAATATGTTGTAAATATCCATTTGATATAAATGGCAATCCAGAAGAACTACCACATGGTTATGATATGACAAGGATAAAATATAGACCTACCGAAGGACCTCTCCATGATGAAATCATGGTAGTAGATTTAAGTTACTACTGCCCATTCGGAAATGAAACCATGATACAATGCCAAGTTCCAGGATGTTTGGATAGAAATGCTCCAAATGCATTTTGTGTATGTGATGGAACCTGTGAAGGAGATCCTTATTATATACAACCTATAAAAAGTGTTTGTTGTCAAAACATGGGATGTACGGATACAGAAGCATGTAATTATAATGTTAACGCTACTAACGATGATGGTAGTTGTGAATATCCTTATAGTATAAATTGTTGTAAAGATGAAGATAGAGATGGTTCTTGGACTGAACAACAATATACGGAACGATTATGTAATCCTAAATGTGAAGTTGAATTTGGCGCAGATTGGAATTCTTGTGATGAATTAACTCCTGGTACTGAAGAAGTACATGGGTGTTCAGATCCAAATGCTATGAATTATGTACCTAATTCAACCGAAGATGTTGAATGTGTGTACGGTGGATGTTTAGATGAAAGTTTTATTGTATCCAATAGATTATGTATGTGTACTAATTCAGGACAAAGGATATGTCCGGGTGATGCGGGTTATATAACTCCAACAGTACATAACCCAGAATGTTGTACTGGTTTGATATTTGGTTGTCCACATAGTTTATATCACTTTTATTCCGAATTTCCTGAAGTTCTACCAGGAGTTTTAATGACATCTAATTTATGTGATGCTCCAAATCCAGAACAAGATTGTGTATGTCCAGACTTTTACGAAACAGATAATCCAGATGTAGAATATAATTGTTGTGAATATTATGATTATTGGGATTGTAATAATCCTAATTTCTCTGAAGCTGAACAAAATTATTTAAATGAACTTGGGGATGGGGCATATTCTGCAGCTTGTGGTAATCCTTTAATAGAAGATATGTTAAGGTTGAAATTAGCCAATAACGCATATGGCCAAGGAGCATTTAATCCGAATACTCCTTCAGGACTTGGATTTGAAGGATTTGATATGCCAGGAATTGTGGGAGTTGATGTACAACCAGGGGATATGCTTGGTATATATGAATGTGGTCCATTTGGAAATTGTGAAGATTATGAAACTAATATTGGATATGGTCCAGGTGTTTGGAATCCAGGATTTCCACCGGGTCCACTTTTTATCAGGAGATATACATTTATTGAAACCGAGTATGAGGGTATTTGGGATGAAAGTGGAACAATTTATGAGGAAGAATGTGGGTACGGTGGGGCTGGTTATACTTGTTTAGCAGCCTATTTCAATTTTTATGAAAATATTGATGACATGACCGTTTCGTATGAATACGGTGGATTAATGAATGTTCCACAATTAAGTACTGGTGGTGATGATACTCTAAGTAAAGGAATAGTTCCAGGTCATCCATTAAGATTTAAATTAAGCAGGCCATTTTCTGTACCAATATCTGATGCGGATGATAAAAAAATATTATGGGGCGATGTTGAAAATCAAATTCCATTTTATAATGAACTTGATTTATATGTAATTAGAGGGAGATATTATAATTATTGTTATGAAAATACTTACACAAACGCACCAGAAAATTCATGGCCTCCTGAAATTACTCCATTGATAGATTTAGAATTTGGTTGGGTTAATCCACCGAATCACCCATCTAATAAGTTGTTCTATCCAAATGAAGAAGGTATCCCATTTCATTCGAGAGAAAGTGGATATCCATCAAACTTATGTTTTCATGAATTTATATTATCTACAAATCCTATTGGTGATATAAATCCTATAAATTGGTTTCCAAATAATTCAGGAGACATCGGACCAGGATATTACAATATAAATTATAACCAATCTGGGTGTGGGGAAATAGAAAATGAATTATATGGTTCTTTTAATTATTCAACTCTTACCAATGATGGTGTATGTGAAATGGAAGTGATTTGGAATGACCCTAATAATATTCCATACAGTGGTGGTAGTTTATCATACTTACCTTGTGATGAAATAAATAATTTAGAATGGTATACAAAATTATCTTGTGATTTTACTCACGATTTAACTTTTTCTGATGATGGTGGTTGGACATCTAGCTGGTATAATTATTGTGATGCTGGGTACTATCCAACACCAGATTGTGATTGTGTAGCATTTGGTGATTGTTGTCCTGAAACTTGGTCATTTTGTGGAACTGATGCACAACAATCTTCTCCTGGGAATGGAACACAACAAACACCAATCAGACCTGGAGATTCTGTTAGAGATATAAACCCCAACTGACCAAACTATATGGAAACTGGTACAGTTGCCAAAATAGAAGGAACAAAAGTTTTATGGAAATGTAATAAATCAGGTGAGTTTTTAATTGATGATATAAGTAAATTAGAAAAGATATAATATGGCTAAAATAACAAAACAAGAACAGCAGATTATTAATCAAGGCGGTTCTCTTGAAGATATTAAATCAAGAATTGATTCTAAACCTTTAATCAAACCTAGACCTGACCTTGAATTGCGGGATTTAGAATATTGTGATTGTAACAATGACAATGATTGTGATGTTGGAGAAATATGTAACTTAGATGAAGATTGTCCTGTTCCTCCTGAAGAAATAGATTTTCCATTAACAGGTGTTTGTGTACTGGACCCTAATTATGAACCCCTTACATGGTTTGAAGAAAATGCATGGGTTGAAGAAATCCACAACGACCCTTATGCTAGTTTTAACAACGAGGATTATTTTATTCATGATTTTTCTGGTGTTGGTTACAACTATGGAAGTGAGATTCCTGATTTTGAAGATTGTACTATTACTATCATTGAAGGTGCCACAACTACGGACGGGCCTGTTGATGGTTATGCTATTGAAGATTATGAACCAGAGGACCCGTCAATATATAATGAACTTGTAATTGAAGGTACACATCAAAACGACAATATAAAAATTATAAATCTTGCTATACTCGATGCTTACAATAGAGGAGGTGGAACAGTATGTTTACCTGAAGGTACATTTATTATTACATCTACTGACGAATATGAAATGATAACTTTAAAAAGCAATGTAGTTCTAAAAGGACAAGTTGATGATGACGGAGACCCAACGACTTACTTATATTTTTATGGTGGTGTTTTAAGTGATGACGATTATTATTCGTATCTGGATAATTCTGGACTTCTTGACATATCTGAAATAAGTAAAGTACCGTAGATAGGAACAACAGGTGGTGAGGATGATGTTTCATATGAAATAGATTATGAACCAGATATAACAGTAGGTACAAATATTTTAACTATTTCAGATAACCATGATATTCAAATTGGTGATTTATTATCGATAACAATAAAAGATGATTCAGAAGGATTTATACAAGGATACAATTATTTTTATGATGAAGCCTTTACAG
>Ga0098052_1002480_pt1 | contig 11175 bp, 8 predicted proteins | sample 15_taG_FD_81591 | JGI IMG/M metagenome (GOLD analysis project Ga0098052, IMG submission 81591) | Marine viral communities from the Subarctic Pacific Ocean - 15_ETSP_OMZ_AT15312 metaG | ecosystem: Environmental > Aquatic > Marine > Oceanic | place: Pacific Ocean | collected 2015-01-18 | reverse complement strand
TCCTGTTGTAGAAGAAACACAATCAGCCTTGTCGGTAATCTTGACAGAGAGCGCAGAAGACTCCACGCTTCTTACTAAAATAAATCTTTATTTAAATACGTTTTTCGAAAAATCGTCCGCAACCCCCATGGGTAGGTATTACCTTGATCTCCGTAAAAGATTGGCCGCCATTGATCTTCTCGTTAGAGAAGGTCCTCCCTGCACCAAGCAGGTGGTCACAAATCCTATAGTAGAGGACTTCCGAGGCTCTTCTTACGTGTCAGACTATTCTTGGTCTGGATTATATTCACCTGCTTATCTCCTTAACGATCCGGGAGAGTACATCTACACTCCATCTGTATATATGCAGCGCATGACTGGTTCTCTTAGTGTAGGCGAGACGCTTGTGGTAGACAAGGGGTATTTGTTTTTTGACTACGAAAAGGCTCTTAAGCAACAGTCGAATTTGGCTCATTTGTTAGATGTGCAAAAGATTGAAGATTACTTTGGGCATAACGTTTTGACATCCAAGTTTAATTTTGAAACAGCAGAGATGACAGTCTATAGAACGTTGGACTCCACAACCGCCTCTCCGCCGGCAGACCCAATTCTAACAAGCGAAAAAGATGGCTCAAGATTCAACAACTACAGCAACGGAGAAGATATCGATAACTTTACAACATCCGAACAATACAGCATGACGCTAAACTTTGAGGATTCTAGGCCGAATATTCCGAAAGGCATTGATTACGATTTAACAGATTCAGAGATGGAAACTTCTTGGATTCAAGAACTGGCCCGTTATGGAAATTCATATCTGAAATTACGAAACTTTAACCTTCCAATTTCTGGCGCCCTTGCTCAGGCCAACGGGCGCTTTCATAAGCTTATGTGCTTCGAATTTCAGAACATATTAGATGGAGATGAGTTTAGCCCGGATGAACCACTCGATCCCAATGATGTGTTCGCGTTTAATGATATGTTGTATCGATTTAGATTTGAAATCGATGATAATACGCTAGAAGTGTTTGATGCTCTAAGGGCATACGCCACTGGCAGTTTGGAATCTTTTAATGAATATGCCGCTATCGCGCTTGACCACTGTTCATATAATGGCGCTGATAACGTATTTAATCAATTTTTTATTGATGCTGTCGAGCAAAAATTTGGCTCCGATCCTAAAACCGCTCCTTTCTTGATCGCTCCTTTGGTATACAACTATTGTTTGGACATCTTCACCAATGCGTTTGATGGCGATAGGTTGGAAATATTCGAAGCAACAAGAAAACTGAGCGACGTCATCGCCCCGTATGCCGGCACAGCAGACGCAATAAAAACATTCATAACTAACTTTGAACAATTGATAAATGATTGGATGTTCGACACTGGTCATAACATATACACAGATGGTAATTCATCCGGCCCCGGCACCGGCGCCTATCCTGAGTCTGTCGGAGAAGGCACTCCCCCCTCGTGGTTCACCATACAAAGCACAATAGTCGAACAGCTTTATCCCATAGGCGTAGATTTGAGCGAATATTCAGAGGCGACTATTGTTGGGACAGAATCCGGCCCGGCATCGACAAAAACCCCCGGAGCATTTGTAGCGACTCCCAGCAACGCGCCCATCACCCAGTCCGCGCCACCAGCCTCAGCTGGCACCACCGGAACATTTGTAGAGAATGTCAGCAACACGCCCATCACCCAGTCCGATCTGCTGGCTGGCACTACCGGACCATTTGTAGAGTAAAGGAAAAGTATTCATGGCTAAGTTAACATTACAAGATATGACAGTTCAGGCGCTTCAAGGACGCGCCGCCAAAAAGGCTCCCACTTCTACGGCAGCAATATCGGATTCTCAAACATCTAAGTTGTATTCTATTGTAGCTGATAAGGGACTGATCGCCGGCGACACTCCCCGAACTACTCAGGAAACCGCCAGCGCTGTGTTGGAAAGTATTGGATGTACTATCGCCTCTTCAACAAAGTATCCTAAAGATTTTTCTCTAGAGAGAACCCAAATACAAGAACCTCTTGAAAATAAAAACATTGTCGATCCCAACATTTCCCAGTTGAAAAACCTGCCTTCTTCCCCGAACAATAAGTTTAAAAGCACTACTGGTCCCTTCTATGAAATGGACGATGCTCCAGCAGTTTACCAACAATTAGAACAAGATATAGTAGCGACAGACGCTCTGGTCGACACCTCGCAACTGTGCTCTGATATTTACGTACTTAATGCGACAGTCGGAACAAGTCAAAAAATAAAACAATTGAGCTAATTAATAGAAAGGAAAGAATTCAATGCCCAGCACGTCATCAGAAGACCCCGACGATGTAGCCTCCGACGCCGCCGCGGCCTCCAAGCGAGACATCACCGAAGCCATGCAGAACAGGGACGCCGGCTCCTCCGGGTACGAGATGACCGGCGACGGCTCAGGCACCGGCCCCGTGGCCACCGGCGTCGACGTAGGCGACGACCTTACGATGGAGAATGCCATACATAGCGCCTTTGATAAGTGGTATACCTTTATCGCAGAATACGACTTCTTTACGACAATGCAACTGTCAACTGTTGATAGTATCTTTGATAGCGCTGTATATTCTTACTATGCTGAATACTATGGATATGATTTCGATGGCGTCGTAGACTTGGATGCTGGTGTGCGCACCGAGTCTACGCAATCTGCTGATTTTACTCCTGTTTTAACTGCTGAAGAGATGACAGTAGTGGAATATAATGAATGGTCGGTAATAACCGATCTGACCGGCTGGGGCGGCTTTGACCCTGATACTCTAGAGTCGATGGTGGACACTGCTTCCATTTCACAATATCAGACTTATGGAGAACTTGATGATCCGACTCTTAAAGTAGAATCAGCAGACGAATATAAATATTCTTTGACTTATTCGACAGATGAAGAAAACGGTTTAAAAAATCGCTTTGGAATCGGACAGATCGACACACCCTCCGCAGAAATAAAAGACTTTTTTGAATCCACTGCGGAAACCCTATACAACACCATGAATGTCTCCAGATTCAATTTTAAGAGAACGGATTCTCCTATGATAAAAAATACCAATCTTTCAGCCATTGGAACAGTTGCAGTTGGCTCAGCATTTGTTGACGTTATAACTGATACTGGAGGCCTGTAGAATGAGTTCTATAACTCTTAAAATAGTAAACCCGGCCCTGATTGAAGGCGGCCCCGACGCGACAAGAAACAGCTTCGGTGGGTTTTATACCATTGCTACAGCCGACGATGGTCAACAAAGTTTAGAATACTCTGCCTCAAATTTGGGCCCTTCCACCGCGACCAGGATATCCTATCCCGATAACGAACTGGTTAAATACTCACAAACCTTTACTCAAAACGTTGTGACCGCTTCTAGCAATGTCGTAATTCCAAGCTATACTGTTAAAATGGTTGTCGCTGGCCGCGAAGAATCTATCAAGAACGATGAGCACTGGAGAAGTATAGTAGTTGGCGGGACTTATGATTCAAGCAGTTACACTTCCTTAGTAGAAGCTGGAGGCCATGAGGACACAGCCTTCACCATACAAGCACCCTATGATCTTTTACCATTAAAAGAGGTAGTTGGAGAGTTATACCCAAACTATGAATACATCACTCCAGGATATATGTATAACTACTATCATCCGAAGTATGAGCGAAATGTAAAGAATCGCTCAGTTTATCAGATACCAAATCTTTATCTATTGAATGCAGCATATCTTGGCAATACTGCTGGGATTCATGAAGACTTAAATAAGTTTATCAACTTGGACGGCGGCGTTGAAGAAAGCGGATACCTTATAGACACAATGTTTGCCAGTGCAGAATTCAAATACCCTCCCCCCGCAGAAAGCGATGAATCCACTTCAACTAAGAACATGTACTATGACGAGCAACACAACTATAAAACATATGCGGATCTTTATATAGATGCTGTATTTACCGGTTCTGTCGACACAGCGATTAATCGTCAACGAAACATTATTTTTGATAAAGGATTTATGGATCTTGACGATGTAAATTTCTTTAGTTTGCCATATTACATGGACACATCGTGGTCTACCCCGGATATTGGAACGCTTGGCCAGATGTTGAAAGACAGCGCTGCCCAAAGTATATTCATGAAAATGATCAAGAATGAGTTTGTTGATAATGCAGCGCGTGTATCAACTTTGCCGACCTTTACCCAGCACACAACAGTATCAGCCTCCACATGGGGCACCACAGACTTCGACGCAGTTTTACAGGAATCCTATCGCAGCTTTGATTTGTTGCCACAGCTTGCGGCTTACATGATAAGTCCAGATCGTATGCCTCACAACTTTGAATTTTTCACCGACGATGCGCTGGAGAGAAAAATCCTGACAGACCCCACGAGTACCTACAGGTACGTTAAGAAAAAGAGAATGATGAATTTCTTTTCTGACTTAGTGCGGCATGTAGATTTGAATTATTCCAAGAAGGCTCAATTAGAGGATAATAGTCATACTGGCAGTCTGTCGTCTTTATTGGACGAAGCCCTCAATTCAAAACCTTCCGAGATATTAGGATATCGCGTTGAAAAGATCGGAGGCTCGCCATTAGGAGATTCTCGCTCTTTACCGGTTCTATCTAACTACTACTTCTTCAATGATGACTTGCCAGTGGGCGACGACGGCAAATTTCACTTCTATGATACTCAAGTTAAATACGGTCACGAATACACTTATAATGTCTATCAATACATGACAGTCATTGGCTGGAGATATCGATACGGTTCCCCAGAGATAACACGACAGATCGGCACTACCGATATCGATGGTGATGGTATAGATGATAGACATTGTTTGGAATTTTACAATCCTGTTGGGAATGTAGCAAGCACTGGCGATAGGCCAGCTTCGTTGCCTAGCGTTTACACTCCGTTGAGCGGCAGCGGCGACGGACAGAATCCTTATGCCACTAGCGCTCAGGTGCTGTCCAAGAACCAATATCTCTGTATGTTCGACTATACAATTGAACCTTACATTCGCATTGTTGAGGTTCCAATAAGCTCAAAAAATCTTTCAGTATTAGATCACCCGCCCCGCGCCGTTGAGGTAATACCATATCAGAAAAAAGATGATTCGCAAACTATTGGCTTCTATGCAAAATATGAGTCATTTGTAAAGCAGCCATATCCTGCGACCATTGGACCTGTTGAGGGCAAATTCAAGAAAACATATCTTGATTCTAACAACCTTACCGAAGCCGAAAAAATACCTCATGCATCTACTAAGCCTGTCTCTGTCCAGGTCTTTAGATTAGATGAGAAGCCAAAATCCTATAATGATTTTGAAAACAATCTGGTCGCCACAAAGACATTGCAGAGCGAGACATTTGAGTTTCCCTTTACAGATTGCATTTACGAAGAAAGAATTCAGACAAATCAGAAGTTTTACTACCTATTTAGATTTATAAACCAGCACTTTATACCAGGACACGTTAGCCCGGTCGTAGAAGTAGAGTTGGTTAGCGACGGGAGTTACAAATACACACTCTTTGACATCGTTGGTTCACAAGAGATCACAGACGAAGTGGCAGTAGACGCCCCGTCTAAACCATTTAAGAAGCTCTTACAACTTGTGCCTTCGCCGGCCCAAGTTGTTTTAGATGATAGTTTGGTAGACTATGGCGGCACTGCGGCTGATCAAATAACTAACGTTGTTGTTGGAAACGCCGGCACCAAAGTGTGGGACAAAACATTTAAGGTAAGACTTACCTCTAAGAAAACCGGTAAGAAAATAGATATTAACGTTACTTATAACTTAAGAACCGAGTAGGCAACATGGCATTTCAAAACAATTCAGGCACCATTATTATAGACGCGGTCCTCACGGATCTTGGTCGAAAAAAGATGACCCAAGGAAGATTCAAGGTCAGTCATTTTGGTCTTGGAGATGATGAAATAGATTATTCCCTGGGCGATATCAATAATGGCAATTATGAATTGCTTGTCAACCCTCCAATCCTAGAGGCATTTGGCGGCCAAAACGCTAATATCCATCATGGTCTTTTGGATTTGCCGAGAAACGATGTTCTATTGCTGCCTGTATTAACAGAGAATTCTCGCCTTGAAGGCGCCGTCAAAAAGCGAAGTGATCGCTTCCATCTATCTGTAAATCGCGAGACTACCAATAAGTTGAAATCCGATATCGGCTTCCCGCGTATTTTGCAAAACGAATCGTTAACCACAAATGTCATTGTGGTTGAGTCTGGAATTCAGCAGGACAGCAACAACTCGATTGACCGAACAAAGAACGCCCAGGAGAGATACCTTTTGAATCTTGGGCTTATGGACAAATACATGTTTGTATATTGCGATAGTAGATTTGTCGATCACATTCTTATTAATCAACCAGACGCTTATTATAAGAACGATGCGAAAAACAATTTCTACACAAACATGAAACCGCTTGTTAAAGTGGTCAAGACCTCTATCGGAGGATTGATAGAAAACTATGAGACCTATAACTGCACAGCAATGAACAACGAGATCTACAATATAGCCGGCTCTAACGGCAATGATTATCCCGGACTTTCTGCGATTAAAGGTCCACGAGGAACTGCACTAGCGCTGAACTTTAAACTCGTTGACAGACTAGTTAATTCGGCTGCTTCACAATCTGATGACAGATTTGCAGTATTCGGTACTTTGAATGAAGCTGTCTTTGGCGGTTCTAACAAGTATGACTATATAGATACCAATGTTATGATTGAGGGAGCCTCAAGCGGAAGACAGCTTCAGTTGCCAATTCGAATCATTCGTTATCGCGGTACATAATTTCTTATTTCAGTGCATACAAAAAAAATACTTACTATTTATATGAAGAGAGGAACATTTAATGGCTTTTTTAGATAACTCTGGAGACATCATCCTCGATGCGGTCCTTACTGATACAGGTCGCAAGAGAATGGCCGATGGGAACTTTAAAATTACTAACTTTGGACTAGGCGATGACGACATCAACTACTCACAGTACAACAAGAACCACCCGTCTGGCTCTGCATACTACGATCTAGAGATTCTACAGACCCCCGTTTTACAGGCATTTACTCAGACCAATGCCAACATCAATTATGGTCTTTTGAACATCACTAATACAAGCATTCTCTATATGCCGTCATTGGTGATTAACAGCAAGCAGACAGAACAACAGACAATCAAAAGTGGCATTTACTACATTGGAGTAAACGCATCAACTGTCAGCCGGCTTAAGACAAACAACAGCTTCACTGATCAACAGATGCAAGACGCATCAACAAACACCACACCGGCCCTGTACGTTGAAGGTGGGATCAACTCTTCTGACTTGGCGAAGACCCTTAGCAATCAGCAGGGTTATATCGGCAGCGCCGGATTGTCCAACACCTCATATACGCTGGATATCGATAGCCGCATCTTTACAAGTGTTATGGCACCTGCTAATGGCGGCGCCTTCTCTATCAATTCCGATGGTTCCAACTTCCAACTTCCGGTTGCTTTGCGAGACATGGCAGGGGCGTCAGTCTCTTCCAACCTCCAGAACTATTCAACTTATAGGATCGGAAGCAAGGCTAACGCCGTCTACCAGACTGACTCAGGCACCGCGGTGACAAACTATTCAGTTATTACAGGTCCCGGTGACACAATCACATACTTTAAGCTGAATGTTATCGACAACCTAAAGAGCACAGTCACACGAGATAATCTATATGACAAGCTGGGAAGCGTCAATCAGAATCTATTCGGCACTGGTGACCTCTTTGATTATATCGATACAATGGTATACTTGACCGGTACCGCCACAGGCGCCTCAATTGGCATCCCTGTAAGAATTATTAGATACGCAAGTTAATGGAGAAAATAAATGCCAGTAGTAAATACTGAAGTTCTAGATACGACATCTGATGTGGCAACAACCACAACGTTATTGCACGAAACCATTCCGATCACTGGTTCCATCCTAAGTGGAACCTACGGAACCTTGATAGCCGGCGATAACATCAAGAACTATACTCACGGAATGTTCCAGTCAGTATATGATTATCCTTACCTGAGTTCATCAGCCAACCACATCTTTGATTTGACTGTTGGGTTTGATGAAACTTCTGGACTATCAGGCTCCGCAAATGTTCAGAATGCCAAGAAGCTTAACTTGTACAACCAGTTTGCCCAGGTGTTGATGGGCTATACATCTTCTAACGCCGATGGACTTAAGAAGTTTGAAAGCGATCTAAATCTAGATGGCGTCGGATCCATTAATGATTGCTTCTTTGTAAGCTTTTCTCGGCTTCTCACTAAAGATCAGATTAAACGTAACTCTTTCTCTATTACAATAGGGACAGGTTCATGGGCCGCCCCAACGCCTTTTGCGAAGAACATGGTATTAACAGATGCCAGTGCCTCTCTGAGCGATCAGGGTGTTAAGAACGTTAACGGTGGCGATTACGCAGTCTTATATGATGCCCACAACGACGCTCGCGGTCTCGTTTTCTACCAAGCAGGTATTGCAGTTATCTCAGGCTCAGTGTTTTCCTCCGCTAGCTTGGGAGCGGGAGCGGGAGTTTCAGATTTCTATAAACACCCAACATGGGGAAACCAAACGTGGCGCCAAGCCATTACTGGTGCCGCTATTTCAGGCTCATGCGATGCACTTCGCCACCGCATTCAGAACATCTCATTCAATAATACAACTGAGATTAACTCGAAGATTTACTTCTGCCGCGTCCCGCACAACAAGTTCAACTACAGTGCTAACCCGACATATGTTAGCGGCAGTAAGATTAGAGTCAAGAACGTGGCTTCCGATAACCCCGTTTCTTACATTACAACTGTGGGCCTTTACAGTTCCGCTGGTGAGCTTTTGGCTGTAGCTAAGCTTTCTGAGCCGCTTCGCAAGGATCCCACCAACGATATGACAATACGTGTTCGACTGGACTATTAAAAATGTCCTTGAAGAAATTCAAGTCGAGGGAAGTGTTTACAAACACGATGAGGGCTCACCCATCGTGTGACTTCGTTATATTAGAGGGCCGCGTTATATACAACAACGTCCCTGATCAGAGCGGCTCTCGCAACACTGATGTACGAAACGTCAACACTGCGAAGGGTTATGTCAGCTTGTATGAGTTCAACATTGACAGACCTTATGTGTCTACCGACCGCATTGTAGGAGACGATCCCACCATTAGCTATGCAGCCGCAGTCACCGCTTCTGAGGCCGTCAGCGACCCAATCACTTTTGTTCGTGACACCGGTCGTATTTATCCATGGATCTCTAAAGACAGTGCGAGGTCTTCTTTCAACACTGTTGGCGCCACATCATACAACAATGAGTTTGAATACGGAGACGTCCTAACAGGAACCTACCCGCTCTCGGCCTCCATAACTCGCGAGCGTATTGCCGTTCCTTCTTCTTCTGCTGGAACCTACAATGCACGCTACGTTGCTTTGCGAAACTCGCTCAATTTCTATGGACTCAGGAGTGAACACTACAAGGTGTCCTCTTCATACGGCAACAAAGACGCCCAGATCCTAAACACGATTGCAGTGCCGTCGATCTTCTACGGAACTCAGATAAAGCCCGGCAGCGTCTCATTGAAGATGTATGTCACTGGTACACTAATCGGAGAGCTTCAGGACAAACGCAGAAACGGAGAGTTGATTCAGGTGAACTCTGGCAGCTATGCGGCCAATGGAGCCAACAGCGGCTCCGTGGCTGGCGTTGTGCTGTATGATGAGGGCTACATAGTCCTAACCGGCTCCTGGGCAATGAACGGCAATACATACCCCCTGCTGGGCGGCCCCTCAAGCGTCTCGCCATCCTGGATCTATTTTGGTGCCGGCGCCAACGATGGCTTAACCCTTAATGGCCAAGGCGTCTCATTCGGAAACTTTGTGTGTGATCTGTCGTTTTTGGGAACAACAGAGACCCAGGTGTTGACCATGTTTGCCCACGCCAAACGCGGCGAAGCCAACTATTCGACAAACCCAACATATCTACAGTATGGACAAGATAAGACTTTCTTTACATCTTCTAACATATATGAAGAGAACTCAGAGCTTCTAATAAAGAACATAGCAAGCTCTAGTCACGCGACTTATTCCGCTTCATTCGAAAGACAAGTATATGTTTCTCGTGTTGGGATTTACGATGCCAATAAAAATCTACTTGGAATCGCCACATTGGCCAGCCCTGTATTAAAAAAGGCTGATGAAGATATTTCGTTTAAACTAAAGCTAGACGTGTGATATAATCAAGTTATGATTTTAGGCGTAGACATATCCACAAGTATTACCGGTTTTGCTGTTATAGCTGAGGGCGAAATTGTATATTACGATTATGCGGATTTAAGAAAACAGAAAGATGTTTTTTCCAAAACTCTTGAGATAAAAGAAAAGATCCTAGACATCTACGAGATGTACCAGTGTGACAGCGAATCTAGAATGAGATTTTCTGACGGCAACTCAGAGTTCCCTATTCAGCATATTTATATCGAGCAGCCGTTCACCTTTTTTAATAGCGGCGGCTCATCGGCAAAAACGATGGCAGCCCTACAAAGGTTCAATGGCATTGTATCTTGGCTGCTCTTCGAGTTATTTGAGATTACACCCGAATACATCACCGCTACGAGCGCTCGCAAAACTGCTGGTATAAAGGTTCCAAAGGGACAGAAAGCCAAGCAGGTGGTTATTGAGCACTTAACAGAGAACGAACCTGCTTTTAAAGTTCAATACACAAAGTTTGGAAACCCTAGGGCCCAGTATTTTGACATGGCAGACGCCATCGTGGTCGCAAAGGCAGGGTATACAATTGAGCAAGAAAATACTTGACAATATATAAAAAAGTGGTTATATTTATAAGTACAGCGAACCTTGACACTCTCACTGTAAGACAAACCCTCGTTAACACTCTGGCAGTGGTGATTCAAGTCTCACCGATATCATGCCCCGCCCATCGTGGCGGGGTTTTTTACTTGACTTTTACAAAAGGGTGTGTTATCTTATAAATAAAGGGAACTATTTAGGGTATGAGTAATTTCCACAACACCTGGCGCGAGTTTAGAGATTTGAACGAATCCTCTCTGTCGCGCCTTCACCAGCACACGCAGGAACACGATACAGCTATCCTGACAGCCCACAGGGCCGATCCTGATGACTCGGAGGGATGTATTACTG
>Ga0098052_1002479_pt1 | contig 11176 bp, 19 predicted proteins | sample 15_taG_FD_81591 | JGI IMG/M metagenome (GOLD analysis project Ga0098052, IMG submission 81591) | Marine viral communities from the Subarctic Pacific Ocean - 15_ETSP_OMZ_AT15312 metaG | ecosystem: Environmental > Aquatic > Marine > Oceanic | place: Pacific Ocean | collected 2015-01-18 | reverse complement strand
GTATCCAGACTAGAACACGACAGAGCACTTGTATTCGGTGCTGCTTCCGTTCTGGGCGTTATAGGAGGCGCTGTAATCTGGGTTATATCTAAGATAATGTCAACTTAAAATAAATCTGTAAGGTTAAACATTTTTTCGCTGTCCTTCAATAGTTCAGCGATATTTTTTTGCACATGTTCCGCATAGCGAACAACCACATCCGCATCTTCCCATTCTGGAAGTTCCTCCTCAAATAAATCACGTAGCTTATTTGTATCTACAGTATCCTTTGATACGCGAATAAATCCTTCATCATCCAGTCCGATGTGTACTCTCAACAATGTTGCTACTTTTTTACTGATATGTGTACTCCTTACATAAAAAAGGCTTCCTGTGAGGCCCATACAGCGGCTCTTGTAGTATCTCCATAGGGTAACCCACCAGAGAGGGGCACTTTCCGCTGTACGGGGCTGTACGGCCCAGCAAATGGAAATCGCCTATTTCAGACAAGATCAACAACCTCACATACATCTCCCGTGCAATTTAGCGTCTGAGAGCTAATAGTATTGTCCTCACGCTCAAATTCAGACAGACCTTTCCAGTCTATCTCCTTAGGCATACGCTTCAGTAATGCCTCATATTCTTTTTTTGTACAATCCTGATAAGGTGCCTGTTCATAAATGTGTTCAGACATAGGAAGAAAACTAACACCTGACATCGTATCAAAATTATCATACACAAAGGCACCTACTTCCATCCACTCATCCTCTTTGACGCTGACTGTAATACTGGGTTTATGTTCGCACCAGTGTTCAGCATATATTTGCCAAATCTTCAAGTGGTCAAGTGCCGACAAATCGTGACGTGTAATTGCTCCTTTAGGAGACTTAATCGGAAATGAGAATACAGCAGTGGAGTCAGGTTTATCCTTCTCATCTTCTACAGGAAATCCTGCTTGTGTCATAAACACAGTTAACGGGTCTTTCTTATCAGCCCGTACTGTTCGTACATAATATTCAGAGTGACGGGGATGTATTCCTGATGCAGCATCCACAAGCTGACTTACTGTACCGCTGGGCTTAACACATGTAATACCTGCACTTGGCTCTACACCAAGACGTTTAGCGAAATTAGCATTAACCTTAACAGCATGTTCACGTAATTCAGAGAGTATAGAAGGAAGATCATCATCTGTCTTATTTGCTAACATCTCATTATCAAGAATACCAGTAAGGCTTACACCCAGCAATCTTTCTTCTTCTGTATTTCTAGTCCACTGCCGTCCAAGACCTTTGAAGTTTGTAAAGCATGATTGTATCGTACCTAAGATGGTAGCCTTATCAACTTTGTACTTTAATGTTTCCAGTGTATCCTCTGAAGATACAATAACTTCACTAAGATTACAGAACTGTTTAGGACGCAGTATAATTTCGCTACACGGATTAGTTCCATAATCGATGTCAGCGTCTCTACGTCCATACTTTGCAGCCTGTTTCTGTGCTGCTTGTCTATTAAAGATACCTCTTTCACCAGATTTGCTTTCATACAAAGAAGCCCACTCACGTATGAATGATCCTGTATCCAATCCGTTTGTATAACAAACAGAGTTATTAGAGAATGCACGTTGAGGTTCACTAAGCCACCAGTCACCGCTCTTGGCACGTCTCATACGATCATCACCAAGATTGGATAAACTTATCAGCGCAGAGCGCCTAACACCGCCTACCACAACTACATCAGCGATTTTACACATAAGGTCATGGCACTCTAAGGTACTCAACCTACGTCCCGCTGCATCTGTAAACATTTTTGTGGTAAACTTAAATAGCTCTTCTAACGGCCCCGGCCCACTAGCTCTTCCACCAAATGTTTTTAATTTGGCACCTGCTGGACGTACTTCTGATACATCCCAACGGGGAGACTGTCCAGCGTACAGCAAATTTATCAATTCCTTAAATGCTCTAAACCATCCTTCTTTGCTGTCCTTAACAACAATACACGTTTCGCTCGACTCAACTGTATCTGGTACAGGAGGAAGTTGATTAACATAGTCTCGTTCAACAGAGAAACCAACACCTGTCCCGTGCATTAATATGTAAAGACATTCATCGAAAGCCCGTGGACTGTCTACTGGTAGGTAACTGCAATTATAAGCAGCAATATGATTACGCGCTAAAGCAGAGCCAGCAGTCATCATTGCTCTCATACTGGGCATAACCTGCATGTTTACAATAGCATCATATAGATTTTCATGAAGATCAGGACCAAAAGTAAACCCATACTTCTTAGTCAGGAAATCATTGTAGAAATCTAATAACCGCGTAACGGTTTCTTCCCATGTCTCTCTGCGCCCTTCCTCATCGAGCCAGCGACTATATCGTGACTGGTGAATAAACGCTTGGTAGTCAGTCGGTATCATCTAAAGGTAGCTCCTGTTGTCCTGCATTCGCTGTTGCCTGAGCCTGCACTATTCCCTTAATCATATTATCAACTTCTCTCCACGGTTGTCGTGATAGATAATTAACGATATCATTCACAAGATTAATTGGTATTTCCATACTGCTCTCCTTTAAAATATAACATCACAAGAAATCCACATTACTGAAATAAACCAAAGCATCAAAAATGATAAAACAATAGGATATATCATCGTACTAAGTCGCTTAGTTTCGGTGGTTCATAGCGGTCAGACTTAACCACTTTACCATCTTCTCTATATAGTGGATTGCCTTCTGAGTCAAGCTTTGACATGTTCGAAAGATGTACTCTATTAAATGCAGTATCAAAAGACCACCCGTAAGTGACAGCAAAGCCAACGCACACATAGACCAGATCACAAAGTTCTTTAAGAACCTCCTCATCTTCTTCATTGCTGATAGCATACATCAACTCCTTAAATTCTTCCTGTATGAGCGTCCTTCTTAAACTTTTTTCTCCATCTATTATTGCAGGAGGTTTAGGATATTTAAGACCAATTGGATGTCTGAAAGCACGATGAAAGATATGTAGCTTATCCTGTAATGTCTCACTCCTACCCATCATTAGTCATATCCTCTATTAGTTTATTAAGATACCATTGTGCCTTTAGCAAATCTTTAACAGGATTTTCTTTTTCCTTATAACGATATCTGCTAACATACTTAAAAATATTTCCTTTCAAATATCCCCTATACTCTTCTGTTTCCATACTATCCCTTATCAAATCAATAGTTTCTATTGTGTTACTATTGTAGTGATCTGGGCTATTAACATGTTCCCATACCTCATCTCTCATTCGTAAGTACTCCTTCCATTCTAATGCAGCTTTTTCTTGTAATCAGAAAACTTTATAATCGTAGCATCCGTACTATGATCATCTTTAAGAAAGTTTCTATTTCCTTCTTCATCTTCTGTGAGTTTATTTAAAATTAACTGATTGACTCTGTTCTCCCCCAGTTCAATAACTTCCTCAAAGTTTTCTCCAATTAATTCTATTAAACCGTGAGTCAAATAGAAGACCATGCTATCATCAGAACCCGTATCAAGATTATCAATTACATTAATTGAAACTTGTTCTTTTAACAGAGAGGTATCTACATTATCATATTCATCGTGTTCTTCAGGTTTATCTATTGCTTTACAATCGTGTTCTTCAGGTTTACCTATTACTTTACGTGTCATAACAATAGCTACGGACTCTGCTGGAAGATTTTCGTACACATTTGCTATACGTTTTATAATCTCAAACATTTCGTCTGTCAGTTCATCATCATCCATTATTCAAACCACTTCTTTGGTATATCTAAATCAGAATATTCAAACTTATACCTATCACACCAATCAGCGTAGGTAGTCTTTGATTCTTTTCCTATCTTAGTATTTGGGTTTTGGAATACAAACTTTACATCAACACCTAACTGATCACGGATCAGCAAATGTCTTGTTCGCTCATACCCATCATGAAAGTATCCTTTACCTTCTATGTAAAATTCTTTATCAGAAATATAAAAATCAGGAATGTATGTTCTCGGTTTAGGCTGGTAGGATAAACGAGTAGGCTCATACTCAAAAGCTACTGAATACTTATCAAGAATCTTTGCTATATTCCTTTCGAGATTTGATTTGTATTTCATGGAGCTATTAAATCATCTATCCTTACATTATAGCACGAGTGCTTATAAGTATATTTCCCATCTCTTTCTCCTCTTTTTTTAAATTTGCTGTTCTTCTTAAAAGCATCTTTGCTGATATACCCTAACACCCACCCTTTCTCATAGGTAGGTAATACTCTAACAAATATGTATCCATCACAATCATAATCAATTTGAAAGTCAGTGACAGTGCAATCATAATGTTCTTTAGGTTCTACCGTGCTACGCTTCGTCTTCACGTCAACGCGGCGACCATCTGGCAACACCAAGTCGTATTTAAATGTATTAACCATTTCTCCACCGTATACGCTTTGTGCCAGATGTTCGCCTATAAATCCAGCGACATTACCTTGACCAGCGGTAATTGATTTTCTTATATTACCTAATTCTTTTGCCTTCTTCGCCGCTACTTCTACTAGATTATCCGAAATCAACATTTCCTTCATATATTTTACTCCACTTATTTTGTAAAAAATCTAAATACTTTTCAATATACATACACGTCTTAGGGCTTCTGCTCCTGTATTCTGGAATGTTGATATTGAATGTTTGTTCGCTGTAAACAACGGGAAGCTGATGCTTTAAGATAGTTTGTACTTTTTCAAAGTCTGGGTGTATCTTACTTACATTGTCTGCATAGGTTGTATCAGACCAATAGGAATTATCAAAAGCGTGTTCATCATTTTTCACACGAATGCCGATAAAGTTATCATAACCTCTAAAATTCCAGTGTCCTCCTCTCTTATCATTATCAGCAAACATATAGTATACATTCGGATTAGCTTCTAAGTCTTCTGGATAAACACGCTTTTGATATATAATCATTTAAAAATCTTCCGCTTCTAATTCATCGTCAGGACTTAACGCAATCTCTGATAACCTTCCAGTGGTCAAATCATAAAACAATTTATTGGATGGCCCTGTAAGTCCGCTAAATCTATTCTTGATTACGCGCACTGTTGTTATATGCCGTTCACGCATGTCAGCGGCTTGTCCGTCACGCTCAAGGCCCAGTACAATGTCTGATAGCTGACCTATGGAGCCTGACCCTCTAAGCTGATGAAGTTTAGCTCTACCACCTTCCTCATGCCCGTAATCGACACGTTTGAGATGGGAGGCTACAAACATACAGATATCCAACTCCTGTACCAACGTGCGTAGTCGAGTCATTATCTCATCAAGAGCCTTACGTTCATCCATGTTAGACTGATCAGATACAAGAATGCTAACGTGATCAAGGAAAATATACTTACACTTTAGCGCCCGTACCATATACCTCACACGGGATACAATATTATTGATTGAGTTGCTACCAAAGTGATCAAAGAAAAACAAACGATCTGTCTCTAAGGTATTACTAAAGGCAGTTCTTAACTCATCTTCAGTATACTCAAAGTCTGGAAGATGTATAGGCTTATTCATATCCAAGCCGACTACAGCCTGTGCTGTACGTCTAACACTTTCTTCCATAAACATTAAGCCTACATTATGTTCTGTATTCTTTAAGATATGATACGCAATCTCTCGCATGAAAGAAGACTTTCCAAGTCCAGACCCCGCTGCTATGGTTACTAGCTCACCCATTCGTATACCAAAGGTAAGCTTGTTTAGTCCTTTGTACGGATACTTAACAGAACTTTCAGTGGGGCCAGCAACAATAGTCTCCCACATATCAGAGCCAGCGACTATACCTTCAGGTGTATATTTTTGAGAGTCCCACCACGTTTGCTGAAACTGTTTCTCTTCACCACTAACAAGATACTCATTAGCATCTTTCATGTTAAGATTAACAATATGTGCTTTAGGCATCAAAAGTTCAGCAACTTCTTTCGCTGCTTTCTTTCCCGGTTCATCATTATCAAAGCATATCTTAATATTATCAAACTGATTAAAATAATCGTAATTCGCTGATACATCCGATACAGCAGATTTAACGCCTGTCTTTATAGATACAACAGGCCACTTACTGCCCATCATCTGGAAGATAGATAAGGCATCAATTTCGCCTTCTGTAATTGTGATAAATTTGCCACCATTAAAAAGGCTCTGACCAAACATGGTAGCAGAAGATAAATTACCCTGAGATAAAAATCTCTTATCAGTTATACTTCTCTTTTTATTGGCTATATGATTTCGTTCATCATCATAATATGGGAAGTACCAATGAGATGCTCCTTTTGTAACATTAAAGAATTTACACGTATTCTTTGAAATGCCTCTTTCCGGTATGTCACATTCTACACCTTTTTGATACTCCAAGTTTACGGGCTTTTTGTATTCTTTCATTAGTTTACCCTTTAAGCTAGTAGAGGTAACATTTCTATGTGTCTCTCCGCATGAGAAGCAGTGTGTATTTCCATTGGAATAATAAGATAAAGCATCACTACTGCCACAGTCAGGACACGGTTGGTGCGTCTTTGTGTATTTAGTCATATTACTTCCTCAACTCGTGGCTCTTTCTCTATATGAGTAAAGTACCTGTATCCTTTAGCATAATTAAAGGTACGTAAACCTTCTCCTCCATTTGAGTCAGACCAGCAATTGTACTTATGATGACACCACCTGCATTGAGAACACAACGATTTATTTCCGCTGTTCTCTACATCCTCATCATGACAGCGTTCAGGAGGTTGTTCTTTATTAGCTAATACGTCACGCAAATAATCTATCCGTGCTGATGCGTCAAGAACATCCATGTCCTCAATAGGCAATAGTGCCAGATCACCATACTGCTTGTCAATAGCTAAGAATGCGCCCCGCTCCATATCCAGAGATTGTATGTATCCAGATATTTGATACAAATAACCAAAAGGATCATCACTAAATAAGTCACCGCGACTAAACTTACGAAACCCAAAGCTTGAAGAACTCTTTGCATCAGTAACAACATCATCAATTATAGCGTCAATGTGTCCTTTGATACCATTCAATTCAACTTCACGTTGCATGTCACGTACATCATGATTAGCAACTTTACACAGAAACAATAAGAATGCTTCTAGCATATGTCCATAAAAGAATTTTATTCGCTCATTCGGTTTTAACTCACGCTCAACTGGTTGATAAAAATCATACCACATCTTACGTGGTTCTTTACCAATATTAGACATTCTTATAGTAGGTTTACGGTTTTTTATTCTTTCTTCTTTACTGAAGAAGTTGACAGTTTCATCACGAATAAAATTAAGGAAGAACTCCATGTCTTCCTCATGCACTTCCGTACCTTCATCTATGATTTCATATATATCTTTTACAAGAGTGTCTATGTTTTTCATTATGGTGTACCTTTAAATGTTTTAAAATGGAAAGGCCCATCCCTCACCTTTCCAAATGTTAGCCCCCGTTGTGACTAACCCCTACCATCAGTATAACTCTTTACTAAACTTCTACGTCATCTTCGTCGTCAAATGGTACCTCCTCTGCTTCTAATTCCTCAAACTCGTACTCAACATGTTTAAGAACCATTAACTGATTTAAACCAAGACTTCTACCCGCACTACTTTCATGTGTCCAATCATATGGCATAGCGGAAATTTTTACAATAGAACCATTGCCAATAAGAACTTCTGGATTCCACGGACGTTTAGAGGCATCAAAAACCTTTGGTGGACGATTACCCCTTGCACTAATATATGTGCCTTTGTAATGAGCCTTTTTGGGGTCATGGATTTTAACAGTCAAACCGCTATCCTCTAGTTTTTTAATAGTATCTTCGTCCAAATGACAAATATCAACTTGATACTTGCCTTTATCTTGAGGCTTTAAAGAACCTTCAAACACTTTAGGCCAAAAAGCCTGACCACGTAAAATCATAGCATATCTCCTTTTCTGATATATCAATGCTCTGCTTCATACCAAGTTTTACCGATACCGATATCACATGATAGTGGGCATCTAACTTCTAGATATTGCCCAGCTTGTTCGATACCAGTATGACAGACCTCCTTGAACCTGTCAACACTTTTTTCATGAACTTCGTAAACGTATTGATCATGAATGCTGCACACCAGATGGGCGTCCAATCTCTCCCGCCTCACTCTTCTATCTATCTCTACTGCCCACTGCTTGCATACTATCGCTCCCGCACCCTGTAACAGTGTATTTAACCCAGCATGTGGTGAGCGAATATGTATACGTCTACCATCTATTCCGTTAAGATATCCTTGCTTAGTTGCTTTGCTGATAATCTTTGTTTGTAATACTTTTAATTCTGGCATGTTGGATAGAAATGTTTTCTTCAGTTGAGCGCCAGTCTTAGCGTTTCCTCCAACTATAGAACCTATCTTTTCCGCTCCTGCACCATACAAAAAAGCGTATATAAACGTCTTAGCTTCTGATCTTGTTGACAATCCAGCAGCCTTCATATTCGCTGTATGCGGATCACCATTAACAACTTCATTGGTAAACTCATCGCTGTTAATGTAATGAGCCAACATTCTAAGTTCAAGACCTGATGCATCTGTATCAACTAATACATAATCTTTTGGCGCTATAAAACATTCTCTCGATTCTTTACCGTACTGTTTGTATGATGAAACTATATTAGCCATGTTTGGTTCAGCATGAGTCATACGACCAGTTACAGCGCCCATAGTGAACACCTTACCATGTACTCTGCCATCATCACTAGATGCATCAATCCAACTGTCAATATTCTTCCATCGTGTTTCAAGAGCTTTCCATAGTGCCAGCTTCTTAACTGCATCAGGTGCAGTAGGTGGAAGCGTCTCAAGATTTTCTTCACATACTTTAGGTGATCCTTTAGGGGTGAACTTAATAGGACTCCACCCGTACTCTTCCATTCGCTCAACTATTTGTTTAGGAGAACCTAAGTTAAACTCCTCATACCTTACAGTAGTATGATTACCTCCTAATTGATTTAAGTTTTCAATATGATTTAAACCAACTTTAGATATATTTCCATCTTTCTTACGTCTAACTATTATATCTTTAACTGGGCGTACTTTAGGTTTAAAGAAACCCCTTATTTCTTTTTCTATTTTTTCATTTTTATTTTTTATCTCATAAAGTAATTGTATAGCTCTTTTAGTGTCTAATAAAAAACCATATTGTTGCTGTTTATTTATAACTTGCCTTATCTTATGTTCAAGGCTTATACTTCTTTTTGAAAACCCGTGGCTATCATAGGCAAGAAGATACTTGTAAACCTTATGTGTAACTTTTACATCATTAATGCAATACTTTAACATATCTTCAGAATACTCTGAAAAGTCTGAAAAATCTATCTTTCTGGAACCTGTTAGCTGCGCTAGATTATCTAACGAGTGACCACCCTTACGGTTAGGATTAAATAACTGTGACAGTATCAGCGTATCTACAATTTGAGATAACTTGATATGTGTACCCCATAACCTATTTAAAACTGGAACGTCAAAAGACAGAAGATTGTGTCCGATGAACGTATCGTAATCTCTAATATAATTGGTGAATCCCACAGGTTCTGTAAAACTACGTATTTCATTTGTTTTTGTATCCTTTGTTACAGCAACCCAGATTTTGTTAGCTTCTAACGAATCAGTTTCAATGTCAACTACGAGAGGCATTCCTGTCTTCCACTACCTTATCCAAAATAACGGACGCTTCATTTTTGCTGTAACCAAACTCAATCAGTGTAGCATGAGCAGACGCGAATGTCAACTCTTTTTCTCTAAAGTCTTCGATAGTTTTCTCTATCTTGTTAATGTTACTGGAAAGAGATTTGATATTCATTCTGGTTCTTTAATTTCTTTACTCTTTTTAATTAAGACACGAGTTGTTTTATCTTTTTCTAATAACTTCTTAGCTGCTCTATGATCATCTAATTCTTTTGAAAGAGATTTTACACGGCTATTTAGATACTCTCTAATCACCGCTCTTTTAAGACGCTGTACAAGACCAGAATTATTCTCTAACCATTCTAATTCTTTCTCTAATATTGTTATATGAATAAGACTACTCATTCGCTCTCTCCTTATTAATTTTGTTAGTCTTTATAATCTTACGTGCCTGTTCTTTTGTTGGTGCGTCACCATACACCCCTAATCTGTCAGACACTGACTTAGGCAGAAGTCCAGCCAATGCACATTCCAATGCGCTACCCATCGTACCGTGAGCGTATTCCTCTCCCTGATAAATGTAATTACCAGTTGCTGAATCATAGTTACAGTTAGCTATGACTAAAGCGTTAGCACCTACTCCTCCTGCTATAAGAATAGCAACAGCAGAAGAGAAGATTATAATATATTTTTTATTCATATTCACACTCCTTTAAAAAGTCACACACATCATTTTCGTTAAATCCCATGTGCAACATATTGTTTATGAAAACTTCATGATTGTCTTTACCATAAAGGAACATTTGAATAAAGCGTTCTACTTTCTTTTCCCAAAACTCTCTTTGAGAAACTATAGTCATTTTGTTAACATACTCATATTAAAAAGAATACCAAAACCATGCTTAGTGTGACTCCCCATACAAACCCTAATGCAAAGTCATGCCAATCAATCATTTTATTAATCCCAAACATTGTATCCTTTTTTCGTAACACCTAAACGATCTTTAGCATACTTTAACACAAAAGATTTGTCAACTATATCCATATTCTTCTGGACGTATTCGAGAACAGCAAATTCGCTGTCCGCACCTCCATAAGCGAGAGCATCATCAACCTGCTCTTCCATCTCCATCATCCAAGATTTAACCTTACCCATCTTTGTTCTCCCATCTGCTAGCACTTACATCAATAGATTTAATAAGATTGTCAACTGATTTCTGTGATAGGTGTTTCATATTATTTATGACATGGTTAAGATTATGTATTTGAATGTGTGCTTCATTTAGTTGCTTTTGAAGATCACTAACATTATTCTCCAATATTTCTTCTTTTGTTAGAATTTTAAGATCATCGTGATGGCTGGACATTTTTGTTACCTTTCACTTCAGTTATTACCCAAAAATAAGGATCACAATACTCTTTGCGTCTTATCCTTTTATAGTTCTCAACTAATTCAGGCATAAGGCGTTTTTCCCATACAACAGACTTACCGTCATATAGGCGCACAACTTC
>Ga0098052_1002478_pt1 | contig 11177 bp, 30 predicted proteins | sample 15_taG_FD_81591 | JGI IMG/M metagenome (GOLD analysis project Ga0098052, IMG submission 81591) | Marine viral communities from the Subarctic Pacific Ocean - 15_ETSP_OMZ_AT15312 metaG | ecosystem: Environmental > Aquatic > Marine > Oceanic | place: Pacific Ocean | collected 2015-01-18 | reverse complement strand
TATTGTTATTTAATATATTTAACCTTCACACTTACAAATATTGGAAGAATCTGTATATCCCTTAAAATATAGATCACATTTTGGACAAATTATCTTATCCCTAGTCATTTTCTCTAATAATTTTTTATCCCTTCTTTTGAATGTAAAACTCAATCTTTTGCCTCTTGGTACTTACAATACAAATAAACCAAATAATTAATTGTATCCTCTATTGTATCTGACACCTTCTCATCTTTCACTTCTGCAATTTCTTTAGGATTACCTGTAAGTGAAATAAGCCTCATGATTTTATCAGATATTCTTACAAGTATTGATTTTGTTGTTGAATCTACTATTCCAAGTTGATGTGCAACCGTTAAATTGAATAGTGTATCACCAGTCAACTGTTGTTTTCGATTATAATCTGCACCTTTTTTCTCCACCATGTCATATGCATTCTGTGTAAGTCTTTTGTGTTCTGATAAAACTTTCTTTAATGTGGTCATTTCTTATTTTCTTTATCCCACTTTGCCTTATATAAATTAAGTTCGGTTTGTAACTCTTTCAACAGCATATGGTATTGTATTCTATTTTCTCTAATCTGAGATGAAATAAAGTCCATTCTACATTGTAGATTCTTTGTATCTTCCTTCTTTTGTGATTTCATGGACATCATCAAATTCAACTGAACATATTCTGCATGTTGATATAATAAATGTTCCCGTTTCTATCATAGCCAACTCGCTATTGCAATTCTCACACTTAGTCATGGCACTTACAAGAACATGTTACTTTGGTTCCAACATAGTCTAAGTTGTAATAATGACCACAATCTTCACAATACTCATTCTCTTCTAATTCCATTTCTCACTCTACATCCTCCCACTCATATTTACAATCATCACATTTATACCATCTCTTTACAAGTTTTACATTACTTTTTAAACAATTACGACATTTCATATTTCTTCCTCATCTTTCCCACAATCTTTACAATGAAACCTATAACAATCCCATTGCATTTTTGTATGTTTACACTCACTCATATTTTCTACCCTCATATTTCTCCTGTTCCACCCAAACCCATTTTCCTTTTGCATTAGGTCTAAGTTTTCGTTTCTTGTCATGCAACACCATTCTTAAAATCTGCATCTGATTTGCTAGAGTGTAAATTGCCTTAGTCTTTTCTGGACTATTTGGCATCATATCTATCTCTTTTTCTAGGTCTGCTATGTATTGATTCAACTCATCTTCATCTGGTAAAACCCATTCAGGCTTTCCAAAAACTCCATTGAACCAATTTTTACCTAACATGTTATTTTAACTCCATTACTTTGGTATTTTAATATTATATTTCATTCATCTTTTCCATGATAAACTTAACTACAGTTTGACCTGTCATATATTCCTCATTTATGTCAGAAATTAACTCTTCTAGTTTTTCTGGTTCCCACTTTCTACACCGTTCCTTTATCACATTAGCTAGAACAACTTCTGCCTTTTCACGATTTACATTAGGATCAAATTGGATTAGGCAATCAACACAAGTCTTGTATAAAATAGCCCGTTCTCTGTCGTTTAAACCCATACCTTAAAATCGGTCTAAGATTTAATAAATTAATAGAAAAAAGGAAATGGTTGTTAATCCCAACCATCATCTTGATAATACATTTCTGCCTCTGATTCTCGTTTTATAACATCCATGTATTCGCTTGCACAATCCATGTGCATTGGTTTTTGTTCGCCAAGAGGTGGGATACATATCTCTTCATCATCTGACCAAATTTTGCCACCACATCTGCATTTTCCTTCATACGTTGCACTTTCTCTGCATACACCTGCAAAGCCATTGGCTATTGCTTGGGCATTTAGTTTTTCGTATCTTTTCTTTCTTGTTTCACCACAGTCTAACCCATGACCATGCTGTCTTTTCCTACAAGAAACGCCATGCTCTATTTTGTCGTACTTTGGATTTGGTTCACATACGATCTTTATTGGTTGCATGAGGGCATAAGATTTGGTGTTCATCAAGCATCCTTTGTAGTAATCCTTGACTTTGCCATCTTCATGTTCGTGGTATGTGTAACCCTCTTTAGAACACCACTTTTTTACTTCTGCGATATTCTCTTGCTCATCCAAGTCTTTCCATACAGGTATTTGAAATCCATTGTAGGACTCATCTATATGTCCACCGACTTTGAGTATTCTGACCTGTCCAGTATATTCTAGACCTTCTTCAAGGTCATCATGTTTTTCTTCCACAACAGGTTCAAACACAAAACCCAATGTGTTTCTGTGTTTTAGATATGACTCATCTAATTCAAAGCCATTCTCTATTCCCTCACCACGCATTTCTGCAAGACCTTCGTCACATTCTTCACAAATGAAAACTATTTTACCTGATTGATGTTCCATCAGTGTATAGTCACCATTTTTCCCACACTCCGTACATTCTATTTCGTACATTACAATTAGTCTACGGCATGGTATATGATAGGCTTTGATATTGTTAGTATCCATATTTGTGATACTTAGTGCCTTAAATAATACCCATATAAGTTTCTAATTTACTTATATGTCCTATATTTAAAGTAGTTGCCTGTTAACAGTATGGACACTTAGCATGCAATACCTTTAAGTACACTAGGTGTATGTATAAATTATCGAGTGCTTAACCACCGAAAAACCAACAATCTGAGGAAACTTAGGTGAATTGGAAAGGTGAGATTCAAAGTAGGTAAGCATTACCAATATCGGAAGTAAGATTCACGGTTCTTTGATGAAATCAGGTATTCATTCAGTAAGGGTTCACCACCCGTAAAACTGAGTGGTACAAGGTGGCTATATTGGTGAATTGTAAGTTGAGCATTCGATTGTTATTTTATTTGTAAAAGTCGTACTCTCTACCATCTTTCTTCTTAGACTTTTTATCTTCTTGCTCATCTAATCCTTCTTCAATCATACGGCTTACCTCTCTAACCTCTTCTTCTGTAAGACGATTTTCAATAACCTTTAATGCTTCCTCACCCATCTTGGCAAGTTCTTCTAACATTTCTACTCCAAACTTTGCTTCAGGATTTTTATGATCCTCTAAGTGAGAATATAAACAAAATTCCTCTACGAACTCCCCACATTTATTACACTTGAAATACTTGTGCATCTTTCCACCAAATTCCTTATACTTTATGTATGTATAATTATCACGGTATATTTTATCAATATCCTGTTTCTCTTTGTCGGGTTTTTTACGACTTGGTTCATCTCTATGTGTTCCACCAAAAGCCATTATATTTCACCACTTTCAATCATTTCGAGTATTCTTTCTTTGGTAACACGTTTATCGTGTAACCATATCTCACCACCAACTAAATCATCATTAAGTTCATCTTCGATAATATTCACTACTTCTAACAGTCTATTTCGCCATGTTCTTAATTCTCCCTTTGAATAGTTTTTGGGATTATCTATTACATCTACAATTTGACTTAATACTGCACCGTACCAAGACTCACATTTACTATCAATCATTGTTCTTCCTCATCAAAATTCCATTTCTTATGCCTTGACTCTTGTTCCATCTCAAACAGTATTTCTTCAGAACTTGCATGTTTCTCATATGCCTCATCATTAAGATGTTCCTGATGATCAATAAAGTCTTTGATATGTTGGTCAACCATCATTTTTCCTCATATCCCATAATGCAGTATCGCTCAATATCTCGTATATTTTATCAATTTTCTCTTGAAATTCCTTTCTAAGTTCCTCCACTCTTTCTTCTACTATGGCTTCAATTCTGTCAGCTTCATCTTGTTCACATGTGCAACAGCAATATGTGGTCTTTCCACATTTATCACATACATTATTTTGCCATGACATCTCGACATCATGTGTTTCGGGATCGTAATCCTCATCATACTTACAATTTTCACAAGCCATTATCTATCACTTTCCCTATAATCTTTATTGAGATTATCTATATCTTTTTCACAAATTCCATACTTGTCAAGTTCTTTGATGTACTCAGCTTCATTGTTATTCCAATCACTTATGAAAAATTCATATGCACATTTAAAGAAGTCCTTGCCTTCCTTTCTAGCGACTTCATCTATAATTTGCATTAACTCAAGTCCATGCCCACCTGCTAAATTTTTATCAGATATGGATTCATCAACTATCATTCCTTCCAATGCTGTTTTGAATAATTCAAATCTTACTGGTTTCATTTCTCTTTCGCCTCTTCCTTATGTATCCACATGAACTCATTGATAAGTCCGACCAACTCATGCTCTGGCACTTCATTATCACATAGGAAACATTGTTTCCAACTAAAGTGTGCATCAAATTCCTTATCTGCTGTAATTAGTACGGTGTTTGGTGTTCTCTTCATATAATTTCTAATTGCATCATCTTGTAATCCACTTCCCATGAATAATACGTTAAAGCCCAACTTGTGTACTTTCTCTTGCAATGATTGTGACCAAACACATTCATCTATTAATACTGTTGGTATCTTTGATTCCTTGTCAAACCACATCATGTTTTTCTCATGCTTTTTATTCTTTGATTTCTTTTTTGATTCACTTTTCTTAAGTTCTTTGGCAAGTGTTTTACGCCAAATATGTTGGTCATTACCTACTATAACTTTCTTCAAAACTTACGACCTCTCTTTTTATGGTATTCCTTTTGCATTTTGATAAGATTCTTGAACTCCTTCTTATCACAATCTGGGTTGTATGATTGAATACCAACTGAATCCCAACCATAGTTTGGACATAATTCGCCTTTTTTTCTTGCAGTATCTATGTATTCTTTCCTAAATTGCCCACCTGTTTGACATACAATGTATGATTCATCATGCTTTTCATCTATAACTTCACGACAATGTTCACCACAAATATGACAATATGATCCAACAAATCTTGCTATTGCATATGCTTCTTCTGATTCATCATCTTTGTCATGTAATTCTTTCCAGATCTTTGCAAGTCCTTGAAATGCTCTAAGTCTTTCATGTGGTTCTAAACCATCAAGTAAATAATAGAGTGAATTTATTGCTTGACTATCTTTATCCACAGCTTTCATTCTTACTTCATTCCTTATCTTTTCTGAATATGTTTGCCAACATGCATACTGATTCCCACCTTCTAAATCCTCATTCTTTACAGTTATTGTTTTATTATACATTGTTATTACTACCCCTTTCAGTATATATTAATGTATCTTCTTTTATTATTCCATGTTTTTGAGTCCATGATTCCCTTCGCTTTTGCCAATATGCTTCAAAGTCTGCATCTGTGAAAGGTTTCCAGCATACACCATCTTTAATCTGTTTTATCAGCTTTTCAAACCTTTCTCCATGATTCACTTGAGGAAATCTCCAATGGACTAATTCATGTCTTATAGTATGATCTAAATCCCTTAACTTCACAAGTTTTTGATATGCTATGTAAACTAATCCCTCTTCTCGACAACAACGACCTAATGTATTCCTACTAGCCAATCCTTTATGTTTTTTCAATGATGGTGTTTCATTTATCACCTTCATAAAATCTGATTTAGTCCATATGATCTTTGGTGTAGAGCAACCTAGTTGTTTGCAATACTTGTCAAGTCTTTCCATCAAAATTGTTTTCTTATTCATATCAAACCAACCCTTTCCATAGATTCTCGAATACGTCTAGATTCTTTCCTTCTTATGTAATTTTTAATAAAGTCAACAGCTTCACTTTCTGTTTCAAATTTTCCTAACTTTTTTGTCATAGTACCACGATATTGTGTTGCATTTGTAACACGCTCTACAACATACCCGTCTTGTTCAGGTGAAGATTCAAATGGTTTCAAATATCGTAATTGCATATTAGGTGATATTTTTACTACATTGTATTCGTTAAGCCAGAAATCTCTTTCTTCAATTCCTAACACTCTACGTTTTTTGTTTTCCATGCTACTCATTATCCCCCACCTCATATATACCTAATGGTATAGATTCATTCATTTTCTTATCACCAATACATCAAATCCCTCATCATCTGTTGGGATTTCAAATGCCTCCACTTGTCTTGCAATTACATCTTCTGGTATTTCCTTATGTTCTTCATTCACACGTTTTTCTAATCTATACATTATTGTTACCAAGTCTGGATTAAATGCTATACCCTCTATGAATACTTCTTGCTTGTATAAGTCACCCATTAATCTAAGTTCACGCATAAGACTTGCCCTTGATTCCTTTGTAAGATTTGTTCTGTCAATTACAAAGTCGTTTCCATTCTTTATGTTATCCTCGATTTCATTGTAAAATCTTTTTGTGATTTCACCGAACTTGTTCTGTGCCTGAATAAATTCAAATGATTCTGAATAATTAAGTCCACGTTCATTTCCAATTTCCTCTACAAATTTATCCGTTGAACAAATGTTCTGCACAGTATCCTTTACAAATGTGGACTTGCCACTGCCAGAAATTCCCATGAGTATTGTAATTTTAACACTCATCTTAAAAAGCACCTCTGGTCTATCCATAACTGTAAGTCGTCAGCACTTCGTCTTAAATAATCCCACATTGCTGGCTTTGACTTTTTGTATACTGCTCTATGCTTTATCCATTGCCATAGAAGTTTTTTTGCAACCATTCTTCTTAATCTTCTCATGTCATTTACCTCGATAACACGTTTTGGAAATTCTCCGTTTACTATGTGATCAAAAGGAATATTGAATATGTCAGTATTACCAAGTATTCTTTCGTGGTCAATACTCATTATAACTGTGATTGTATCTAGAAACTCATCTAACTCAAATCTTTTATGTTCAATAATTTTTTTAAATCCTTCTGCACTATACATTTCAAAACGTTCTTCAAATCCATAATCCTCTACGGCATAGTAGTAATTTTCAACTGAAATTTTTTCCTCTTTCATTTTTTGTTTCATTTTATTTTTCGATTCCATATTATATAATATACCCTTTAGTATATAATACTTGCGATCTTTCTTTTGACCTTGTTTTTCATTGTCATTTCGGCTCATTTTATTTTTCATCTCTACTATGTGTTACCACTAACTTTTACTTAAGTTAAATTTGGGTTTTAACCAGAAAAAGTGGTGGTAAATGGTAAATCTACGCCTAAATTCCTTCGCCTACGTCATTTACTATCTCAACATAGTGATGGTGGCAAAGTACGACAATTTCATTAACTAAATTTCCTTCATAGGTCACAATACCAACACCAAGCTGATCAAAAATTTCTTCAGTACAATCTACAACACTGCAATGATCTTTTTCATCACTGTCTAATTGGATCATACTTTTTCTAACGTTACTACTTTTCTTCCTTCAACAGAACTTACAGTTGCCATGAATAAATCACCGTCTTGTACGTCATCTGCTTCAGGACTGAATACTTTGATAGCCATGTTTATAGTAATTGTTGTAGCTTTTTAAGTATACTTTTATCCATCTTATTTTCATTTTCTAGTGTAGGAATTAAACCTGCTTTCTCTATGCACTTACCATGAACCATTATGATTTCAGTTCCTTTACCGTTTGGTAGTGTTAGTGAATCTAAGTTAAATTCACCATTGCATAATTGACATGTCAATTCTTCATTATCTAAATTAAGCATACTATACCGTGCATACCTATCCCCATATAAATGAAGTTGGTTATTCGATTACTTCGGAATCTGTTCCACGTTTTGTAGATTTCTTCATTCCAGAGTGATTGCAACCACATTCTTCTGATTTCAATTCACTTACTTTTTCTGTTGAAGTTCCTCTACCTGTAGATACTGCTTCATCTTTTGTTTCTTCTTTTCTTTGGTCTTGGTATTCTTTAAATTCCTTACCTGCCCAATTAGATTTCTTATCGTCTACAGTTTTCTTAGAAGTTCCCCGATTTGAACTAATTTCTGTCATATACCCTAGTCTATAATAGTATACTTAAGTCTATTTTTTCTTCTTATGGGTTTTCTCATGCTCAAATATTTCTTTAAAATCTTCTGAAGTAACTGAATACATTTCCTTATTTTCCTTTACCCACCCACAATCTGGACATGTGTATTTCATTTAAGTTCCTTTGTTATTTCTAATGATATGAATGATACTTGCCGTTTCTTATTGTCATTGCTTATGAGTTCTTCAGAACCTACCTTTATATCAGTTATACTGAATCCTGCTCGTTCCATTTTCCTTACTATGATTTGTGCTATATCAACTGCACGACCTATTGAGTTTCCCCTAGCTCTTACAAACAATCTATTATTATTTGCTAGTTGTATTAATGCACTTGTGACATATGCCATGAGTGGTTTAGTTCCAATAAAAAGTGTTGGTTGATCTGTTTTTACTGTAATGTTTTCCCCAACTGATTCACTTTCTTTCGCTGTTGACATTATCTAATTATTCAATACACGTTATATAAACTTCCTTTTAGCTCGTTTAAACCGTTCCTTGTAATAATCCATCTTTCTCATTCTATCCAATATTATCCCTGCCCTGTTTCTTCTTCTTGGTATCCACTTTATTCTTATGTTTGGTAGCATTCTTGCCTTGCACTTTCTGTTAAGTATCCCCAACTTCTCATTAGTTATACGCCATTTGTCATTCATTTGGTTTGCCATTAACTTACTATCAGTATAAATTATAATTTGTCTTGCACGTACTTTGTATGTATGAATGTAAGTCAATGAATAGAGTAATGCAAGATACTCAAGTTCGTTATTCGTTGGATTACCTTTTCTAGTCTTTACAATCTCTCTACGGTTCTTTTGATCAAGTACACAAATTCTGTTTCTATGTGTACCACCATCAACATAGATGTCCATCTAACATCTGTTTAACGTTAGTAATAATAAGCCTTTTAGAGATCTAGACCAAATGTTCTTGCAAAATCATCAAACTTTTTGTATTCTTGTAAATACAATATACCTTTTTCAGTTAATACGTAAGTATTTTTACCATCATATACTATCTCATTGATTAATCCACTCTGTGTAAATTTCTTTAGTAATGGTATAAGTCTTGGGTGGCTTAGATTTGACTTTGTTAATAATTCGGTAACCTTTATTCCCTGTCTACCTTTCTCACCAGTCTTTTCCAATACATCTGCATATATTTGCAGTGAGTTTCTATAATTCGCCATGTACTCTCACTCTTCTATTTTTAGGTCTATCGCTTTTTGCCCACTCATATCTTCTTGATAACCAATTCATTCTAACTCGTGGATCATAAAAATCTGGGTAATCTTCAGACATACAAATTGGGCATAGCATATAATCACGCCAACATATAATTTTCTTTGTTCCACTTGATCTTCTTGACACATCACACTTTTTACAACGCATAGAATATTATCTTAATATTATGATAATATAAACCAAACGGTATAAAATTTAAGTGAAGAATGAAGTTTTCTTGACTTTTGGTTTGTGGTTTTCACTTACATGTCTTGATAACGTTGTTATATCACCACAGATATAGTCACATAAAATACAGTGCAATCTCATCTCAAATCTTCTTTATCCTCTGTGCTTAAGTCATGGTCTATATCATCATCTTTCATATTCTCTGTCGTCTTAAATGACGGAACCATACTAAACAACTCGCCTCTTTTTTCAAATTCTATGTAGATTTTATCCTTATCTTCTGCCCACAACCCTACCAAATGGTCACAGTTTGCACAAAAAAATTCAGTTTTCTTCAAATCACCATCAACACTTTCCTTTGGTGTGAGTATCAAATGGTCACATTCTTCCTTGTCTACCGTAGTTCATCACGCTCTTTATCAGTTAGTTCTCTTACTTCACCAGAAACTTTATCATTCAAGTCCTGTGAATAAATACGTGCTAGTATTTCATGGTCTAGTTTTACTTCCTTTGCATTTTTCATTATATCCTCTAGCAGTTCACCAATGTCTGGCATTTCTACATGGTTGCTCTCTATGGTAAAATTTATGGTTCTTCTAAAATGATCTACACCTTTCATTTCTTCCTGTTGCCATATTCCCATAACTTTGTTGCAATCCTTACAAACTATTTTTGTAAGATCTTTCCTCACATGTTCCATCTTCAACCATGTGTGCCTACAACTATTGGTATCAACCATAACTATTTGGCAATAATACTTTTAATAAATATTTTTGTTGTCTATAAAAGTTGAAAGATGGACTTATTGGCATTGCCGTCTTTCGAGGTTGATCGTGAAATCATTCTTGGTTGCTTTAACCTTCACACCTAGATTTCACAGTCAGTCGATTCATGCTTGATCGAAAGACTTCATTTTTACTACGTAATGATCAGTATATTAACTTGTTTATCGTTAGTCTAGCCTAACGTAAATCCTTATCTGACTTTGGTATTCCACCTATACCACCTACTTCCATATAATGACTTGTGAATACATGAAGTTTTTCCATCTCTTTATGATATTGTGGATTGTCCATACAGTATTCCCTCTCAATCATTGTTTTCTGTGCAAATTCTTTCATATATTCATACGATGGCTTAAATTTGTCTATTGCTTCATTGTAGAATCTTTGTATCAATGGTAGGTCAAGTTTATCTTTTCTTAGCATTGCAATTTCAGTTCCAAGTAATATCAGTGTAAAATTCTCATCTCTAGTAAGTTCTTCCTGATTTTTCCACTTTACCATTAATTCATCTCCATACTCAATTCCCCTATCAGTCATGACTATCTTTTTACCGAAACTGCATACCAACTTCATATAATGCATAAAATGATCCCATGTATCTAATTCATATTCACCTAATTTAACTACCTGTTCTTCCATCTCAGATTCAGTGAAATACAGTTTATTTATGGTCATACATCACCAGTAAGTAGTAAGTCTTTGAGTTTTGGGTACCTTTCCATAGCAGATATCATTACTTTAAATCCGTTATAGAAATTCTCATTAAGTTTTACTAACCCATCTGGATATAATCGTGATATGGTTAACCCTTGAATATAGAAAAAGTCTGGCTTATATTTCTTGAATATTGTTTTCTGTATCTTTGAATTAAGTTCATATGAATCATTCCAACCCTCTAATACCATTGCCTCACCAACCAAAATGTATAGTGTAAACCATTCCTCTCTAGTAAGTTCATCAGAATCATCTTCATATTTTTCCATTAATTCTAGTGCTTTCTTTATACCAGAATCAGTTATATTGAATATCTTTCCATATGAAGCTATTAACATCAT
>Ga0098052_1002469_pt1 | contig 11201 bp, 14 predicted proteins | sample 15_taG_FD_81591 | JGI IMG/M metagenome (GOLD analysis project Ga0098052, IMG submission 81591) | Marine viral communities from the Subarctic Pacific Ocean - 15_ETSP_OMZ_AT15312 metaG | ecosystem: Environmental > Aquatic > Marine > Oceanic | place: Pacific Ocean | collected 2015-01-18 | reverse complement strand
TATGTATCAGCAACAAACGCTACTAACGCCCAATGTGATAAAGCTCTTGTTTGGAACTGGGCTAACAAATCACAACAAACTCCGTATGGAACCTTTACTGAGCGTGATATACCAAATCTTGGCTATATCGGCTACGGTACGGAAGGTGATCCACTAGCACCGGGTTCATGGGCGGTAGCAACAAGCACATGGGAAGATGACACGCTTAATTGGAATCAATCAGCTTCCACATCATTCTTTAATCAAGCGGGTAAAACCCTTGTATTTGCCTCACCAACAGACGAAAAGATATACCGGCATAATTCCGGTAACCAGTCCGATACTACTGACATGACGGCGTATATAGAAAGAACAGGGCTTACTATTGATGAACAAGGAGCAAACAATCAGTCAATGGTGAAACGTGTGACCGCTGTTTACCCTAAGATGTCTGTATCTTCTGACAACACGGTGAATGTTTATGTGGGTCACCAGATGTCTACAGAAGAGGCTATTACATGGGAAGGCCCGATAACATTTAATCCTAATACGCAATCTAAAGTACCGTTTAATGTTACAGGAAAATATATAGGTGTTAAGTTTGAGTCTACAGGCGATGAGACATGGAGGTTAGATGGTTATGCGTTAGATATAAAGAACGCAGGAACCAGAGGAAGTAAGAGCTACTAATGGCTACATACGCCGATAGAGTAGTAAAGTCTGTAACACATTATGAGCCGGGGCCATTGCCTACGGACAGTGAAGACTTAGGAATCTATGTAGTAACAGAATTAAAAAGACTAGGAGACGTATTATTCAATCAAGCAACATTCAGACTGGAAAGAACGCATGAAGCGCCGACAAGACCGCGAGGCGGTGATGTCAGATACGCCGATGGGTCGAACTGGAATCCGGGATCGGGCGAGGGAATCTATTTCTTCAAAGAATCTACATCCGCATGGGTCAAACTGTAGAATAGTTTTAATCCATCCTGACGATATAGACACAGTGTGGGAGTCTATTCTCCCCTACATGGAAGAGGTAGTCTCTCACTCACAAGGAGAGGCAACCTCAGATCATTACTATGAAGAGCTTTCCTCTGGTTCAATGCAGCTATGGGCTGCTGTAGAAGAAGAGGAGTTATTAGCCTGTATGGTCACTCAAATAGCCCCATATCCCAACAAAAAGGTTATGAGGATTATTGCTCTGGGTGGGGTGGAAATGGACAAATGGATTCAGTTTTTACCAGATATTGAGCATTGGGCTTCAAGCGTAGGGTGTACAGCACTAGAGGCATGGGGAAGAAAAGGATGGCTAAAGATATTAAAAGACTGGGAATGTTCTTATCATATTCTCACCAAAGAAATTAAAGGCAGGATGCACTAATGGCTAAAACAGTAAAACAAATAGCAGCGGCTGCAAAGCAAAGCGCTGAGAGAAAAAAGAAAAATGCTCAAGACAGGATAGATGACTTTAAGAAGGAAATGGGTGGTAAGGTTGATATATCTAAATTAGGCGCACAACAGAAAAAAGATTTTCAAACGGCTATAGCTGATAGAAAAAAGCAATCTAATACCGTAAGAACTGCTAATATTGCTATAAGTAGAGCAACTGACGCTGAAAATATAGTTAAGAAGTATAAGGATAATCCCGCAGAGCAAATGCGTCAGCTTCGTATAAAAAGAGAAGAACAGATGGACTTGCGTGGGAAAGCACTTGTTGATGAAGGTAAGAAGGGTAAGCAATTTGAAGCGGGCGGTGCATTTGATTACGGGTTAGCGGCTCAAGCCTATGGCGATGCAATGCGGACTCTCGAAGGCCGTCAAATGGGCCAAGGAACTTCATATACTGGCCCCGGCGCGTATATTGCGTTAGATGCCGATGGCAAGCCGAAACTGACCACTGCTGATCGCGGTGGCGTTCCAAAGGGAAGTAATATATACCATATAGACCCAGAAGAATACATAAAAAGGTTTAGACCAAAGTTTCAGCCCACCCAAGAGCAGTTAGATAAGTTTGGTGGCCCAGGTGCGTGGGCGCAAGGATTGCTTAGTGGTGGCGCCGATTATACTTATTTAACTCCGTGGCAGCAGACCAATTTTCAATGGATGCTGGAAGATACGCCTAAAGGACTATTAAGCGCGGGTGATAAGCAAGTAAGGCTTCCAGCTCAGTGGAGAACGGATTGGAGAAAGGAAGAATGGGGGGATACCTATAATGAACAAACCGGACGTTGGGAACAGGCTACAGACCCCAATGTTAGAAAAGCTGCGGTTGAAAACCAATTAGCAAGATACAATGCAGGATTATTTAATCCGTATACAGGACAAGGCGCAGACAGTACAGGGCCACAAGCATGGCCGGATTCACCCAATCCTTTTAGAAATGATTTTAATAAAACAGGACCAAATGTCTCATCAGGCGCTGCTGGTGAATATTTACTAACAGATTATACCCGCCCTCAATTACAAGACTTGTCTCACCTGATGCCTCCAGAGGGGCTGCTTAACACCCCCGCACAACGGGCAATGGTAGCTAATCAAGGGGCTGTATGGCAACCTTGGGCACAAACTCCTGAATACACTTGGTCGCCAGGAGGGACAGCAACTTACACACCCAGAAAACTTCCTTCGTTACTGGATTCCAATACGGGAAACAACACCACAGGCAATAACACAACAGGCAATGACACAACTAATAAATATATTGACCAGTTTGGTGGGGAGTGGCCCAGTTACCATGATTGGTATATAAAATCAGGAGACACTTATAATAAGCAGCAGCAGGCATTAGCTATTGGAAATCAAAGGGCGGCTTTAGAGAGAATTAGAATAGCTAATAAAAATAAAGCAAACCAGATTAATACAGAAGCTAATGCAGTTTAAGAGGAAATAATTATGGCAGGCGCATTTACATCACAAGCAACGACAGAACCTTGGGAACAACAAATTCCTCACCTAAAGAAAGCATTTCAAACGGCTGAGAATTTATACTTACCTGAAGGTCAACCTACACTTCCTGCCTATTATTCTGGAAAGACTGTAGCAGGATTTGACCCTTACCAAACTATGGCGCAGGAATCAATTGTAAACTACGCCAAAGGCGATGCTCCAGTTGCTTTGCAGTCTGCTGCATCCGTAGCAAATCTAGGCCAGATGTATGGACAAACCCCATTTTCTGGTGAACAGAGAGCCGACCTTTTAGCAGGCCGTGTAAACACTGGGGCAGGCACTCCATATGGAGCAATTGCCAACACCTATGGACAACAGTTCATAGATCAAATGACAAAAGGATTGGCTGATGTAAGGAAAGGACAAATCATGTATCAGCCTGGAGGAAGCTCAAGAGGAGACATCTACCAATCTAACGTAGCGACTGGAGCTTCGCAAGCTCTAGCACAGAACTTAGCCAACCTCTACGGGGGAGCCTATCAGACGGCTCAATCACAAAGGTTCCCAATGGCTCAAATGGAACTAGGTCAAAAGGCTGCTGGATTAGGAGCCTACCCCACCATTATGGGAGCGCCTTTATCCATGTACCAAGCTATAGGAGATGTAGGAGCGCAACGAAGGGCTATGACTCAGGAAGGCATCAATCAAGCCATGATGCGTTATAACTATGAGGCACAGCGTCCTCAGACTGCATTGCAGAATTACCTATCATCTATCTCAGGGGCTTATGGAGGCCGTAGTACAGCTACTCCTTCAGCCATCGGTGCATTAGGTCAGGTAGGGGCTGCACTTAGCGGATTAGGGATGTTCAAATGACTAGAGAAGAATTAGAAATAATAAGAAAACGATACGAAGGCCACAAAGATGTTACGGATATAATAGATAATGCGATTAAACAAATTGATATGAGGTTGCAAAGAGAGTATTTTCAAACAGCACAGGGAACAACCCAAGCAACCGCGCCTAGACCGATAGGGCAAGAGATCCCATTTCAAAAGCGGCAGATGTTCAATCCTAATAACCTTGCTGGAACCGGTGGAAGCCTCTTACAAATGTCTCCACCCTTCGATCCTTCTATTAGAGGGCAGCTCACGGCAAATAGAAAGCGGGAAGATATGCTGTTTGGTATACCCATGTACTACGGATAAATAATATGACGACAATATTTAGCGTTAAAGGATCTACAGAAGAAGAAGACCGCTTGAGGAGGGAACGCGATATGCGGTCTCTTATTAGAGCGGAATATGAGCATCTGGAACAGCTAGATCGAACTAGAGGCTCTGCGCCCGAAAGCGCTTTGGCTCAACTATACACGCAAGCTCAAGTCTCAGCCTCTGATGTTAGTGGTGCTCCTAAAAGATTAACCGCCCAAGATGTTCTTGCAATTACTTCAGCCATTAGTGCCGTGGAAAATGAAGGGGTAGGCAGGGCTAACGCTTTTAGAGATATGACAGGGAGGGGTGGAACTTTCAGTAGTGGAGGAACAGGCAGTAGTGTTGCTACAGCTTTGGGTAAGTTAAGCGGTGCTCAAGATGATGAAATGCTATCCGCCATTATAAATAATCAAAGTCAAGCTGGCTTAAAGACTCTTGAAGACCATAGGGAATGGTATACCGCACAAGGGTATCCAGCGTTTTATTTTGAAGATGCTAGGAAGGCTTTTATAAAAGCTCAACAAGAATTTAGAGCAGAAGACCCATACGAAAGCGTTGGAACATTATGGAACCCTAATACACACGAGGCTGTGCAATTCAAAAACAACGAAGAAAAGCACGAAGCAATGGCAGCGGGATTTACTTCTTCAACTCGACCTGAGCTGTTTTCAAACATAGGAACACTATGGAATTCCGCTGGGAAGTCTAAGAACTACAAAAACAAAAAAGAGGAATACAAGATAAGGCAGGAAGGTTATGACCTGTCCACACCACCTCCTGATGGCTTCAAAAACGTAGGTACATTGTGGGACTCTCAGGGAAATTCTAAAACTTACCAAGGTAATGAAGAGAAACTTGGGATTATGGATGACGGTTACAACCGAACTTCTCCAGATGCAGGCTATGAAGTAGGCACACTTTGGAACAGAGATACGGGAGCCTCTGCGAACTATACGACAAGAGAGCAAGAGGTTCTTCTTCGACAAAGAGGATACAAGTATACTTCTCCAAAACCAACCGATAGCGACCCACTGAGGGTTGTTTTTGACACCTCTAAAAAACGAGTGGTGTGGCGATTGGATAGTGTGATAAAGTCCACAAACGCCGAGACAGAAGATTATTACCTTCCTGTTTCTGCTGATAAGGGAATAAACAATGCGTTTGTAATGGCTGGAATCCTAAATGGTATTGACTTAGAGTTCATACAAAAATATCAGAGAAGTGGCCTTAGCGGTATGGACGCAAAGATGTCTGAAGAAGATTTGAAAAAGCTACAGGACTGGATAGAGTTTTACTCGAAAGACATTAACAAATGGCATACCTTAGCAAAGATGGTAGATCCGGGTAGTCAGATAGGCACAATCACAGTGAATCAATAATGACCGAAGTTAATTTCGATTTTGAAGGTACAACCCGCGTTCTGGACGTTCCAGAAGAGTGGTTGAAATCCCTTTCAGACGAAGAGCTGAAAGATCGTATGATCGCAGCCATTCGTGCAGACGCCGCAATCCAGAAAACTGCCCCGATTGCGGATACTTTAAGGCATGGATGGGGGGCTATAAGAGATGCTTACCAGAGGGCTAAAGAAATAACCGCATACCACCAAGAGAGTGCGGGGGAACTCTGGGAAAAATCTGAATCATATGAGGGTCGATCTCCGATCGCCGCCCCACTTTTAGGGACAATAGCTGCCCTAGAGTATGTTTATGCCCCTATAGAGGGCGGAACAAGAGCCTTCATAGGTGAACCCATTGCAGATTTGGCTGGCGAGGGGTTAGATTTATACACACGCATTAGAGGTGGCGACCCGGAGGCTTTAAATGAATACACCAAGAGAACAGGAGCCTATACACCGCAGAAATTCATAGAGGACTTCACCACTTGGAGTTCTCAGTTGTTGACACCAGGAAACTATGCACGAGCTGTCAAAAGCTATCTGCCTATAAATCAGAATGTAGGGGGGCCGATAGGGTTCTTGGCTGGGGAAAAAAAGCCTGTAGTATCTGCGGGAGTTTCGCTAGACACTGATATTCCCGTTGCCCCGGCTTTAGCCGACGATGTGATTCCTGATAGTTTGGGTGCTGTGGAAGCAGATTTAACTACTCGCGGTGCAGTCCCAAGATTATCCGTAGGATCTGTTAGTGACATTACTACAGAGGAGAGTTTATTATTAAAAGTGGCTAGAGCAAGGGCCAATCCTGAATTAGAAGGTGAACGCTTGTTTAGAACTTACGCCAGATTTTTAAAAGAAGGTTTAGAGACAGGCGAACTAGACTCTTCTCAAATTCCTAGATTGCTTGAAGATATGGAAATGAACCCTGTTGAGTTTGCTAAATTTATGGAAACAAGCGTTTCTGAGTCTGGTCGAATATTAAACCTATTATCCCAAGCCTCTCGACGCATGGCTAGGGATAAAAGGTACCCACCAGACTTGCGTAAAGAGCTGGATGCTATAGCCGGAAGAATGGCTGATGGAAAAAAGGTAGATGAATCTCATCTAGCTAATTTATGGAGAAGGGCAGAAAATTTTAGACGCGGTATGCTGGTAGGCCAAGTTGCTACAACTATGCGTAATATAGAAACTCAGGCTGGTCGATTGACGGTTGGGATAGTTGACGATGCGCTACAGGCTTTGATGCGCGGGACTACAGTAAAAGAGTCTATGAGCAATTTATGGAACTCTGTTTCTGCTGATTTTTCCGCATTACCTGTAATAAATAGGATGACTGGTGGTAAAAAAATAATTGACAACATTTTAGAGGGTAACCCTTTAACTAAAAGCATGTTGTTAAACAAAACAATTCACGAAGTAGAGCAGATAAATAAACTCGTAAACGCAGTAAATACTCTGAACACTTTACAGGAAAGATTTTTTAGACGGACTGCTTTTCAGGCTCGCTTACAAAAGAACTTAAAGGAGGTTATGGGTAGGGATATAAATACTATCAACCCTAAAGAGATACCTCCAGAGCTAATGGAAGACGCAGTGCAACACGCCTTAGAAATTTCTTTTGCCCACGGAGGAAAAAGATTTTCCAAGGATATAGTTGAGGCATTTCATAAACTCCCTTTTTTATACACGGTAAACCCTTTCCCTCGCTTTACATTTGCTAACGCTATTCCTTTTGTATATAACCATTCCCCTCTTGGGTTAGCCAGAGTTTTTAGTCCTAAAACCGTGTCAGAGTTGGCTGCTGGAAATTCAAGAAATTTTTCCAAAATAGCTTCTAGGGGGCTTATAGGGACGATAATGTTATCCAAGGCTATTGAGATGCGGAACAGCCCAAATGCCGGAGAAAGATGGTATGAGTGGAAAACGGACATAGATCCTAATACTGGCAGTGCAAGGATAATGAATCTTATGCCTTATGCTCCATTTTCCACATATCTTTTCTTAGCGGAATCCATGAAGGGGGAAGATAGTAACCTTCTACCAATGGATTACGCTAAAGCTGTTGTTGGTTTAAATAGAATCTCTGGAACGGGTCTTGTTTTGATAGATGCGTTGAGAGCCGGAGAAGGAAAGATAGGTGGTGAAACACTGCTGAAAACTATTGCTCAATACATTTCATCTCCCACAGTTCCTATGAGGACGGTAAAAGACATTCAGCAGTCCATTACTGGGGAGGATTTTGCAAGAGATGTGAAAACAGACAGTTTTTGGGAGGACTTGATAAATCCCGCTGTATCTAATATGCCGTTTCTTGATAGGTTTTTGGCGGAAAGAGCTTCCCCCCTAAAGACTGGAAGACAAAGATCTGAGCCAGTAAACTTTTTTGGGTTTAAAATCCCTTCGGGAATTGCTAGGCAATTATTTGGCGTAACTATCAGGGATAAAAATATTGTAGAGCAGGAAGTTGATCGGCTTGGGCTGAGTTATTCAGCGTTTATGCCTAACACCGGGCTAAAGGAAGGCGACAGATATGCTGCTATGTATATGGCTCCTAGCGCAGTGGCAGCAATACCAATGATTATGAAGTCTGATGACCCTGTAATTGAAGTAGTTCCTGAATTATCAGACTCCATAGTTGGCGCTTTTGATTCAGATAAATCGTATAAGGAACTAAGCGATGAAGCGAAGGAAATAGTTTTAAGAGAGGTTTTCGGTTTTTTAAAGAAACACGCTTATGCTGAATTAGAAAGAACTCACCCATTCTTATGGGCTAGAACTCAGATCGGAAGGGTTGGTAGCCCAGAGGCTAAATACTTTGAGGAAAAATTTGGGGTAGATTTGAGGGATAAGGACGAAGTTAGAAAACTTATGAAAAGATTTAATTCTCGTTAATGAGAAAGCTAATTGCCCTGTTGATGTTACTCCCTCTCGTGGCTTCCTCCAGAATGTTTCCCACTGAAGTCCCTATACCTGCAGTCTGTTGGGATAGCTTTGAGGAAGCCATAAGCTACCACAAAGACATACTCAACGAATACCCAGTAGGTAGAGGGTTTGTGCAAAACCCAGAAGGTTATGCGTTTGTCAGTATTTCAGTCAATAATGAGACTGGAAAGTGGACATTTCTCCACTTCTTCCGCTACCAAGAAACAAATCAAGAGGTGGTCTGCGCTATCACATCAGGCCACAATTGGGAAAACATAATCAAACAGGGTGTAAAGAAAATGCCTATATGAGCAACGGAAGCCAATTTAACAGAAGTCTATCTATAGGCCACATAATAACTACGATAGGCTTAGTTATTGGTGGCTTTACCTTTATTTATGATCTGAAAAACGAAGTTCAAATACAGCAATTTAAGTTGGAGGCTGTAACTGCCAGGTTGGATAGGGTGGTTCAGCGTACTGACGATCAGTTTGGTGAGATCATGGATCACCTCATTAGATTGGAAGAGAAGTTAGACACCATGATAATTGATAACTAGAGGAATAAGATGAGAAAATTTTTAACACTATTGTTGTTTCCCCTCACAGCCTTCGGTGCTGACTTAGGTAAGATTGATATATCTTCGCACATAAGCCACAGTGATGGGGTTAGTCTGGGGCTAAGTGATACAGGTCAATTTAAGTTAGGCTTGGCAGGAGATGGTTATACTTTTACATTTGATGAAAGTGATAACGATATGGAAGTAGGGGTTTATGGTGTATATCTCAGTCGTTCAGACTCCAAGAATATAGGAGTGGGCTATGGAGCGGGAATTGGTTTATTTGATGGTGGGGTGCATTATCATTGGATGTCTTCTGGTAATCATATTGTAGGTGGATCTTCCCTTATTAGCTATCAAGGTGTTGGCTTAACTACAGGAGTAGAATGGAACGTCAGCGAGTTTGATATAGATGGAACACTCGGAACTTCATTAGACTTGTGGGGGGCTAAAGGATCTTTAACATCCAATTGGGATATAGATAGCTTTTCATATGAGGGCTTAGACTTTAGCGCAGGATATGCTATACCTGTAGCTGATGGCCTAGAGGTTACCCCAACTGCAAGTATGGGATTAGATGGAGACTGGGAAAGAAGTGATATCAAAGTTTCCCTATCTGTCAACATGTCCTTTGGTGGAAGTCATGGCGATCTCTAAGCATCTTGAATTTGTAAAAGAATCCTACCTTAAACATCTATGGTTCACTGTTAAAGTCTCCGCTCATTTGCTGGTATTATCTGTGGTGTGTTTGATACATGGTCTTATTCCGTGGATTTTTGTGGGAACAACATCTGATGCCATTAAACATATAGGGGAGAAATTAAAAGACCGATGAGCTATGATTATAAGTTTAATCAGGTTTATAGGGGTAGGTATACGGGGAGAACCGGATGAAAATAGATGCTAAATTCTTTGGGGCAATACTATTCCTAATTGCTCAGACAAGTGGCGCTATATGGTGGGCTTCATCTCTGTCTGCTGAGGTTGAAAGACTTGCAGGGATACAGGCTGTAGCTATACCTGCTTTAGAAAAAGAAGCTAAGGACTGTGGTATATCCATACATAATAATGAGGCTGCAATCATGGAGCTTCAGGAGCATGACAAGGCTATCTCAGGGTTAGATGTGCTAGGGTTTAGAATAGACAGCCTGACAGATGAGATATCAAAGCTAAGAGATGAAGACGTTGCCCAAAGAAAGGTAATGAACGAGATTATGTCACAGCATGAAAGCATCTTTGATATGATGCAGGGGAACAACATGATTCAACAAAAGGGTGGATATGGTTACGACTAATGAGGATAACAGAGGCAGCACAAAAGAAAGTCGATCAGACTCTCAATGGAGAAGGGTACTTGGGTATCCACTTAGAAGGTGGAGGATGTTCAGGCTACAAAATAAAGCTATCTCCAAGTGGAAGTTTGCCAGAGGATGCTATGATGATCTCAGATACTATTTATTCTGATGCCCATTCCCTTGACTTACTTGGAGATGCGTCTATGGATTGGGAAGACGATCCATTCATCCCCTCATTTAAATTTGTTCCGCCAACCGGATCGCACTCATGCGGGTGTGGATCAAGTTTTCAACTGGATTAACAACTATGGAGACAATAAATGGAAATAATCAAAAAAATATGGAAAGAAATCTCAGAAAAACCTTTATGGGCAATCGCTATTTTAATGGTTGCATGGTGGCTCTTTGCTTAATAATCCTGACGGGATGTTCAACGATCAAGAAGGCGGCGATAGTAGGGGCATCGGCTGGATTGGGTGCGACTGCCGGGAGTGTGATCGGTGGGGGTGCGATTGCACCAATAGCGGGGAGCATGGTGGCTGCCTCTGTAGCCTCTGCCGCGACGGGCGGGAAGACGGATTCTACTCAGGCCCTTGAAATAACAGGTGATGCCACAATTGTTCAGGAAGCACCTTCAAATTTCTTTTCACTTCTTCAACAACTTGTGGAGGTTGGTGGATGGTTGCTGATCTTAATCTTTGTAGTTCCGATGGTGTTGGGATGGATAATCCCGGGGCCACTGACAACTCACAGGAAAAAGAAAAAGAGTTAGTCCTCGTAAAATGGATGGATATCATATCCTATTCAGACTGGACTACACACGATAAGATATCATGCCCCATATTTGAAAGTATTGGATGGTTGGTACACAGGGACAATAAAGAACTAAAAATAGCCACCACCCTAGACAGGCATGATGGCTTAGGAGAAAACGATGGTGAACCTACT
>Ga0098052_1002468_pt1 | contig 11203 bp, 14 predicted proteins | sample 15_taG_FD_81591 | JGI IMG/M metagenome (GOLD analysis project Ga0098052, IMG submission 81591) | Marine viral communities from the Subarctic Pacific Ocean - 15_ETSP_OMZ_AT15312 metaG | ecosystem: Environmental > Aquatic > Marine > Oceanic | place: Pacific Ocean | collected 2015-01-18 | reverse complement strand
TTAGTGCAGTCACTAGACTAGCATCCGCTGAAGCATTTGGTGGAGACAAAGCAAATAAATATAGTTCCGCCATTAGAATTTTAAAAAAGAATGGTGTCATTAATGATGCCCAGACAGAGAAATTGTGGGGAATGTATGATGCTTACCACAATGTATATAAGAAACCAAGAACAGAAAATCAAAGAGCTTTAGTACAAGCAATGAAAGGTTTGTCTACAGTAACTGCTATTAGTTACTTAGGACTGGCAACAATAAGTTCTTGGACTGAGCCTATGTGGATTGGGCAAAGGGTTGGTTGGTATAATATGCTAAAAGCATCCCCTAGAATTGCAGGGTATGCCTTGAAAGGAATAGCTCGTTCTATCTATGGTGGAAGAGAAGGTAAAGATGCTATGACTTCTTTTGGTAGAGACTTACTTAGAGTTATGGGCATGGCTATTCAACCAGCGATGGCTGAAAGAATAGATAAGTTGATGGCTGGCGACAGGAATATAGCCTTGAATTACTTTTTCCGTATTCCGGGTGCTATGTTTCTAACACAATACACAAACTTTGTAAGAGTATGGACTGCTGCTGCTGGATTGAAAATGATTCAAGACCAATACAACAGAATGGACAGACTAGGTAAAACATCTAAGGCATTATTATTACAAGAGCTTAGAGAAAATGGAATGAGCTTTTCAGATTTCAAACAGATGGGTAATCTTGCTAATGGTAACATAGAGAAAAGTGTACTTGACGATGCTTACTTAGATACTAAATTCACAAACTCTAAAGGAAATGAAATTTCTGTACGAGATGTGCTAATCCCATGGTTGCGTAAAATTACTACAGATGTAGCACTAGAACCCACTGCTGGCAATCGCCCATTGTGGATGTCAAGACCGGATATGTTGTTAATCGCACAACTTAAATCCTTCCCTATATTATTTGGTAACACAATAGCAAGAAGACTAAATGCTAAGATGAATCCTCAATTCTGTTCAGCAGATTTTGTAGGTAAACTTGGTGCTGTTTCTGCTATCAGTGCTGCAATAGGAATGGCTGCTCTAGCAATGGCAGTCAAAGATGCTATCAAAGGAGTGGAAGAAGACAGAGGTGCATTGGAAATTATCAGTGCTATAGGTATTCCTCTTATTGGTGAGATAGGTGATTCCAAAGTTTCTGGTTATATAGCCGGACCCGGTCCTGCTCTCGTAGACAGTTGGCTAAGAAAAGCACTTGGTGAAGATGCTTTTGGTGAATTATCAGAAGAAGTATTTGAGGTATTTCTAAGGGCTGCTACAGGTAGAGTAGGTTCTGAAATGTTTTTAGGGGATAGATAATGCCTAGAAAATGTATTAACTTAGAAAGTCAGCCGGGATTTCAAGAGATATATGCTCCTAATATGCAACGAGCAATAGATGAGGGACTCTCTGGGTACAGTGGAACAGGTGTAGTTGATTGGGGATATAACCAAGATGAAGTAGTGAAGCCTCCACCTCGTATTAAAGATGAGAGGACTAAACCTAGAAGAAAAAGAAAAGACTTTTCCAGAACAATAAATGAGTCTTGGCAAGCTAATCGTGTTCGTAGACTTTTGTTTGAAGCAGAAGAGACTGGAAATCCTAAAGGCATATTTTCTGAGGCTATCATTAGTGGCTTGAGTAATAAAGGATTGGATTTTTTAGCTAGGTTTTTAGAGGCTAATCCCCTTAACTCTATAGAATGGCACGGAAATAAAAAGAAAAGCTCTTCCTTTAATAGAAAATCTCAAGGAAGTGGCAGACCATATAAGACCACATTAATAATGATGAGGGGAGGTAAAAAGTTTATTTCTCTTACTGCTAGGCATGAGACAGGTCATTTTATTGATTATATTCTAGGGCTTATGCTAAGTTCTGCTGATAGTAGAAACCCTAATTATTTTTTCTCAGACCTTTCTCCTTCTTTCGGTAAAGCATTTCAAAATGAATTTGATAGGTTAGGACTAGGAAATAAAAAAACAAGAAAAGAATTTATTGATAGTATTGTAGAAGACTTAGTTGCACCTGTTCAAAAACTGAATGAACAGGGATTGGATTTGGATATAAATGAGGTACTGGATGAAGCCAGTGGTGTCATGGATATTGTGGATGCTCTAACTGGTGGTGCTTGGTCTTTGCGTGGACATGGTGGTGGTCATGGTACAAAATACTATAGTTTAAAAGACCAGTTGGCTCAAGGAAATCCTAGATTCCATGAGACATTTGCTAATCTATTTGAGGCTTGGTCTTCTAAGGATAGAAAATCATGGCAAAGAATGAAAAAATATTTTCCAGAATTGACAAAAGAGTTTGATAAAATGATGGATGTTTATGCAGACCCTTCTACTATATTCAAAAAAGTAACTTAAACTATGGTATAATATAGGAACTATATATGAAATATAAAGAGATAGAAAAAATACTTAATAAGAATCCTTTGTCTGTAGCAATCAAGTTACATACGGATACTTTCGGCTATCCACCAGAATTTCATGGGAGGACTAGAATAGGAGACCCTGTTTTAGCAGTGGAAGTACATAAATCCATAGCCAAAGGTGAGCCTTATGATGAGTATGTTCCTAGAGTACAACAGAATGAAGATGGTACAACCACTATTTCGGAGTTGTAATAGCCTTCATTAGTTTTTCTATGCTGACTAAGTAGAGTTTGGATGCGTTGTTATCTCCACCCATTACAGTAAAAGGTTTCATCTCTTCCATTACCTTCCGTAGTTTATCCGTACTAAACATTAGACTGCAACACAGTTCGTTATCCTTGACTAAGTTGTGTACCCATACACCTGCCTCAGTGCTAGTCAATCCAGAGGGTTTACCATAACTCTCAATCTCGATACAGATATTTCCTGTACTCGCCCACTTATCCCTCTCAGTTTTCACCTCACATTTGGTAGCACCAGAGAACACTTCGTCTATGTGTCCTTCCCATTGCTGACCAAACTCTAAATCAACATCAAACTTACGCATACCTTTTAAGTCCTTACTCTTATTCAATCCCAAGTTCCTCTCCCTGTAGTTCAACAATAGCATAGTTATCATCAATACCACCAAACTCCGAAGAGAATCCAGTGACAATAGTGTAGTCATCTTCTGGTATGACTCCATACTCCACCAAGTAGTCACACATAAACTTGTGTAGTGGTGCAGTATAGTTATCCAAGTCCTTCTTCCTTGCAGTCTTGAAGTAAATTGTATACTTTATTTTGAGTGTTTTGAATTTAGGCAGGGCTATATGCCAGTCACCTAATTTCTCTCTGTAATCTTTCTTACATTGGTTCAACAGCCAGTAATGTAGTCTCTGGTAGCTGTTAAGCCCTAAAATTCGTTCGTTCTTCTTTACCATGTAGGTAGGTAGGGGTACAACACTTTTGTGCTTCAAATCGAATCCTCCTCACTTTCGCCAATCTGATTTCCATAATCTAGGGTTAGGTTTTTTCTTTTTCTTTTTTAATTCCTGTTGCATCTTGGCAGTCCTGTCCATTCGGACAAGACCCCAAGAATTTTTAGGTGCATCAGCCACCTATCCAACCAAAGAGCATAGCCACTACGACAATTCCAAGAAATACCGTGAGTGACTTGTTCTTCAATACTTTGTCTATTAGTTCTTGAAAATTCATTCGGATAACTCCTTACGAATATCATCATCTAACAATCTCCATATTATTAGTGTGGCTATTAGACCGACAAGACCAGCAGAACCAAGTTCAGCAATTATGCCAATTATTGTACCGATGACGTTGCCACCCAAGAAAGGTACGCTATGACCGAAGACAACCTGTAACACGATTGCCAAACTAATCAGTTTAATACCTACATTTATAGAGGCATCAGCACCTCTCATTATTTTATCTAACACTATGTTTACTCCTTTAAAGTTTAACATTTCTCCTTCCTTCTTACCATACATTCTTATGTATTCTGAATCCTTTGTAAAGTCTATCATACTAACCATCCTTTTCTTAAAGCCTCAAGCCACATAACAACATAAATTAGACAGCCTGTACTAGCAACTGCCAACCAAAAATAGATGAAGTGTAATATCAGTCTCACACCTTCCACCCTGCACACAGAGATGTCTCTGGTGGTTTACAGGTCAGTTGTTCACTTTGCATCATGTCCATCTTAGTCTGAAATTCGGCACAACCTGTCAATAAAGTTACTATGAATTGCAGTACAACTATAAGTGCTATGGTTTTCATTCTCTTACTCCATCTTCTTCAATTAAGTCTACCATTTCACAGACAGCACCAGTACAGGCTAGTGTCTTCATACCCTTAGTATTGTCTGAGAGTTCGTATTCTTTGATTCTCGACCAGTTTACTGCTTTAGGCATGTACCCTACTGCCTCAAGATAAACTCCCTCTGTACAGTCCTCATAGGGTGCTTGTTGGTATGTATGGTCAGAGTATGGTAGAAAACTGACACCACTTACCTCATCAAAATGCTTGTATACCCATGCTCCAACTTCCATCCATTCATGTTCTTTGACACTGATTGTAACGCTTGGTTTATGTTCACAGTAATACCTTTGATACATGAGCCACAGTTCCAGTTGTTCTATTGCAGTCCTATCATCTCTTAACACTGCACCCTCTGGTGCTTTCATTGGAAAGGTGAATACCTTAACGCTATCTGGCTTCATTACATCTGGCTCACAAGGTATGCCTTCATCTTCCATCAACATAGCAATCGGGTCTTTGGCATCTGCTCTGACTCTTCTCAAGTAGTAATCATTATGTCTAGTATGTATTCCAGATGCAGAATTTACCAACTGACTGACAGTACCACTAGGTTTGATTGCAGTTATAGAAGTTGCTTGATTGATTCCAAGACTCTCTGACCATTCCTTATTTATTCTTACTGCCTCTTTCTTTAAGGACAACAAAAAGTCTGGAAGATTTAACAAGCCACTGTTCCATTCGGACACACCTCTCCCTTTATTATTTCCGTTCATAAAAGTATTATCCATTATACCAGTTAATGACACTCCAAGCAAGGCTTCTTCTTCTGTATTTACTGTCCATTTCTTCCTTAATCTTCTGATATTAGTCAAAGATGCTTGAAATGTGCCTAAAATAGTAGCAAGTCTAACCTTTCTTTTGATGTCCTTCTGTGTATCTTCTGCTCTTATGACTACCTCAGTCAAGTTACAGAATTGTCCATCTCTTAGTATAATTTCTGAGCAAGGGTTACATCCAAAGTCATGTTCACTATCTCTTCTGCCACTCTTGGCAACCTGTTTTATTGCAGACTCTCTATTGAATATACCACGCTCACCAGATTTAGATTCATAGAGTGCAGACCACTCCTTCATAAATATTCCCATGTCGGGTTTCTCTGTATAGCAGACAGAGTTATTGCTCAGTGCCATTTCTGGAGTGTCTATCCACCATTGTCCAGTCTTCGCATTACGCATCCTGTCATCAGTCAGATTGCTCAGACTTATAAGTGCTGAACGCCTAACCCCACCGACAACCACAACTTCTGCTATCTTACACATCAGTCTATGACACTCATAGGAATTTAATTTTCTTCCTGTGGAATTTTTAAATAGGTTTGTGGCAAAATTGAATAGTTCTACCAGTGGCTCTGAACCACTTGCTCTGCCACCAAAAGTTTTTAGCCTTGCACCTTTAGGTCTGATACGAGATACATCCCATTGAGGTGACTCACCATTATATAAATAACTAATTAGTTTTCTGAACGCTGACTGCCAACCTTCCTTACTGTCCTGTACAAAAATAACATCATCCACATCTACTATCTCTTCTGGAACATCTGGCAACTTTGCTATGTGCTGTCTCTCAACACTAAATCCCACACCAGTACCGTGCATCAGTATGTATAGACACTCATCAAATGCTTTAGGATGGTCAACACTCAAGTAGGCACAGTTGTACCCTGCTATGTGACTGTTCTTCAAAGCCTCACCACTTGTCATCAAGGCTCTCATGCTAGGCATGACTTCCAGTTTAAGCACTGCATTTTCCAATTCTTTTCTAGTTTTGGAAGTTAATATGTAGTTAGTATTTTCCTTCAAGTGTTCTTCCATGAAGTCAAAGTAACGAGCAACAGTCTCTTCCCATGTCTCCCTTCTCTTCTTGTCTGGCAACCACCTAGCGTACCTACTCAGTGCTATAAAATTCTGATAGTCATTCGGTAGTGTCTTCAATATAATCTCCTCTCTTCTTCTGTTCTTTCTTTTTGTTAGGTATAACTTTAGTATGCCAAAGTCTTCTGTGTCTTAGGGCATACTCTAGTCTGTTCTTTATTGGATGTGGCTTAGTCTTCATCTGTTACATCCTTTGTTGCTCTTTCAATAATACCTTTGATAATATAATAGACAAAGGTAACATGGTAACTTATTTTGAACACTACCATATACAGAAATGTTTTCTTTTTCATTGTTCTTCAAAATCTTCCAAGAACCTGTCTCTTCTTTCGATTAGTCGTTCTTCAAACTTATCTAAAAGTTCTTCGGGTTCAATTTCAAGTTCATCGCATATCAAACAAGTATCGTAAGTAGAGGCGATGAACTTTTTTAATTCTGGAAGTAGTTTCAAAAACTTGCTCCTTCTGTATCAACGAAATAGTTAGTTATTTTACCAGATGGTATTGGTTTGGCAATCAGACTACCATAGCAGTCTTCCTTGAATCCACAGAAAGCACAGGTCATGCAGAGTTTCTCTTTGCCTTCTGCTTTGCTGAATGTAGTAGCATTAGCCAACCTCATAGGTGGTGTGTCTGACTCCATCTTTGATTTCAAGTCTACTATATATGTATCAACATCCTGTTCCAATTGTTGCTTACATAGTTTAAGAGTTGACTTGTTCTTGTTGAAAGCCAAGAAGTATCCATGCTCTCTTTCATCTGGTTTGCCATACCCAGACAGTTGCTTGATGTATCCGAAGGCATCATCTTTGATTCCATCTTCGGCAAACTTATTATCCCAAGACCAAGCAGATGCAGTCTTGATGTCAACCAACTCACCATCTATGGTGCAGTCCTGTGAACCATTGACACCTTCGACAGTATGTTTTTTCTGCTGGTCTTCAACAGTATGCCCAGATAATTTTATCAGTGCCACAAGCATTGCCTCTAATACATGACCTTGAAGAAAGGTGAGGTACACACTACCATCAATCTCCTCTGGTGTGTACCCCTTAATACCATACCACTGTGCCCTTTCACAACGACCTATACTGGACATTCTCAATTCTTTCTTGTTCTCGTAAGGTTCAAAGGCATTTATAATTGCCTCTTCTACCTCACGACCACACTGCATTGCTATGCCTTTTAAATGACCTGTGTAGTCTTTCGACTTCATCACATCATATACATCAGTTATTACTGTATCAATAGATTTGCTATTGCTCATCCGTTTCTCCTTCCTTTGTTTTTAATTCTATTAGGCGATTCAAATACCATTGTGCTTTCTTGAGGTCTTCGAGTCCACCTTTATCTTTATTTCTTGTGATATATTTTACCACATTTCCTTCTAAGAAGTTAAGTTTTTTTTCAATTATGTAATCAATACATTCTATACTGCCTTGCGTATAGTATTCTGGATTAAATTTATCAGCCATCATGTATGATAAGAGTTTTCTCTATCTCTTGTTTGAAAAAAACCAGAGTGTTGTGGAAAGTCATGCATAAACTTCCTAGAATAGTGTGAAATCCACCCATCATCAATCTTGTAATCTCCTTCTCCAGATACCATAGTCTCCCATCTAATTCTATGAAATATAGCTTTCGCAGAATAGTATTTCTTATGCTTTGTAGCCATCTTTGTAAACTTAACAAATAAGTTATAAATTTCTGGGTTATTTATATGGTGTTCATTAAAGTTTTCTTTAGTCCATTTGCCATTCATATTATCTGTATTAGTGTGTGTCATTCCAGTTTCTCCCTATTTTAAATGTTCCTGTTATTGGACAGTTTAGTTTATAATACTCTGTCGTTGTTTTCATAGCATCAACAATTAAATATCCTATTGCCTCTGCATCCTCTGGACTACACTCAATTTGAATCTCGTCATGTATGACACCAAGTTGTTTGTAGTCAAATTCATCTGCAAGAATATGGAATATTTCCCATGCTCTCTTTGAAATAATTGCACCTGCACTTTGAAGTAGGAAGTTCAGCGATGCGTGTTCACTTCTAACCAACACTCGTCTGCCATCCAGTGCCTTCAAGTATCCTTTATTGGATGCTCTTCCTACTGATGCTCTCAGTTTCTTTAGAGCAGGTGTATTTTCAAGAAACTTTGCCTTTACTTCCTTTCCTTCTTTAATACCGCCACCTACAATCTTACCAATAAGAAAATCTCCTGCACCATAAAGAAAAGCATAAATGAAACGCTTACTTTCATCTCTTGTTTCCAGACCTGCTGACTTCTGATTGACTGTGTGTATGTCCTCAGTAAGCAATGCCTTTGTATACTTGTCATCTTTCATATAGTGGGCGAGGCATCTGAGTTCAAGTCCAGAGAGGTCAGCACCTACCAGTACCTTATCCTCTGGTACTGTAAACAATGCTCTCATCTCAGAACCATACTCCTTGCCACTTGCAGTTACTTGTTGCAGGTTAGGATTGCTACTGCTCATCCTGTGTGTAACAGTACCCATAGTGTGCACTCTCGCATGGATTCTTCCAGTATTGTCATTGTACTCGTCAAGCCATGAGTTTACCTGTCCTTGTCTTTTCTGTAACATCAAGTACCGAGCAATCAACTTAGCCTCTGGTATGTCCACATCCTTTAGTGTAGACTCATCAACCTTTGGTTTTCCTGTTGCAGTGAAGACAGTAGGTTTCCAACCATAATGTACTAAGTGTCTGCCTACCTGCTGTCTACTGCCCAAGTTAAGTTCTGGATACGAATAGTAGCCATAGTCACCTTTCTCATTGGTGTGGCATTGCAAGTCTACCTCTGCTTGATAGCCCTTAGTTCTTGTGTGGTCTTTCTTGAATTTATTTTTAACAGGTTTCTTGCTATTCCATACAGGTAGAGGTGTAAATGTCTTATGCACTTCTTCCTCTACCTTGCGTAAGTCTTCATTGATTTGTTGAAGCACATCCATCGCTCCTCTCTGGTCAAACTTCCAACCATTCCTTTCTTGCAATGAGCAATGTTCCTTTGTAGCATACTCCAACTGCAAGGCATCCTTGCTCAGTCCTTTCTGCAACATGAGTCTGTATACTTTTGTTGTTATTTCTACATCTTTCTTACAATACTCCAGCATTTCGTCAGAGAACTTAGACCAGTCATCATGCTCACCCTTCTCGAAACCCAGAATCTCACCCCAGTTGGCGAGAGAATGTCCACCCTCTCTACGTGGTTCATCCAACTGACTCATTACTAATGTGTCTTCTATCTGTATAACATTATAGTTCCCATCATCAAACACAACACCGAGTAGTCTCTCTAATACTGGAACATCAAATGCTATGCCATTGTGAAATACAAGAGTCGTTGCCTCACTCTCTATGAATGGCTTGAATAGGTTAAGGGTATCACCATGAAATGTAATAATCTGTTTGTCATGCACATCTTGTAATGCTATGCACCAAATGACAGTAGGATTCAAACCATCAGTTTCTATGTCGCAACTAAAAGTCCGCATCATTCTCCTTACCCATGTCTGGATTGTGTCCTTTCTCTAGCCTTGCAATGTTAGGATTGAAATATGCCCAACCACCTTCACCTGTCTGCCCAGTCCTTCTGAGTTTCGGCACACGAATGCGAGTAGAATTTTTAGTGTATTCATCCTCTGCTAATTTGTCCCTAGAAAAGAGAATATTAGTGTGACAAGCCTGTGGTATTGCTCCACTACCTTTCACATCATATTCGCTAATTTTGTGGGGATGAGAGCCATCATCTGGTTTCCTTGTATGGGTACTTAGGATGACTGCAACTTTTGTTTCCTTGCAGAGTTTAATGAACCTGTCCATAACCTCTTCAATGTTCTCATTACTAAGGTTCTTAATAGCAGTATGCAATGGGTCAACAAGTATAACAGTACAACCCAATCCCTTGACAAAGTATCTAATCTTAGAGAACATTTCTTCTAAGTCAATGCTACCACCACCATCATTATGAAGTTGTATGTTTGAAGCAAATCCAATATCCAATGCCTCATCCATAATACTCTCAACATTTAGTTCTTCTGGCTTGACCAGTTGCAGGTTCTCACCTGTGCTGACACTCACTACCTTTCTAATAGTTTCGTCAATAGAATCTTCCACCATAAAGCACCCAATCTTCTCCTCAGTTTCTGTTGCGAAGTGGTATATGAGTTCATTGAGTATGGTAGTCTTGCCAATGGAAGTGTGTGCTATTATAGAAACTAACTCACCTCTTGCTATACCACCTCTCATCATATAGTTCAAGTTACCGAATGACTCTGGCAAAGGTATGAGTTCTGTATCTCTATAATCCATGAGAGCATTACGCATATCCTCAACAGTAGCAACACCACTAACTGTATATTCTTTTGAGTAGTTCCACCACTCATCTATGTATGCCTTTGAATCGTTGTTGGTTACATAGTCACTTACATCTTTATACTTAGCAAGTGTCAGTATCTTACATTTATTAGGACCAAGCAATGGTGCTACCTTTCGTGCTGACTCTCTGCCCACTTCATCATTGTCGAAACATATAACAACAGTTTCAAATGAGTCAAGCCATTCGAGGTTTGCTTTAATATTAGCAACACACTGAGCACCTACACCTATGGAAACATTCGCCCACCTAGAACCACTTGCCTCAAAACCAGAGATGGCATCTATCTCACCTTCTAATACAGTAACAAACTTACCACCTGCTTGGAACAAGTTTTGTCCAAACAACTGATTAGTGCTTGAAGTATTACCCGAACAAAAGAATTTCTTACTGTCCACTAAGCGAGTCTTCATGCCTACCATTTTACCTTTCTGATTGTAATATGGGTAGTGATGCTTGATAACTCTGCCTTCTGCATCCTTCTCACACTTTATTCCATACTTCTCAAGGGTTTCGGCACGAAGATTTCTGTCTGGAAGTGAGCAGAACTCACCTCTGTACTCATGCAACCATGAGTCATCATCTTTTTCCTTGATTTGAATTGGTTTTTTCGTGGTATGAGTCACATAACCATGCTTACCACATGAAAAGCAATGTGTCTGTCCATCTGAATAGAC